>Ga0325400_1000463_pt1 | contig 29954 bp, 32 predicted proteins | sample PopdelMetagenome_2_FD_205662 | JGI IMG/M metagenome (GOLD analysis project Ga0325400, IMG submission 205662) | Populus deltoides microbial communities from Bellville, Georgia, United States - Xylem-PdKOR-R1 | ecosystem: Host-associated > Plants > Phyllosphere > Stem > Wood/Secondary xylem...
CACGGCGCCCGGCAGCAGCGCCTGGATGTCGGCCGGCGTCGCCCGCAGCCGGTTGACGCGGATGTCGAGCGGCGCCCGGCCGAGCAGCGCCGGCCATTCGTGCGGGTCCACCGCCGCCGCTAGCCGCGCTTCCAGCCATGCCGGCGCGACGCCGCCCGCCGCGCGCGGCTCGTCCGGTGCGAGGGGGGCAGCGCCGTGCGGGCCGCCGTCGAACAGGGGCGCAAGCTCCGGCCGGTCCACCGCCAGCCCGGCCAGCGCCGCGCGCGCGCTCGCCGGCGCCTCGCCCGCGCGGCGGATGGCGGCGTAGGCGAGCTCGCGGATCGCGCGCCGGTCGCCCGATCCTGCATAGCGCCGCGTCTGGAAATAGCGCTGGATCACCGTGTCGGCCGCCGCCCCGCCCGCGGCCGTCGCCGCCAGCACCGCATCCACCACCTCGATCGCCGCCTGCAGCCGGGCGGAGGGGGTCATTCGCCCTGCTCCCGCATGGGCCCGGTCACGCGGCCGAGGTCAGCCCGCGGTCGGATAATTCGGCGCCTCGCGCGTGATCGACACGTCGTGGACGTGGCTTTCGCGCAGGCCCGCATTGGTGATGCGCACGAACTGCGCCCGCGCGCGCAGCGCCTCCAGCGTCGGTGCGCCGGTATAGCCCATGGCCGCCTTCACGCCGCCGACCAGCTGGTGGATCACGTCCTTGGCCGGCCCCTTGAACGCCACCTGCCCCTCGATACCTTCGGGCACCAGCTTCAGGCTATCGCGCACCTCCTGCTGGAAATAGCGGTCGGCCGATCCGCGCGCCATGGCGCCGACCGATCCCATGCCGCGATAGGCCTTGAACGCGCGGCCCTGGTACAGGAAGGTCTCGCCCGGTGCCTCGGCGGTGCCCGCCAGCAGCGATCCGACCATCACCGACGATGCGCCCGCGGCCAACGCCTTGGCGATGTCGCCCGACGTGCGCACGCCGCCGTCGGCGATCACGGGCACGCCCGACTTCCACGCCTCCTCCGCCGCCTCCATCACCGCGGTCAGCTGCGGCACGCCCACGCCCGCCACCACGCGCGTCGTGCAGATGGAGCCCGGCCCGATGCCGATCTTGACCCCGTCCGCGCCCGCATCGATCAGCGCGCGCGTGGCTTCGGCCGTGGCGACGTTGCCCGCAACCACCTGCACCGCATTCGACATGCGCTTCACGCGCTCCACGGCGGCGGCGACCTCGCGGTTGTGGCCATGCGCGGTGTCGATCACGACGAGGTCGCATTCGGCGTCGACCAGCGCCTCCGTGCGGGCGAAGCCCTTGTCGCCGACGGTGGTCGCCGCGGCCACGCGCAGCCGGCCGGCCGCGTCCTTGGTCGCCGACGGATAGGTCACCGCCTTTTCGATGTCCTTGACCGTGACCAGGCCGACGCAGCGATAGGCCTCGTCCACCACCAAGAGCTTCTCGATCCGGCGTTGGTGGAGCAGCCGCTGCGCCTCGGCCGAGCTCACGCCCGCCTTGACCGTGACGAGGTTCTGCGCGGTCATCAGCTCCGCCACCGGCTGGTCCGGCCGCTCGGCGAAGCGCATGTCGCGGTGCGTCAGGATGCCGACCAGCGTGCCGTCCGCCTCCACCACCGGGAAGCCGGAGATGCGGTGCCGCTCCATGAGCAAACGCGCTTCCGCCAGCGTCTGCGTGGGGGCAAGCGTGATCGGGTTGACGACCATGCCGCTCTCGAAGCGCTTGACCGCCTTCACCGCCGCCGCCTGCTCGGCCACGTCCAGGTTACGGTGCAGCACGCCCAGCCCGCCCAGCTGCGCCATGACGATCGCCATGTCGGCCTCCGTCACCGTGTCCATCGCGGCCGACAGGATGGGGATGGTGAGCGCGATCTCGCGCGTCACGCGCGTGCGCGTGTCGGCGTCCGTCGGCAGCACCTCGGACGCGGCGGGCCGGAGCAGCACGTCGTCAAAGGTGAGGCCGAGCGGGATGGTCATGGGAATCCTTGAAGGCAGGGAGGATTCGCCGCGCTATAGGCCGGGCGTCTGGCCGGCGCCACCCGCCCGCGCGAGCACGGCGCGCGCGGCGGCGACATGCATCGCCTCCACCATGCGCCCGCGAAAGCGCACGGCGCCCTCGCCCGCCGCCGCCACCAGCGCGGCCGCTTCCTCCACCTCGGCCGGCGGGGGCGCGAACAGGCGGTTGCACGGCTCCACCTGCGACGGGTGGATCAAGGTCTTGCCATCGAACCCTTCGCGTCGCCCGGCCGCAGCGTCGGCGGCGAAGCCGTCCGGATCGTCCAGCCCGTTCCACACCCCGTCCCACGCCACGCCGCCCGCGGCGCGCGCGGCGAGCAGCACCGTCTGGCGGGCCAGCGCCAGTTCGGCCCGGCCCGCATCGGGCGGCAGGCGCAAGCTGGCGCGCAAGTCGTTGCTGCCGACGATCAGCCCCGCGACATGCGGCGCGGCCGCGATCCCGCGCGCGGCATAAAGGCCGACCGGCGTCTCAATCATCGCCAGCACGGGACGGCCGAGGCCGGGCGGCGGCACCTCCACCTTGGGCAGGACGAGCGCGTGGAGGCCGGGCAGGCCGGCGAGCGCGGCCAGATCGGCATCGCCCGCGGCCGTGCCCGGCGGGTTGACCCGCACCGCCAGCAGCCGGTTGTCCCAGTCCGCCATCGCCGCCGCCACCGCGGCAGCGCGCGCCGCTTCCTTCAGGTCGGGCGGGACCGCATCCTCCAGGTCGAGGATGACGAGGTCGCACGGCAGCGTCCGCGCCTTGGCCACCGCGCGCGGGCTGGAAGCGGGCAGGAACAAGGCGGAGCGGACGTGCGCAAAGTCGGTCATGGCGCCCCCTCGCGCGGAAGGCATTCGTCAACCATGCCGCTTAGCGCTTTGGCAAGGAAGTTCGGTGATGGGTCCATTTCGGAGGTGATCCCATGCCGCTCGCCAAGCTGAAGCCAACTTACGCATCTGAAGCACCCGTGTCCGCGCCTCCGATCTCCGCCGATCTGGCGCCGATCGGCGGTGCGCCCTCGCCCGCCCGCCTGCTCCAGCAGCAGCTGGCGATGGGCACCGCCACTGCGGCCGACCCATTCAAGTGGAGCCCGCGGCAGAGCGTGGCGCTGATCGTCACCACGTCCGTGGCGATGTGGGCGGCGATCCTGACCGCCGCCACCCACATCCTGCACGCACTGGCCTGACGGTAGCGCGACCCTCCGAACCCCTTCCCGCTCGGTTCGAGCCTGTCGAGAACCGGCCACGGTCGGTGCGCCTGACCGGTTCTCGACAAGCTCGAACCGAACGGAAGTGGGCACGGCAGATAGCCTCTAGCGCAGCCCGGGCTTGTCGAGGTCCAGCGCCGCCGCCGGGATCACGTCGGCGGCGATCTTCGCTGCCTTGAGCGCGGGCAGGAACAGGCGGGCGTCGCCCACCACCACCGTGCTCGCCGCCGCCGGATCGACCAGCGCGCGCGCCACCTCCTGCACCTGGCCCGGGGTGACCGCGTTGACGGACGCCGCATAGCGGCCGATCTCCGCCAGCGGCACGCCTTCCACCACCAGCCCGGCGGTATAGCCGGCGAGCCCGTCCGTCGTCTCGATCGCGCGGCCGAATGAACCGGTCAGCGTCGCCTTGCGCGCCTCCAGCTCGGCCGCGGGCACGGGCACCTGGCCGAGCCCGCGCATCGCGTCGCGGATCAGGCCGATCACGGGCACCACGCTTTCGTTCTTGGTCTGCGTCGCCGCCGATAGCGGCCCGGCCTCGCGCCGCGCGTCGAACGACGAGGAGGCGCCATAGGCGAGGCCGCGCTTGACGCGCACCTCCTGGTTCAGCCGCGCGCTGTAGCCGCCGCCGAGCGCGGTGTTGGCGACCAGCATCGGGTAGAAGCGCGGATCGGCGCGCGGGATGGTGACGCGCGCCAGCATCACCGCCGCCTGCGGCGCCTGCGGCAGGTCGATCACCACCGTGCGCGGGGCGGGCGGCGCGGGCGAGACGGGCAGCACCGCCGCGGGCGCCGCGGGCGCGCGCCAATCGCCGAACAGTTCGTTGGCGAAGCGTTCGGCCGCGTCGGGCGTGATGTCGCCCGCCAGCACCAGGGTGGTCCGGTCGGGCCGCCAGCGCGCGTCGTAATAGCCGCGCAGGTCGGCAGGCGTGATCGCCTTCAGCGAGGCGGGCGTGCCGTTCGCCGGCCGGCCATAGGGCCCGTCGCCATAGACCACGCGCGAGGCGACCATGGACGCGAGCGAGCCCGGCGCGCTGTAGGCCACGCGCAGCCCGTCGAGCGCCTGCGCGCGCGCGCGCTCCAGTTCGTCCGCGGCGAAAGCGGGGTGCAGCGCCACGTCCGCGAACACCGCCAGCGCCGGCCGCACCTCGTCCGACTTGACGGTCAGAGACAGGAAGCTCGCGTCGCGATTGGCGTCGCCGCCGATCGACCCGCCCAGCCCCTCGATCGCCTGCGCGATGGCGGTGGCCGAACGCGTGGCGGTGCCCTTGGTGACGAGGTCGCCGACCATCTCGGCCAGCCCGGCGCGGGCGGCGGGGTCGGCCGACGATCCGCCCGGCGCTACCATGTGCGCGGTGACGATGGGCAAGGCATGGCGTTCGGCCACCACCAGCCGCATGCCGTTCCTGAGCCGCCGCTCCACCGGCTCGGGCAGCACGGGCGCGACTGCGGGGCCGGGCGGGGGCGGCCCGACGCGCGCGTCGGGCGCGGCGGCGACCACCACCGGCACCGCGGCGGGCGCGACCAGCGGGCGCGTGGCGACCGTGTCGGCGACGCGCACCGCGGGGGTCGCGGCCGCGCCGGCGGCTGCGGGCGCCCAGGTGATCGCCACCGCCTTGTCGTCCGCCAGCAACCGCCGCGCGACGCGCTGCACGTCGGCGGGCGTTACGCGCTGGATGGCGGCGATGCGCTTGTCGGCAGCGCGCGGATCATTCTCCAGGATCACGTCGGAGGCGAGGCTGGAGGCGCGGCCCACCGCCGTCTCGCGGCCCTTGAGCGCCGCCGTCACGATCTGGTTCTTGAGGCGGGCGAGCTCCTCTTCCGCCACCGGCCGGTCGCGCAGGAGCGCGACCTCGCGCCGCAGCGCCGCTTCCACCGCCGCGATCGGCTTGCCGCCGGCGGCGATGCCGTAGACGGAGAACAGGCCGGTGCCGCGCCGCATGTCGGCCGAGCTGCCCGCCTGCCCCGCCACCTGGTCGCGATAGACCAGCGCCTGGTACAGCCGCGCGCTCTCGCCGCCCGACAGCACGCCGTCCAGCATCTCGATCGCGGGCCGGTCGGGATCGGTCGCGGGCGGCAGCGGCCAGCTCAGCACCACGGCGGGGAGCGGGGTGTTGGGCGCCTGGTAGCTCACGCGCGCGCCGCGCTCGCGCGGCGGCTCGGCCGCGGCGGGCGCGGGAAGCGGCCAGGCGGGCTTGGCGATCGGCCCGAAATAGCGGTCCACCCATGCGTCGAACTGCTTCGGGTCGAAGTTACCGGCCACCACCAGCACCGCATTGTCGGGCCGGTAGTGGAGCGCGTGGAACGCGCGCACATCCTCCAGCGTGGCCGCGTCAAGGTCCGCGATCGAGCCGATCGGCGAGCGCGCATAAGGCGCCACGCGGTAATTGGCGGCGGGCACGGCCAGGCGGAACAAGCTGTCATAGGGCCGCGCCGCATCGCCGCGCAGCTCCTCCTTCACCACGTCGCGCTCGGCGGCGAAGGTCGGCTGGTCGATCACCAGCGCGCCCATCCGCTCCGCCTCCGCCCACAGCAGGCGCTGGAGGTGGTTGGCGGGGACGACCTCGTGATATTCGGTGAAGTCGTCGTCGGTGGACGCGTTGTTGCTGCCGCCGACATCCTCCGTCAGCCGGTCGATCGTCTCCGCGGGCATGTTGCGCGTGCCCTTGAACATCAGATGCTCGAACAGGTGGGCGAAGCCCGAGCGCCCGCGCGGATCGTCGCGCCCGCCGACGCCGTACCAGACCTGGACAGACACGGTGGTGCCCGTGCGGTCGGGCATGGCGAACACGCGCAGGCCGTTGGGCAGCGTGCGCTGTGTGAACTGAAGCGGCGGCACCGCCACGGGTGCGGCGGCGAGCGGTGCTGCGAACAGGCCAAGGGCAGCGAGGAGGAAGCGCATGGCGCGCGCTCTAGCCGATCGCAGCCGGCCCGGCACGCCCGATTCGCGACGCGAAAGTTGACGAACTTGACGACCACGCGGCATTGCAAAGCTCCTGCCGCGGAACGTGGTGGCGGACAGCTGGACGATCAGGGCACGAAGGTAACGCATGATCCACCCTGTACACTATTTGTTCTTATTATGCAAGTCTAAAGGCGTCGGCGAGGGCGGGAGCGTTCCTGTGCTCCCGCCGGCCGCTGCCGCGGCTCCGGGCGGGGGCGGACCTCCCCCGCCCGGCCGCGGTCGCCTACTCGCCTTCCTTGGCGACGAAGGTGCTGGTGACGGGGGCGATCAGCGCCTCCACCTCGCGCGCGGCCGCTTCCTCCTCCGCGATCGACTGCTCGATCCACGCGGAATGCGCGCCGAAGCCCGCCGCCGCGGCGAGCACGGCCAGCGACTTGTACGCGGCGATCTGGTGGAACTGGAAGGCGTAGCCCGCGAACAGGTTCTTGAGCACGGTGTCGGGCATCACCGCGTGAACGGCATTGCCGACCGTGCCGACCGCCTGCGTCACCGCTTCGCGCAGCGCGGGCGTGCCCGCGCCCGCTTCGGCCAGCGCCGCCTCCACACGCGTGATCTGCGCTTCGGTGGTGGCGATGTGGCGATGCAGCAGCGCCTGATAGTCGGGATAGGCGTCCAGACCCTTCACCTGGATCTGCATCTGCGCCAGGCCCTGCTTCTCTTCGGCATGCGTGTTCTGCAGCGCCTGGGTGTAGATCGTCTTGACGTCGGTGGTCATGCGGCGGCCTTTCGCTGGGTTCGCCATCGAGAAAGCCGCCGCTCCGCCAAGGGTTCCCCGCGCCACCCGCGGAAATCGGCCGCAAAGACGCTGGCATGCGGCGGCCGGCATGGTTAAGGGCGGGTTACCGACTCACTTGGGGGAATTGGGATCATGCGGCAGCTTCTGGCTCTGGCGGCGGCGGCCGCGATCGGCACCGCCGCGAATGCGGTGAACGTCAGCTTCGCCTTCCCGACCGCGAACTCGATCTATCACACCGCGAACTATGACGGCACGCTGGGCAACGGCCAGAATTTCGGCGCCTTCACGGCGGGCGATTATGTGCAGACCACGCTGCCGCTGCCGGAGCTCAGCTTTTCCAGCTTCACCTTCACCGCGCCGCTGATCAATAACGGCCTGACGACCAATCTCACGGCCAACATCCTGCTCAACAACGATTTCATCGGCTCCTTCCTGATCACGCCGACCAACGCGCAGAACGGCTTCGTGAGCGGCGGCGGCGACTTCGCGCTGCGCACGGTGAGCGGCGTTACCACGCTCCGGGTCGAGCTCGCCAACTCGGCGCCCGCCGGCCGCGGTTCGATTACACCGGGCTTCAACGGCGTGTTCAACCTCGCCGTGCCCGAGCCCGGCACCTGGGCGACGATGACGGTGGGCTTCGGCCTGGTCGGCTGGTCGATCCGTCGCCGCCGCCGCGACGAGCGCCGCCTCGCCGCCTGACCCCCGCCGCCGGCCGATCCGTCAGATCAGCCCGGCAAGCGGGCTGGACGGGTCGGCGTAGCGGCGCTGCGCCATGCGGCCGGCGCGATAAGCCAGCCGGCCCGCCTCCACCGCCGCCTTCATGGCGGACGCCATCAGGATCGGCTCCTTGGCCTCGGCGATGGCGGTGTTCATCAGCACGCCGTCGCAGCCGAGCTCCATCGCCGCCGCCGCATCGCTCGCCGTGCCGACGCCCGCATCCACCAGCACGGGCACCTTGGCGCCCTCCACGATCAGGCGGATGGTCACGCGGTTCTGAATGCCCAGGCCCGATCCGATCGGTGCGCCGAGCGGCATGATCGCGACCGCGCCCGCATCCTCCAGCCGCTTCGCCGCGATGGGATCGTCGACGCAATAAACCATGGGCAGGAAGCCCTCCTTGGCCAGCACCTCCGTCGCGCGCAGCGTTTCCACCATGTCGGGATAGAGCGTGCGGGCCTCGCCCAGCACCTCGAGCTTGACGAGGTCCCAGCCGCCTGCCTCGCGCGCCAGCCGCAGCGTGCGGATCGCGCTTTCCGCGTCGAAGCAGCCCGCCGTGTTCGGCAGATAGGTGATGCGCTTGGGATCGATATGGTCGGTCAGCATCGGCTGGTTGCGGTCGCTGACGTTCACCCGCCTGACCGCCACCGTGACGATCTCCGCGCCCGACGCCTCCACCGCGGCGGCGTTCTGCGCGAAATCCTTGTACTTGCCCGTGCCGACGATCAGCCGCGAGCGGAAGCGGCGGCCCGCCACCGTCCAGCCGTCGTCATCGATCCGGGCCGCATGGTCGCCGCCGCCGACGAAGTGGACGATCTCCAGCTCGTCGCCATCCTCCAGCAGCACGTCCGCAAGCGTGGAGCGCGGCACCACCGCCGCGTTGCGCTCCACCGCCACCTTCTCGGGCACGAGGCCGAGTTCGGCGGCGAGCCCGGCGATGGACAGGCCCGCGGGCACGCGCCGATGCTCGCCATTCACGGTGATGGTGATGGTGCCGTCGGAGTGGATGGAGGTGGCCATGCCCGCCACTTAGGCGCTCGCGCGGGCCTGCGCCATGCCATGTTGCTGCGCCGCGGCGATGCCGGTAAGGGGATCGGATGACCGTAGCGCCGCAACGGCCTGGCGCGCCCGCGCCGGCCGCGCGCATCCCCTCTACCAAGGAACTCCGATGACCGACACGGGCGGGCCGCCATCCTCGATGCAGGTCGATACGGCGCTGGTGCGCGCGCTGGCCGAGCTGCTCGACCAGACCAATCTGACCGAGATCGAGGTGGAGGATGGCGACCGGCGCATCCGGGTCGCGCGCAAGGCCGCGGCGGTGTCGGTGGCGGCGGCGGCACCCGCGCCCGCGCCCCAGATCGCGGCGCCGACCTATTCCGCGCAGCCGATGGCGCCCGCGCATGCGCCGCAGCCGCCCGCCGTGTCGCCGGCGGAGCATCCCGGCGCGATCCGCTCGCCCATGGTCGGCACCGCCTATCTCGCCACCTCGCCGGGGGCGAAGCCGCTGGTGGCGGTCGGCCAGGAGGTCGCGGCGGGCGACACGCTGCTGATCGTGGAGGCGATGAAGGTGATGAACCCGATCGTCAGCCCCCGCGCCGGCCGCGTCACCGCGCTGCTCGTCGACAATGCCCAGCCGGTCGAGTTCGACCAGCCGCTCGCCGTGGTGGAATAGCCCTTTGCGCAAGATCGAGAAGATCCTGATCGCCAATCGCGGCGAGATCGCGCTCCGCATCCACCGCGCCGCGCACGAGATGGGGATCGCCACGGTCGCGGCGCATTCCACCGCCGACGCGGACGCGATGCACGTAAGGCTCGCCGACCAGGCGGTGTGCATCGGGCCGCCGGCGGCGACCGACAGCTATCTCAACATCCCCAACCTGATCTCGGCCGCCGAGATCACGGGCGCGGACGCGATCCATCCCGGCTACGGCTTCCTGAGCGAGAACGCCAAGTTCGCCGAGATCGTGGAAGCGCACGACATCACCTGGATCGGGCCCAAGCCCGAGCATATCCGGACGATGGGCGACAAGATCGAGGCTAAGGCGACCGCGGCCAAGCTCGGCCTGCCGCTGGTGCCGGGCTCGGACGGGCCGCTCTCAGACTTGGCCGAAGCCAAGCGCGTCGCGGCCGCGATCGGCTATCCCGTGCTCATCAAGGCGGCGTCGGGCGGCGGCGGGCGCGGCATGAAGGTGGTGCCGGACGAGGGCCAGCTCGAGACGCTGATGGCGCAGGCGGGCGCGGAAGCGGCGGCGGCGTTCGGCGACGCCACCGTCTACATGGAGAAATATCTCGGCGACCCGCGCCACATCGAGTTCCAGGTGTTCGGCGACGGCCGCGGCAACGCCATCCACTTGGGCGAGCGCGACTGTTCGCTCCAGCGCCGCCACCAGAAGGTGCTGGAGGAGGCGCCCTCCCCCGTCATCACGGCCGAGCAGCGCGCGGAGATGGGCGGCATCGTCGCCCGCGCCATGGCCGAGATGGGCTATCGCGGCGCCGGCACGATCGAGTTCCTGTATGAGGACGGTCGCTTTTACTTCATCGAGATGAACACGCGGCTGCAGGTGGAGCATCCGGTGACGGAGGCGATCACGGGCCTGGACCTGGTGCGCGAGCAGATCAGGGTGGCGGAAGGCCATCCGCTGACGCTGCGGCAGGAGGATGTGCAGTTCCGCGGCCATGCGATTGAGTGCCGCATCAACGCGGAGGACCCGCGCACCTTCACACCCTCCCCCGGCACCGTCACGCAATTCCATGCGCCGGGCGGCATGCACGTCCGCGTCGATAGCGGCCTCTACGCGGGCTATCGCATCCCGCCCTACTACGACAGCATGATCGCCAAGCTGATCGTCTACGGCACGACGCGGGCGGGCGCGCTCAGGCGGCTGCGGCGCGCGCTGGAGGAGTTCGTGGTGGACGGCGTCAAGACCACCATCCCACTGCACCAGGCGCTGCTGAACAATTCCGAATTCCAGGCGGGCGAGTACAGCATCAAGTGGCTGGAGAAGTGGCTGGCGGACGAGGGCCATTGAAGGCCACGATCTGGCACAATCCGCGCTGTTCCAAGTCGCGCGCGGCGCTGGCGCTGCTGCACGGCGCGGGGGCGGAGGTGGCGGTGATCGACTATCTGCGCGATCCGCCGGAGCGCGCGCTGCTGGCCGATCTCTATGCGCGGGCGGGGCTGCGGCCGCAGGACGGCCTGCGCGCGCAGGAGCCGGGCGCCGCGGCGCTGGCGGACGCGGACGACGCCGCGGTGCTCGACGCGATGGCGGCGGACCCACGGCTGATCGAGCGGCCGCTGGTGGCGACGGCCAAGGGCGTGGTGCTGGCCCGCCCGCCCGAGCGCGTGCACGACATCCTGTAGCGGGCTCAGCTGCCCGTCCTGGCCAGGGCGGCGAGCGCCTTTTGATCGTGGATGACGATACGGCCGCGCGTGCCGGTGAGCACGCCCGCGCGCGCCCAGCGCCCGGCCAGCCGGCTGAAGGTGGGCACGGTGGTGCGCGCGAGGTCGGCGACGTCGCGCTGACCGATGTCGAGCTTGACCGCGCCACCCGCGTCGCGCGTGCCGATCTGCACCGCCAGCCGCACCAGGGTCCGGGCCACGCGCTCCTCCACGCTCAGGCTGGCCATCTCCTCCATGCGGGCGACATGCGAGCCGACCCGCTCCGCCAGCGCTTCCGCGATGTTGATCGCCAGCACGGCGTCCCCCTCCATCAGCGCCCGGATCTGCCGCACGCTCCAGCAGGTGGCGACGCACGTGGTCAGCGCCGTGCCGTGCGCGATGTAGGGGCGCCGCTGCATCGCGCCCACGAGGCCGATCACGTCGCCGGCGATGCCGTAGGCCACCACCATCGGCACGCCCGCGTCCGACATGCGCCACAATTTGAGCCGGCCGCTTTCCACCGCGAAGATGTCGGCCGGCTCGTCGCCTAGGTGGAACATCGTCTCGCCCGGCGCATAAAGACGGCGCTGGGCGATGCGGCGCAGTTCCGCCACCGTGGCGGGTGCGACCCCGCCGAAGAAGCCGGAGTCCCGCATTGCCCGGCTAGCCGCCGCCCGCCGCGGATCGCGCGCGCATAGGATTGATTTCCCGCGGAGATTGCCCGCCGACAACGACATGGTCGAATAGGACCATCAAGGTGATCGCGTTCACCCAGAAAGAAACAGGCCGATGACGATCCTCGGCGTCGAGACGCTGGCGATCGTTCGTGCGACGTTTGCAGAAGTCGATGCACTCCATTCCGCGATCATGCTGCGCATGTGGCATCATGCGCGCCCGCTGGAACAGCGCGATATGCTGATGGCGGACTTCGCAATCGGTGGACGGACGTGCAGCCTGATGCAGGCGTTCCTGCAAGCGGTGCGGCAGCGCCAGACCGGGACCTGGCCGTCGATGCGCATGCCGATGGGCCTGTCGCACGTTCATCTGCCCATGCTGGAGCAGGCGTTCATGGGTGCGCTGGGCGACGTGCTGGGCCCGCTGGCCCGCCGCATGGTGCTGAACGCCTGGGGCGACATGGTTCGCGCCTTCCTCCGCGAGCTCGGCCGGCAGGGTTGATCCCGAGTCGCGGCTAGCCCCCTTATGCCATCGTCCGCAGCTTGGCGCGACCCATTCTCATCTTGACTGACTTTTAGCGCGCCCGCGCCCGCTTCTCCGCGCGGGCCGCGCGGGCCTTGCCGAAGCGCGTCTGGCGCGTGCCGGGCTTGCCCAAGGTCGAGTTGCCCTTGACCGGCGCACGGGAGGGCTCGTGCGGCAGGCCGAGCTCGTCCGCCTCCAGCCGGCGGATCTCGTCGCGGATGCGGCTTGCCTCCTCGAACTCGAGATCGGACGCGGCCTTGCGCATCGCCTTCTCCAGGTCCTCGATATAGGCGCGCAGGTTGTGGCCGACCATGTGGCTCACCTCCTCGATGCCCGTATCGACGGTGACCTGGTCCTTGGAGGCGAGGTGGGCGACAATGTCGGCAACGTCGCGTTTGACGCTGGCGGGCGTAATACCGTGTTCGAGGTTGAACGCTTCCTGCTTCTCGCGGCGGCGCGACGTTTCCGCCATGGCGCGCTCCATCGATCCCGTGATGCGGTCGGCATAGAGGATGACGCGGCCCTCGATGTTGCGCGCGGCGCGACCGATCGTCTGGATGAGCGAGGTTTCGGAGCGGAGGAAGCCCTCCTTGTCCGCGTCAAGGATCGCGACCAGCCCGCATTCGGGGATGTCGAGCCCCTCGCGCAGCAGGTTGATGCCGACGAGCACGTCGTAGACACCGAGCCTGAGGTCGCGGATCAGCTCGATACGTTCCAGCGTCTCCACGTCCGAATGCATGTAGCGGACCTTGAGGCCCGCCTCGTGGAGGTACTCCGTCAGGTCCTCGGCCATGCGCTTGGTAAGCGTGGTGACGAGGCTGCGATAGCCCATCTTGGCGGTCGCCTTGCACTCGAACACGAGGTCGTCGACCTGGCTCTCGATCGGGCGCACCTCGACCGGCGGGTCGATCAGGCCGGTGGGGCGGATCACCTGTTCGGAGAAGACGCCGCCCGTCCGCTCCATCTCCCACGAGCCGGGCGTCGCCGAGACGTAGACCGACTGCGGGCGCATCGCGTCCCATTCATTGAAGCGCAGCGGGCGGTTGTCGATGCACGACGGGAGGCGGAAGCCGTATTCGGCCAGCGTGATCTTCCGCCGATGATCGCCCCGCGCCATGCCGCCGACCTGCGGCACGGTCTGGTGGCTCTCGTCCACGAACAGCAATGAATTTTCGGGCAGATACTCGAACAGGGTCGGCGGCGGCTCGCCGGGCAGGCGGCCCGTCAGAAAGCGGCTGTAATTCTCGATGCCCGAGCACGAGCCGGTGGCGGCGATCATCTCCAGGTCGAAATTGGTGCGCTGCTCCAGCCGCTGCGCCTCAAGCAGGCGGCCCTCGCCATTCAATTCCTTCAGCCGCTCGGTCAGCTCGAAGCGGATCGCCTCCGCCGCCTGCTTCATCGTCGGGCCGGGGGTGACGTAGTGCGAGTTGGCGTAGACGCGCACCGCATTCAGTTGCGCGTTGGTCTTGCCGGTCAAGGGATCGAACTCGACGATCTGCTCGATCTCGTCGCCGAAGAAGCTGATGCGCCACGCGCTGTCCTCATAGTGCGAGGGGAACAGCTCCAGATTGTCGCCGCGGACGCGGAAGTTTCCGCGCGCAAAGGCGGCGTCGTTGCGCTTGTACTGGAGGGCCACGAGCTTGCGGATGATCTCGCGCTGGTCGACCGACTGGCCCTTCTTCAGGTCGAAGATCATCGCCGAATAGGTCTCGACCGAGCCGATGCCGTAAAGGCACGAGACGGACGCCACGATCAGCACGTCGTCGCGTTCGAGCAGCGAGCGCGTGGCCGAATGGCGCATGCGGTCGATCGCCTCGTTGATCGACGACTCCTTCTCCACGTAGGTGTCCGTGCGCGGCACGTACGCCTCGGGCTGGTAATAATCGTAATAGCTGACGAAGAACTCCACCGCATTGTCGGGGAAGAAGCTCTTGAATTCGCCGTAGAGCTGGGCGGCGAGGATCTTGTTGGGGGCGAGGATCAAGGCCGGGCGCTGCAGCTCCTCGATGACCTTGGCCATGGTGAAGGTCTTGCCCGAGCCCGTGACACCGAGCAGCACCTGGTCGCGCTCGCCGTTGCGGGCTTGGCCCACCAGTTCGGTGATCGCGGTCGGCTGATCACCCGCCGGCTGATAGTCGGACTGGAGGCGGAAGGGCTTGCCGCCTTCGAGCTTCTCCGGCCGCGGCGGACGGTGCGGCACGAACGTGCCGTCCGTCTCGGGCTCGGCAAGGCTGGTGCGGATCTGGATGGCCATGGGCCTGATATGGAGGCTGGACGTGCTTTGTTCCAGCACTACAAGCGCACACCCATGGCCTTCGACCTTTCCGCCTATCTGGAACGCATCCGTCTGCCCGTGGCGCCCGAACCGGACGTGGATGGCCTGGTCGCGGTGCAGCGAGCGCACCGGCTGGCGATCCCGTTCGAGAATCTGGACGTGAAGCTCGGGCGCGGCGTGCGGATCGACCCCGACACGGTGTTCGCCAAGCTGGTGACCGCACGCCGCGGGGGCTATTGCTTCGAGCATAACCGGCTGTTCGGCGACGCACTGGACGCGCTGGGCTTCCGCCAGCGCCCGCTGCTCGCGCGCGTGTGGCTGGGCCAGACGGAGGTGCCGCCGCTGACGCACACGCTGACGCTGGTGACGGTGGACGGGCAGGACTGGATCGCGGACCCCGGTTTCGGCGGCTCCTATTGCCCGCCCATGCCGCTCGTCGACGGCGCGGTGGCGGAGGCGCCCGACGGCGCGACGTTCCGGCTGGGCCGCGACCCCGCGCATGGCTGGATGCTGCAACGCTTCGGCGCGGGCGCGAGCACGGACGGGCGCGAGGCCGATCCGGAGGTGACGCCCGGCGCGCAATACAGCTTCACGCTCGACCCCGTCTTTCCCGCCGACCTCGCCATGGGCAACCATTGGGTGCAGAGCTGGCCGGGGAGCCGCTTCGTCATGCTCGCCATCGCCAGCCTGGTGCTGCCGCGCGGCTTCGCCAGCCTGACCGACCGCGGCTACAAGCGCGCAAGCGGCGACCAGGTGGCGGACGGCACGATCGACGATCCGCGCCAATACCGGATGCGGCTGTCGCTGATGTTCGGGATCGACCTTTCGGCCGAGGAGGTCGGGGCGCTGGGGTTGTTCTAGCCTCCTCCCGTTCCGTTCAGTTCGAGGTTGTCGAGAACGGGTGGAGAGAACATCGCCCGTCACCGGTTCTCGACAAGCTCGAACCGAACGGGAGCGGACGGATCACCCGATTGCGTTCCATGCTTCCGCGATCTCCGCCACCATCGCCTGCGCGCGGCCGATCGCGTCGGCGTCGTCGCCGCTGCGGCCGAGCCCCACCAGCCGGCGCGCCTCGCCATAGACGGCGGACAGCGCGCGCGCGATGTCGCCGCCCTTGTCGAAGTCGAGGCTGCCTTCCAGGCTCTGCAGCAGCGCGGTGGCGCGCGCCGCGGCGTCGTTGCGGCGCACCGCGTCGCCGCGGCGGATCGCCTGCTTCAATCCGGCCATGGCGAGGATCAGCTCCTCGTACAGGATCGCCACCAGGCGGTGGGGGGACGCGCCCTCCACCTTGGAGGTGACGTCCACCGTGCGGTAATGCTGGCCGGCGCCGCGGCCGGACATGGGGGCGTGATACATCTCAGCTATCCGAGTTGGTCCATACCTTGATCTGCTGATCGAGGTAGGACTGGGTCGCCTTGAACGCGGAAACACGCGTGTTCATGGCGGCGAAACTGGCCTGGAGGCGCGCCTGGTAGGCGTCCGCGCGCGCTTCCATCCGCGTGCGGTCGCCCGCGATGGTCTCGGCCTGCCGGGTGAGCGCGTCGCCCAGCAGCGCCAGCGGGCCGCCGGTGCCGCGCAAGCCGTCGCGGATCTGCTTCAGCGCGCCACCGAGGCCGGGCTCGACGGTGATCGTCGTCTCGGCCGTGGCGCCCGTGACCTGGACGACGAGGCCGGTCGCGCCCGACTTGGACGGCGCGACCAGCCGCTGGCCCGCGGCGATCATGGCGACGCCGTTGATCTTGCCCGACGGCGGCGGACCGGGGACGAGATCGGTGAGCTTGTAGGTGCCGGGCGCGGCGGCCCCCATCGCGCTCTTGATCTGCACCGCGCCGCTGCTCGACGTCTGCACCGGGTTGAATAAAGCGGCGACGCCGTCGGGGTCGCGCGCCAGTGCCGCGTCGAGACGCGTGGTGTTGACCGACAGCTTGCCGTCCATTCCCGTCGCCACGCCGAGATCGGCGAGCGAGGTGATCGCGCCCGTCGACACGAGCGGGGCTGCGGCGAGCGCGCCCATCTGCCGCACCAGCCCGCGCACGGTGGTGTCGCGCCCGAACGGCCCCGCTTCCGCGCCATTGAGGCCGTTGGCGGTGGCGGTGTCGAGCGTCGCCTTGACCTCGTTGAACGCGTCCACGAAATCGACCACCGCCTGGCGCATGGCACTCGTGGGCTGGGTGGCGCCGATGGCGACGCTGCCCGCGGTAAGCGCCTTGAGCTGCAGCTTCACGCCCGGCACCAGATCGGAGATCGTGTTGCTGGCCCGCGTCACGGGGATGCCGTCGAGCACGAGGGCGGCATCCGTCGCCGCCTGCGCCAGCGCCATGCCGCCGCCCCCGCTACCCGGATAGGCGAAGGTGGCGAGGCCCGCATCGGCGCCCGCGTCGGGCGTGATCGTGAAAGCGGAGGCGGCGCCGGTCGCGCCCTTCACCACCAGGCGCGATCCAGTGCCGTCATTGACCACGGAGGCGGCGAGGCCGACGCCCGCGCCGCTGATGGCGGCGGCAAGGCCCGCCAAACTGTCGTTCGACGCGTCGATCGTAATGGTGGCGGTGCCGGCGCCCGCGGCGAGCGTCAGCGTGCCGCGCCCGATCGGGGCGGCGGCGTCGGCCTGCGCAGCCGACATCACCGTCTGCGCGGCGGCGAGGCGGGTCACCTGCAGGCTGGCGGCGAGCGTGCCGGGGATGCGCGTGCCCGCGATTGGGCTCGCCGCCACCGCCGCTGCGTCGGACGTGGTCGGCTGGGTATAGAGCGTGCCGCCGCCGACCAGCGCGGACAAGGCGGTGGAGAAACTGTCCAGGCTGCTGGAGATGGTGGCGAGCGTGGAGACCCGGGCCTTGTTGGCGGTTTCGCGCCCGGCGATCAGCGCCTCGGCCGGGGCCTTCTGCGCGGCGGCGAGGTTGGCGACGAGCGCCGCCGTGTCGATGCCCGAGCCGGCGCCCAGCGCGACAAGCGCGGCGGACCCGGAGGCGGCGGTGGTGCTGGTCGTGGTCAAGGGGGCGGCCTCCGTTCCGCCCTTCTGTTCACGGCACGGTTAGGGAAAGATTTAGGCCCCGCGCCGCCCATTCTCGTCAAAGCGGGCGTCGAGCGGCACCTCCACATGCGGCTGCGCGCGGCCGGCGGCGAGCGCCGCCTCCAGGTTCATCACGAAGGCGAGCACGGTCGCGACCGCGATGTAGAGGTCCTCGCGCACGGGATGGGATTCGCGCGCGGTGAAATAGATGGCGCGGGCGAGCTGGGGATAGGAGAGCACGGGCACCTTGTGCTCGGCGGCGAGCTCGCGGATCGCCTGCGCGGTGGCGCCGCGGCCGCGCGCCACCACGAACGGGGCGGGGTCGACGCCGGGCCGGTAGCGCAGCGCCACCGCGAAGTGGGTCGGGTTGGTCAGGACCACCGTCGCTTCCGCCATGCCGCGCCGGGCTGAGCCGCGCAGCGTCTCCATCTGGCGGCGGCGGACGGCGGCCTTGAGCTCGGGCGCGCCCTCCGTCTGGCGATTCTCGTCCTTGACCTCCTGCTTGGTCATGCGCAGCCGCGCGCCGCGCTGGAACAGCTGGGCGGGCACGTCGATCGCGGCGATCACGCCCAGCCCCGCGCCCAGCACCAGCAGAGCCCAGGCGAGCTGGTGACCGAGCGTGGTCGCGGCCGTGCCGATGTCGCGCGCGCCGGCGCCGAGGATGGCCTGCTGCTGCCCGCGGAACAGCCACCAGCCGACCGCGCCGAGCAGCACCACCTTGGCGAGCGACTTGCCGAGCTCGATAAGCCCTTGCGGGCCGAAGATGCGCTTCAGACCCGACAGCGGGTTGAGCTTGTTCGGCTTGACCGCCACCGCGCTCCAGCGGAAACCGGCCGAGCCGAGCAGCGCCGGCCCGGCGATCGCCGCCACCATCGTTAGCGCGAACAGGGCCGCGACGGGCAGCGCCACGCCCGACGCCAGCCGGAGCGCCGCCAGCGCCGGATCGAAGCCGTCGACGTCCGCGCGCCCGAACGACAGGCCGCGCGCCAGCATCGCGCGCATCGCGCCCACGAACCAGCCGCCGCCGAGCAGCAGCCAGCCCGCGCCCGCCAGCATCACCAGCGCGGTGCCAAGTTCGCGCGATTGCAGCACGTCGCCCGTTTCCACCGCCTTGCGGCGGCGTTGCGGGGTGGCCTCCTCCGTCTTCTCATCGCGGTCGGGCGTGTCCGCCATCAGCCGCCGCCCGATGCCAGCAGGCGCGCCTCGTCCAGCCCGCGGGTGATGGCGGCGGTGATCGCGTCCGCAAGCTGCGGCGTCGCGATCGCCAGCAGCACCAGCCCCGCCAGCAAGGCCGCGGGCAGGCCGACCGAGAACAGGTTGAGCGCGGGCGCCGACCGCGCAAGCACGCCCATGACGAGCTGCACCAGCACCACGGCGAAACCCACGGGCAGCGCGATCGCCAGCCCCATGCCGAACACGTCTCCCGCGAAGCGGAGCAGGCCGCCCACCTGGCCCGCGGCGAGCCACGCGCTGCCCGGCGGCAGCGCGCGGTAGCTGTCGACGACCGCCGCGGCGAGCAGGAGGTGGCCGCCCAGCGCCAGGAACAGAAAGGTGCCAAGGATGCTCAGCATCTGGCCGATCGCGCCCGACTGCGTGCCCGTCATGGGATCAACCATCGCCGCAAAGCCGAGGCCCATGGCATTGCCGATCGTCTCGCCCGCGAGCAACGCCGCCGACAGCCCGACCTGCACCGCGAAGCCGAGCGCCAGGCCGACCAGCACCTCGCCCGTGACCATGGCGATGCCCGCCACCGACACGAGGCCGTCGGGCGGCACGGCCATCCCCATCCCAAGCGCGGGCATGCCGACCGCAAGCGCGATCACGAAGCGGAGCTGCACGGGTACCTGGGCGGCGCCGAACACGGGCGCGGCGAGAAAGGCGGCGCCCGGCCGGATCGCGGCGAGGAGCCACAGCCACAGCTGCGCCTCCAGCCCCGCAAAGCCGGCGGGAAGCCCGGTCACCGGACGAGGTCAGGGATGCGCGCGTACATGTCGCGGGTGAAGTCGGCGACCAGCGCCAGCATCGCGCCGCCGAACAGGGCGAGGCACAAGCCGACCACGATCAGCTTGGGCACGAACGACAGGGTCTGCTCCTGGATGGAAGTCGCCGCCTGCACCATGCCGAGCACCAGCCCCGCAACCAACGCCGGCACCAGCACGGGCACGGTGACGAGCGCCAGGATCCACAGCGCCTGCTGCGCCACGTTCACGAAATAGTCGGCGTCGGCCATGGCTCGCTTATCCTCCGCCCGGGCATGCGGCGCAAATGGTTAACCGGACGCTACGCCACCGGCGCGCGGAACCGCGGCAGACCGGCGAGGTTGTCGCGATCAACTCGGGGGAGCGTTTCGGTCATGGCGATGTTCGAACGATCGGCCTGGACGTGGGAAACGTCCGGCAGCGGGGGCGTCAGCTTCGACTTCGTGGCGGCATCGGGCGGAGTCGTGAAGCTGCACGACCCTGGCTTCGCGCGCGATCCGCGGCGCCCGTCGGAGGTGTTCCATTACGGCGCGGTGGGGGTCGGCCTGTCGACGCCGGGCGTCAAGATCCCCAAGGTCGGCAGCTCCGCCGCGACCGGCATCGCCCGCTGGGTCGCGGGCCATGCGGTGAACGGCGGCTTCAGCCTGCCGTCGATGCGCAACGAGGCCGTCATCTACCGCACCATGGCGGTAGGGCCGCGCGAGCTGACGCGGCTCGACTTCACGGGCGTGTGTTTCCTCCTCGAGATCGGCGTGTCGACGCCGATCATCGGGCTGACCGGCTTCATGTTCCTGACGGGCATGACGGTGGAAACGCTGGCCGCGCTCTCCACGCCCGCGGTGATGGCGGTGGAGCATCTGCTCGGCCGCGACTCGCAGATCGCGCCCAAGGCGGTGATCCTGGGCGACGGCGACACGCGCGGGCTTTCCGCCGGGATCACCGGCTATGTGGGGTATATGCGGTGACGACGGCGCGGATCGTGGTGGTGGGGCTCGCGCTGGCGGGGCTGGCGATGCTGGGGATCGCGGCGATGCTGGCGGCGCAGGCGCGCAGCTTCCTGGCGGCAAGCGAGGTCGGCCGCGGCGAGGTGGTGGCGCTGACCTCCGGCCCGCGCCATGCGGCGGTGCGGCTGACCACGCGCGACGGGCGCACCGTCAATTATCCGGAGAATGCGGCGCCGGGCCCGCTTGCGGTGGGGCAGGTTATCCCCGTGCGTTACCGGCCCGATGCGCCGGCCGAGACGGCAGTGTTCGACGGCCCGCCCTATCGCCGCGCGTGGCGGTTCGCGATCGCGGGCGTCGTGCTGCTGATCGCCGCGGCGGCGAGCCCGTGGGCGGTGGCGCGGTTCCCCGGCCTCCTCACCTTCCCCAAGGTCGGCTAGCCGCCGCCGAAGCTCGCAGCGAGGCTGCCCATGGTCAGCGCCCAGCCATCCACCAGGACGAACAAGAGCAGCTTGAACGGCATGGAGATGATGGTGGGCGACAGCATCATCATACCGAGCGCCATCAGCGTGCAGGCGACGACCAGATCGATGATCAGGAATGGCAGGAAGATCAGGAAGCCGATCTGAAACGCGGTCTTCAGTTCAGAGGTGACGAACGCCGGCAGCAGGATGGAGAAGGGGATGTCGGACGGCTTGGCGAAGGCCGGCGCCTTGGCGAGGCCGGCGAACAGCTTCACGTCCGTCTGGCGCACCTGGCGTTCCATGAAGCCGTGCAGCACCGTGCCCGAACGGCTCACCGCCTCCTCCACGCCGATCTGGTTCTGGCCGTAGGGTGTCCAGGCGGTGCGGTTGATCTGGTCGATCGCCGGCCGCATCACGAACAGCGAGAGGAAGAGCGACAGGCCGACCAGCACCTGGTTGGGCGGCGTCTGCTGGAGGCCGAGCGCCTGGCGCAGGATCGACAGCACGATGATGATGCGCGTGAAGCTGGTCATCATCAGCACCAGCGACGGCAGCACCGTCAGCAGGCTCATGAGCAGCAGGATCTGGAGCGACAGCGACAGCGGCTTGCCGTCGCCGGCGATGGTCGACACCGCGCGATCGAGCGCGCCGGAAGGCGCGGCCTGGGCGAGCGCGGGGTGGGCGAGGAAGAGGGTCAGGAGTGCCGCGAGGAGGACGAAAAGCCCTCTCCCTGCAAGGGAGAGGATTGGGTGAGGGATTGCGCGGCCGATGCCACGCCCGGCCCCGAACGTCGCGCCCTCACCCCGGCCCTCTCCCCCACGGGGAGAGGGGGAAGAAGGGTCACTCATCCTGCAGCTCGAACACGGGCGCGTCGGCCTCCGCGATCGTCTGCACACCGCCGCGCGACACCGCGACCAGCAGGCGACGGCCGGCGAACTCCACCACGGCGAGGCGGGCGGTGGCGCCGAGCGGCACCGCGTCTACCACGCGGACGAGGCTTTCGCGCCGCCCGAAGGCGAGACCGGGCCGCAGCCGCCGCGCGAGCCACAGCGAGCCCACCGCCAGCCCCCCGACCAGCGCCAGCATGACGACGAGGTTGAGGAGGTAGGCGCCCGTATTCATCGCCCGTTTATCGCCGGCGTTCGAGGTTCCGGCCGCGGCCGGGGGCGGCGACCACGTCCACCACGCGGATGCCGAAGCGGCCGTTCACCGTCACCACCTCGCCCTTGGCGACGAGCGTGCCGTTGACCATGATGTCCAGGAGCTCGTTGGCCTGGCGATCGAGCTCCACCACCGAACCTTCGGCGAGCTCCATCAGCTCGGACAGCTTGAGGCTGGTGGAGCCGACCTCCACCGACAGGCGCACGGGGATGTCGGCGAGCATGCCGTAATTGCGGCCGGGGCCGTCGTCCGCCGCATCGGCGCCGAGGCCGAGGCTCGCGCCCATGTCGCTCATTGACCCCTCCCGAACACCTGCTCCAGCATCAAAGCGGCCTTGCCGTCATGGTCGCCGAGCGTGCCGACGCCGATGCGCCGGTCGCCGACGATCAAGGGCGCGCGCGGCGGGAGATTGACCGGGATCACGTCGCCGGGCTTCAGGCCGAGGAGTTCGGACATGCGCATCTCGGGACGGGCTAGCACCGTGCGCACCGGCAGGCGAACGGAATCCAGCGCGCGCGCGAGGCGGCCCTGCCATTCGGTGTCGGGCTCGCCGCCGCCGCCCGGCACCTTGGCGGCGAGCTGCGGCTCGAACGGGCGGATGCCGGCGGCGGGGTAGACCACGGTCACCGCGGCGGGGGCACCCGCGCCGGGCGTGACGGAGAAGGATTGCAGCACCACCTGCTCGTCGCCGCGCAGGAAGGAGAGAAAGGCGGGGTTGGTCTCGTGCGCGATCAGCGCGGGATCGAGCGCCACCACATCCTCCCACGCCGCCACCAGCGCGTCCGACGCGGCGGCGGTGAGGCGCGCCAGCAGGCGCTGCTCGGTGGGCGTGAACTCGCGCGCCTGCGCCCGGCCCGGCTTGCCCGATCCGCCATAGAAGGCGTCCACCAGCCGGGTGACGAGCGCCGGCTCCACCGCCACCAGCACCCCGCCCTTGATCGCGCCGACGCGGTAATGGCTGAGGCTGGTGAATTCGGGCAGCTCGGCCAGCCAGGCGGAGAACGGCACGGGCCCGATCGAATCTGCGGAGACCTGCGTGCGCGTGCGCGCCATCGGCTCCACCGCGACGCGCAGCGCGCGCGCGATGCGTTCGCCCAGCCGTTCGATCCCGGCGAGGCGCAGCGCGGGCGTCGTCGCCACTTGGCCGAAGGCGAAAGGGCGGATGTCGCGCGCGGCGGCGTCGTCGGCGGCGGTCACTGGATCACGAAGCTGGTGAAGAACACGTCGTCCACGCCGCCGAAGCCCTCGTGGTGGACCAGCACGTCGTTGATCGCCGCCTTGAGCCTCGCCTGCAGCGCGCGCTTGCCCGCGGCGGTGGCGACCGCGTCGGGATCCTGCTCGCCCAGCGTCATCAGCACCGCCGAGCGGATCGGTATCTCGTCCTCCTTGAGCCGGTCGAGGACGCGCTGGTCGTAATAGGTGGCGACACCCACGCCCACCTGGATGAAGCCGTCCGAGTCGCGCAGATTGGCGGTGAACGGCTGCTCGATCGTGTAGTAGCTCGCCTGGTACTTGCGCGGATCGGGACCTTCGCCCTTCCATGGGCCGGACACCTCGCCCGCATGTTCGCGCTCGACCAGCTTGGGCTGGTTGGGGTCTTCCGCCGGGGCGCCGCCGTGCGAGCGGCCGACATAGACGCCCGCGGCCACGCCGCCGCCGCCGAGCACCGCTATTGCGGCGCCCGCGATCAGCATCAGCTTGAGCTTGCCCTTCTTCTTGGCCGGCTTGTCCGGCTTGTCCTCGGCCATGGCTGCCTCATGCAAAGAGTTCGTCGCTGCCCGCCTCCGGCGTCGGCGCCGCCGGAGTCGGCAGCGGCCGCCAGGCCGGCGGGCGATGCCCCTCCTTGCCGTTGCTTTGGTTACCAAAGGCTTGCCCCTGCCCGCCCGCGCCGCCGCGTCCCGCCAGATCGACGCTGGTCTCGCTGACGGTCAGGCCCTGCGCGCGCGCTTCGGCGACCAGCATCGGCTGTGCTTCGGCGACGATGCGGTGCGCCTGCTCGGTTTCGGTGGTGAGGCGGATGGCGGTGCCCCCGGCGGTCTGCGCCAGCGCCACCTCCAGCCGGCCGAGATGCTCGGGCGCGAGGCTGAAGCGGAGGTGGTCGGAGGCACCCGCGCTGGCGGCGATGTCGTGCGCCAGCCGGTCAAGCCAGGCGCCGTCGCGGGCGAGGTCGAGATGGTGCGTCAGCGCCATCTCGGCGAGGGCGGGCGCGGGCGATGCCGGGCCCGATGTCGGCAGTGCCGGGGATGCGATGGCCTGGCGCACGGCCTCGAACGCGGGCGGCGCGGCGTCGGGCAGCTTGGCGGCAGTAGTTGGTCCGCTCGCGTCCGGCACGGCCGCCTCCTCTTCCTGCGTCGTGCTTACGCGAGCGGGAATCCGGCTTGCGTCCTGGGCGGGCGGAGGCAGCGGGGTCCCCGCCTGCGCGGGAACGACGAGACGGGTGGGATCGGCCGGCGCGAGTGCCGCCTGCGGGATCGGTTGCGTCGCCACGGGCATGGGCGGGGCGAACGACACGGCCAGCGCATCCACGGTCGCGAGCGTCGCCGGTGCGAGTGCCGCCGGATCGGCAGGCGGATCAATCGCAGGCGCGTCCTTCGGCGCCTCGCCCGTGTCGCTTGCCTGCGCCAGGAGCTGAGCAAAGGCGTCGCCGGACGGCGCCTCGCCGGCCGGAACCCCGCCCCGCGCCGGTGTCGGCGGCGGCGCGGGCGCCACGGCGGCGATCACGCCTGCTTGCCCAGCCGCGGGCGATGGACCGCGGCGAGGCGGCGCTCGCGCAGCAGCGCCGCCGCCTCGTGCGCGCGCGTTTCGAGCCGCTCGGCGGTTTCCTGCGCGATGCGCGCCTCCATCCGGCGCATGGCCCCCGCCAGAGCGGCGGAGCGCGCGTCGGCGATCGGGCCGGCAAGGCCGTGGCGCACCGTATCGAGCCGTGCCGCAAGCTCCGCCGCATTGCCGAGCGCGGCCCCGCTCAGCGCGCCGGGCCCTGGCGACAGCGCACGTGTGAGCTGGGCCAGGTGATCGGCAGTGTTCTCCAGATGCTGCACGCGGCCGTCCGCGCGAGCCGCATCGGCCGCCGCCTGGAGGTGCTGCACACGGCGCACGCGGGCGATGCGCGCGCGGCGCTCGATCGCGGCGCTCACCCGCCGAACCCGGTCAGCAGCGCGTCGACCGAGTGGGGCAAGTCGATATGTTCATGCTGACCCTGACGCAGGAAGCCCAGCACCTCGCCATGGCGGCGGATCGCCTCGTCCAGGCTGGCATCGCTACCCTCGCGATAGGCGCCCATCAGCACGAGGTCCTTGTTCTCCTGGTAGACGGACCAGAGCCGGCGCAGCCGGGCAGCCGCCTGCGCATGGTCGGGCGCCACGATGTCGCTCATCACGCGGGACAGCGAGCGGCCGACGTCGATCGCGGGAAAAACGCCCTGCTCCGCCAGCGCGCGCGTCAGCACGACATGGCCGTCGACGATCGCCCGCGCGGTGTCGACGATGGGGTCGTCGGGATCGTCGCCGTCGGCCAGCACGGTGTAGAGCGCGGTGACCGAGCCGCCCGATTGCGCGTCCACGCCCGCCCGCTCGCACAAGCGCGGGATCAGGCCGAGCGCGGAGGGCGGATAGCCCTTGACGGTTGGCGGCTCGCCCGCGGCAAGGCCGATCTCGCGCTGCGCGTGTGCGACGCGGGTGAGGCTGTCGATCAGCAGCAGCACGCGCAGGCCCGCCGCGCGGAAATATTCGGCGATGGCGGTGGCGCGCGTGGCGGCGCGCAGTCGCAGGATCGGCGGGTGGTCGGCGGGTACGGCCACCACCACCGCCTTGTGGCGCACGGGCGGAAGCTTGGTCTCGATGAAGTCGGACACTTCGCGCGCGCGCTCGCCGACCAGGCCGACGACGACCACGTCGGCCTCCGCGCCGCTCAGCATCTGGCCCATCAGCACCGACTTGCCGACGCCGGAGCCCGCCATCAGCGCGACACGCTGGCCGACGCCGGCCGTGAGCAGCGCGTTGACCGCACGCACGCCCAGGTCGAACGGCTCGGTCACGCGGCCGCGCGCAAGCGGATTGTCGCGGCGGCCGGCGAGCGGCCATTGGTCGCGCGCGGCGATGGGACCCAGCCCGTCGAGCGGGCGGCCGAGCGCGTCCATCACGCGGCCGAGCAGGCCTGGGCCGACCGCGCAGGTGGCGCCGCCGCCGTCCGGCTCGACGCGCGCGCCGGCGACGAGCGCGACGTCGCCCTCCAGCGCGACCAGTACGGAGCGGCCGTGGCGGAAGCCGACCACCTCCGCGCGGACGGGCTGGCCCGCGGCGTCGATCACGCGCGCGCCCGAGCCGATGGGAAGGTCGAGCCCGGTCGCCTCCAGCATCGCGCCGTCCGATGCGACGAGGCGGCCGATGCGGCGGGGGGCGGCGGGGATGGCGAGGTCGGCCAGCAGGGGAGCTGCGGCGGTGGCGAGGGGCCCGGCCCCGCACGTCGCTCCCTCTCCCCGGCCCTCTACCACAAGGGGAGAGGGGGAAAGAAGGGTCATGCCAGGTTATCCAGCGCAGCGCGGAGGCGGTCGAGCGCGACCTGGGGGCCGTCCTCGATCCAGCCATCGCGTGACTCGACCACCACCGAACCCGGCATCAGCAGGGGATCGGGCACGATCGGCAGCGGTGCGGCATCGCCCAGGCGCACGGCATCGTCCGGGTGGACGCGCAGGCGCGCAGGCCGGGCCTCCTCCGCCACCATGGCGGCGGCGGCTTGCGCGCGGGCGAGCAGCAGATCGGGGTCGACGCCCGCCTCGCCCACCGCCTGAGCGACCAGCCGGCCGACCGTTTCCGCCAGCAGCTGCGCGAGCGCGGCGGGCGGTTCGGGGCGGGAGGACTCGAGCGCGGCGGCGAGGCGGCGGACAGCGGCGCGCTCCTGCGCGAGTTCCGCCTCCACCGTGCGGCGGCCTTCGTCGAAGCCGCGGGCGAAGCCGTCGAGCGCGATCGCCTCGGGATCGATCACCGGGGCGGCGGGCAGCTCCTCCTCGTCCTCCTCGAACACCGGTGGCGGCGCCACGTCCAGCCGGCGCGCCCACGGCACGAAAGCGTTGGCCGGCATAACCGTGCGCGGCGCGACCCGCGCGGAGCCGGGCCACAGGCCGGACATGTCAGACATAGTCGCCGTCCTTGCCGCCGAGCATGATGGTGCCGGCCTCGGCCAGCTCGCGCGCGACCGCCAGCACCTCCTTCTGCGCGTCCTGCACCTCGGCCAGGCGGATCGGGCCCTTGTCGGCCATCTCGTCCTGGATCGCCTGCGCGGCGCGGGCCGACATGCAGCCCAGCATCTTGAGGCGGAGCGCCGGCTGCGCGCCCTTGAGCGCCACCACCAGCACCTCGTTGCCGACGTTGCGGAGGAGCGCGCCCAGGCTCTTCTCGTCCAGGCTCGACAGGTTGTCGAACACGAACATCTCGTCCTCGATCTCGCGCGCCAGCGTCTTGTTGGCCTTGGCCAGCGCCTTGATGATGCGCGTTTCGGCGGTCTTGCGCGTGTTGTTGATGATCTGCGCGGCTTCGGACGCGCCGCCGCGCTTGGTCATCACCATGCGGCTGGTGTGGCCGATCTGGCGGACGAGCGTCGCTTCCAGCTCCTCCAGCGCCTCGCCCGACACGGGTCCGAGCGTGGCGATGCGATGGACCAGCTCGGGCTGCACCTCGGGGTCGAGCAGTTGCAGCACGTCGGCGGCGATCGGCGGATCGAGGTGGGCGAGCACCAGGGCCGCGATCTGCGGATGCTCATGCTCCACGAGGCGGGCGACCGTCTCCGGCTCCATCCACTTCAACGCGTCGAGCGTGCTGGCATGCTTGGCGGGCGTGATGCGGGCGAGCACGTTCTCCGCACGGTCCTGGCCCAGCGCGCGCTCCATCATGCCGCGAATCTGGCGGTCGGCGCCGAAGCCGATGGTGGTGCGCGCGCGGGCGCGGTCGACGAACTGGTCGAGCACCTGGTCGACCTGGCGCTCCGAAACGTCGGCGACGGAGAACATGGCCCCGCCCAGGGCCTGGACCTCGTCGGGGTCAAGCCGGCTCAGCACCTCGGCGGCCTCGTCCTCGGCCAGCACCATGAGGAGGATGGCGGCGGCTTCGGTGCCGGTGCGCGCGGCGGCGGCATCAGCCATTGGCGTCGTCTCCCTTGGCGTCGGTGCGGATGAGGTCGCGGACGACCAAAGCGGCGCGGGCCGGATCCTGGCGGACGAAATCGCGGATCAGGGCGGCGCGCGCCTGGTAGCCGGGGGCGCTCTCGATCATCTCCAGCGTCACGTCGGCGGGCTTGATCGTGGGCGCGGCGCGGGTCTCGTCGATCGCGGCCGCGATCTCGCCGCCGATCTCGGCGCGCTTGGGGGCGGCCGGCGCCGCGACGGGTGCGGGCTGGCGGCGCTTCAGCAGCGGGCGGGCGACGCCGAACACGACCAGCGCCGCCACCAGTAGCGCCGACACGTTGCGCGCCACCAGCGGCATCCATTCGGCCTGCCACCAGCGGGCCTTGGCTGCTTCCGCCTCCGCCAGGCTGGGCGCGAAGGCGCGCGCGCCCACCGCCACCTGATCGCCGCGCGCGGCGTCCGCACCGACCGCGCCACGCACCAGCCGCTCGATCGCGGCGATGTCGGCCGGCGTGCGCTTGGGCTGGCCGGGGCCGGAAGAGATCGCCACCGCCACCGACAGGCGCTTCACCGCGCCCACCTGGTTCTTGGTGACGGACACCTCGCGGCCGAGCTCATAGGTGCGCGCATAATTTTCGGTGGTGCGGTTCGCATCGGCCGCGGCGGTGGTGCCGGGCTGGACGGCGGCGCCCGCGGGGGCGCCGGGCGTGGCCGGGGCGGCCGGGTTCTGCGCGGTCAGCGTGGAGGCGGGCGGCGGCGTGTTGGACAAGGCGCCGGGGATGCCGACCGCCGGGCCGTCAGGCCCGCCCTCCTTGGTCCAGCCGCCATTCTCCTGGCGCACCGCCTGGAGGTCCTTGGGATAGCTTTCGCGCGTCGCCTGCACCTCGGCGAAGTCGAGATCGGCATGGACCTGCGCCGTATAGTTGCCGGCGCCGACCAGCGGCACCAGCAGCCGGTCGAGCGCATCGCCGTAGCGGCGCTCCACCTCCGCCTGCAATTCGACCTGGCGATCGGCCGCGGCGCTGGCCGCGTCGCCCTGCCCGCGCGACAGCAGGCGGCCCGACTGGTCCACGATCGACACCGCTTCGGGCGCCAGGCCGGGCACGGAGGCGGCGACCAGCGCCGCGATCGCCGTCACCTGCGGCTGGCTCAACTGCCGGCCGGACTGGAGCTTGAGCATGACGGAGGCGGCGGGCGCCTTCTGCTCGCGCAGGAACACGCTCGGCTGTTCGGCGGCGAGGTGGACCTTGGCGGACGCCACCGCCTCGATCGTCTCGATGGTGCGGGCGAGGTCGGCCTCGCGCGCGCCCTGGAGCCGTTCGCCCTCCACCGCGCGCGACGCGCCCATGGGCAGGCTGGCGAGCGTGTCGGAGGCGGACGGCGGCGCCTTGGGCAGGCCCTGCTGGGCGAGCAGCATCTTGGCGCGGTAATAATCGTCGTCGGCGACCGACACGGCGCCGTCGCCGCGGTCGAGGCGGTACTTGATGCCGGCGGCGGTCAGCGCGTCGGCAATGGCGGCCTTGTCGGCATCGCCAAGCCCGCGCGACAGGTCGCGCTGGGGCGGCGTCGCAAGGACGGACCAGACCAGCGCCGCGACCGCGACCAGCGCGAGCGCGATCATCGCGGGCCGCGCACGGCGCACGGCGGGCTGCTCCATGAAGGCGCGCGCGCGGCCCATCATGGGGCCGAGGCCGCCGGGCAGCGAGGGCTTGGCCAGCGGCAGCGCCGGCACGGGGGCGGAGGAGGCGACGATCTCGCTCATGTCAGACCGGCATGCTCATGATATCCTTGTACGCGGCGAGCAGCTTGTTCCGGACCTGCAAGG
>Ga0325400_1000464_pt1 | contig 29905 bp, 27 predicted proteins | sample PopdelMetagenome_2_FD_205662 | JGI IMG/M metagenome (GOLD analysis project Ga0325400, IMG submission 205662) | Populus deltoides microbial communities from Bellville, Georgia, United States - Xylem-PdKOR-R1 | ecosystem: Host-associated > Plants > Phyllosphere > Stem > Wood/Secondary xylem...
GAAGCTGCTTATGATCGCCTTAAAAGGTCTAGACTTCTCATAGAGAGAGAAGGAATCAGAGCAATGTCATTTGCGTATATAAAGGAAAGAAAATTTTACAGGCTAAGCGAGTTCTTAAGAGATGTAGATCTTGGTAGGAAAAATCTGGGAAACCTTATTTGGAACCTTCTTCTTCTATCTTATTCTGCTAATTTTAAGATGAAAACTTTGCAGAGGGAATTTCTGAAGATGTTGGAAGCAGGATTTCATCCTGATCTTACTACATTTAATATACGAGCTTTGGCTTTTTCAAGAATGTCTTTGTTGTGGGATCTCCATCTTGGCCTTGAACATATGAAACATGATAAGGTTGCTCCTGATCTTGTGACTTATGGTTGTATTGTTGATGCATACTTGGATAGAAGATTGGTTAGAAACTTGGAATTTGCTCTCAGCAAGATGCATGTGGATAATTCTCCAGTGTTATCAACAGATCCTTTTGTGTTTGAAGTTTTTGGGAAAGGGGATTTCCATTCAAGCTCAGAGGCATTTATGGAATTTAAGAGGCAGAGGAAGTGGACTTACAGAGAGCTCATTAAAATATATCTCAGGAAACAACACAGAAGTAAACATATCTTTTGGAATTACTGACAATTGGCCATATGTGACTGTAGAATCTTGGTTGGTTTGACTGAAAATTGAAGTATGCTCATGTAGAATTCTTTTAGGTTCCTAGAGTTTGTGGTCATTATGCAACCTGGAGCTATTACTTTGTATTTTGTTGGAAAAGATGATGATTTTTGCTTCAGATGTCTACTCTGCTTAATAGCAATTCCATGTCTGATGATTAGACTAATTGTCCAAAAGATGTCCCCTGTCATCTTAAATTCTAGAATATTTTTCAAATCTTGCTAATCTAAGGATGGTTACCCCTGCAGAGGCTGAAGATGAAATTGGACATGTTTGAGATATAAATTGTCAGTTTCAATTGTAAATACTGGAGAAATCTGAATGAGTGCTGTTGGATTCACTGTACCTGGTCGAATACTCAACTACATACCAATATCCCCGAGCTACGTAAGAATGTAAAACAAGCTTCAGGTAACATCAAATGCCAAATTTATCTATCTTTGCTACAGTGAAGTGTTTTTCATTTTGCACTCTATCTTCTCCCTTTATAAGACGCTGTGCTTGTGTGGCTTCCTGGGCTATCACATCCAGATTGTAGGTTGCTTTGAATCATGACATCCTGACAACAGATCAGAAATAAATGAACGGCAAAGCTTGCAGTGGTTGTACTTGTGGGATCCATGATATGCTATTAGTAAACATTGCATCTTCAGAAAAATTGAAGTTTGCACAAGCAGATTTTTTTCCTTTTCAGTTAAAAAAGAAGTCTTGGAAGTGTGTAAAACTCACTTGAACTGTGGAAAATTGGCTGTGATTAGGTGAACTTCCTGTGCTCTCCCCAAGCATGATGTTAGGAATGTTTTCTTCAGCAAGTTCTCTCAATCTTTTAAGCTCAGGTAGCATGACTGATCCAAGATCTGGTCTGTCTTTTTGCCTCAGTTCTGCACATCGAAGAGCTAACTTGGTGAATTTCATGGCTTCCTTGATGGGCCAGTCTGGAACGTCTGGGTCAAGCATCTCTGCAAAAGTTCCTGACTCAATGGCCCTCTCAACATGATGAGTTAAACCCATAGGTGGCTTGGCTGTTATTATTTGTAGAAGCAGAATGCCAAATGAGTAACGTTCCAGCTGTTGATGTCATGCGATATTGAGTAACTGCATTGGCTACTGATGGAGGAACAAGCCTGGCCATGCCAACATCACCAATCTTACTTACATAGTTGCATTCAAGCAAAATGTTGCCTGGTTTTAGATCACAGTGCACAAGTGGTTCTGGTTTGGTTTGATGGAGGAGAAGAAGGCCAGTGCCAATTTCTGCAGCAATCCAGGATCTTAGTTGCCAAGAAAGAGGTGGACTATTTCCTCGGCGGAACAGGCTGTCTTCCAAGCTTCCGGTAGCCATATACTCATAGACTAAGCAACCATACTTTGGGCATGCTCCAAGGAGGAGAACCATTTTTGGATGCCTTATGCAGGATAATACTTCAATCTGCATAGAAATTGTCAGAATACATCTTAGAACAAATGGTTCAATAGAACAAAAAAGTTAAAATAATAACAATAAAAGAAAGAAAAGAGAAGACAAAAAAAGAAGAAGAAGGGGCAGTGCCATTTCACTGGATTTTGTTTAGTTTTCTTCCTAAAGCAAAAAAAGAAAAAAACAGCTTGTGTTTGAGAAACTTAAATCCAAATACATGTGGCTCAACTTTTACGAGCTGGAGGAAGGCAATTGATTAGCTCAAAATCGTCAGACCTTTTTTTGCTTGACCATTACTGGCTAAATAAATCTGATTAGTTTTTAGTAAGCTCTTTGACATTTCAAAAATCACTAGGTTTGGTTTTTCCTTTTGTGGTTTCTAAAGAAAAGAGTGAGTTACTAGTTCCCCTATTCAATTCCTCATGTTGACTTTGTTTATCGCTTCTGCTAAGATGTTAGTTTAATCATTTTGAATTCAGTTTCATTAGTTTAATTCCAGAAAGTTTTGATGGATATATGGAGGTTTTCGGTGTATTTACTTATTTAATTTTGGTTGATGGACAGAGTTCCAAGCCTCTTGCTGAAACTGTGACATTCCTTGAGCTGCATCTGGATGTAAGACTTTAATGGCCACCGGTGTATGATCCAGATAACACCTGTAATCAGGCCCATAACCTCCTTCTCCAATCTTGAGTGAGTTTGAAAACTCATTTGTTGCTGCTTCAATCTCCTCAATTGTGTATTTTTGATACCGAAGATCACTGTTTGAAATGGATTCTAGTGCTGTCTTCTTCTCCTCAGATTCCTTTTGAGCTATCATTTCTGCATTTAGCCTTTTCTGTAATTCTGCGATCCTTTGAGCTGCTTCAGCTGCCTCAATGGCTGCTTTAAACTTAGCTTTCTCCTTTGCTACCAGTTGCAATGCTGCTTCCTCTGCTAATCATGCTTCTTCTAACCTTAGTTTTTCTTCCAATTTCCAATGATGAAGTTCCCTGGCCTGCAATGAAATTACATCAGAATTCAATCAAATTGCATTTGAATTCAAGGTTTGATTTTTTACTTTTATGTGTTTAGGCATGCTTTTATTAGTGTGTCCATTGGTGCTTTTGGATACTTTGAGCTATTTGTTTATTTTGACTTTCAAGTTGGAGTAACATACTAATTTACAAGGAGCTTGTCTGAAGAAAATGAAAAGAGAGCATGAATAATAAATAATGGAATGATGCCATGCCCCTCACATAGTTTTAAATGTACTGATAATTTCATTCTGAAGGATGGACTTTTTTTTACCAAAGAACTAACAAAATTTAGACTCTGCTCAAAGAAATTTGAAATGTTAGTGCTTCCTTGCATGCTGAGCTATACATGTCCATTGTTTGCTTGAGCTCATGTCTGAGCCTCCACATCTCGGCTTCCATATCATCCTATAAATTTTGAATGAAGCATGCATTAGCTTTCTGTTTTCTATCTACTCTAATGTGAATCATTGTACGCTACATAAGTGTGTGTCTTTTTTTCCCTAACGTTTATTATTGTCGCCCTGTCAACCTGCTTTTTCCATGATCACATGTTATGAATGATTATGTTTCTATGGTAATCATATTACTATTATTGAACCATTACATTTTGGAAAAAGGTGTGGGGAAACCACCCCCCCTTAAAAAAACTTATAAAGAAGGTGATGGGTTTGAAAGAAAATGGGGAGAAATCTACTGGGACGCTTTTCCCTTTCATTGCCAGGGAACATACTTCAATCAGGATCGTACATAAATTGATGCATGTTGGTGGGTGTTTATGCATTTGTTAACCATTCTTTCTCTGGGACTTCATGTCCTTACCATGTTCTGTGAAGATGACCATGATGTGCCACTCTCTTCTTAGGTTAATGAGAAATTATACTGTGAACTCGCATCTATTGATTTATTTCCTGAGTTTGATGACCCAAAGGATCTATAATCATTAACTGAGCGGTTTGAAAGCCGAGGTACCATTCCAGTTTCTAAACCGTCATGGAAAGTAGGAAACATGCGATCAGTGCTTGGCCTTCCGCTGCTTACAAATGATATGTCAGAACCTGGAACGGGTTCATATCTGGCTATTCCACCTCTTCTAGTGAATGGTGACGTGTTTCAGTGATTATCAGGTTTGTCCTCTCATTGATACGAGGATAGTCTCTAATCAGAAATTTCCATCATCTTTAAATAGTCTCTGCTTAAAGATCTACTGGTGCTTTTAACCAGTCTCGTTATCAGTGCTTGTGTCAAAATGTCAGCCAAGTGAGCATGGACGGCATAGCTTTTGTCGTGAGAAATATTATGGCTTTGCTTTGACTTGTCTTTAGTTGGTGAAGGAAAGCGGTAGTGCTGGGACTAGTGATACGAGCAAAGCAACAATAGCAAAAAAAAAAAAAAAAGGTTCGTAGCATGGCCAAAAGATGCTAATAGATTTAATGCTAATTAGATTTCTTATCAAGCTTTGAAAAGAGAAGTATCAAATTGCGTTTAGTTCAAAGAGTATAATTCAATAAGAACATGGCACTGCCTGCCATTGTTACTGGAAGAGAATGAGAAGAAACTACCATCCATTTAGACTTTAAATCCTGTGATTAACCTGTATCCATTATGAATTATTGATGGTCATCATTGTTTTATACCTATTCACCCTAGAGAAGTTAATCTGTCGAACTTGATTTCCATATCTTCTCGGAGGCCTTGCAGTGTGCATGTTAACCTCTCTGGTACTGCAAAAGATCAATACACCTCTATTGAGCAACCTCGTTGCATTTTATCTGCATCAAACATCAACAGTGAGATCAATGAAGTAAAAGAAACCCCAGTAATCTCTATTGCTAAATTACGTGTAGCACTTGAATATTCAATTGCATTACCAAACGTTTAACCTAATGAAATGGGGATTTGAAAATATAACAGGCAGCTGAAATCACCTCCTTTCTTGTGCGGAAGCAACGGAATGGAGGGAACAACTCTTTGGCTTGGCTGTCAATTTGTTTGCTATATGTTCTTGCAACCTCATCATTGACTTAGTTGATGGAGACTTGGCTTCCCACCTGCAACCGAAGGGACAATTGTTATGGTGATCAGTACGATGCTTATAATTCCCATGTCAAATATTTAGTTAAGAGCAACCAAATCAATGTCTAATAAGAATTGAAAAGATTTTTGATATCAGAACTGCTAGCTTAAACCGTAATCATTGCATTTGAATTTTGTGATGGATTTTAGGATGTTTTGATTCCTATGTACATGCATTGCATGCAAGGTCTAGATGATCGATGACTGATAATGATCATTATCATTCAAGCCAGAACTGATTATCAGATTATTATTATCATTTTGACATGAATAAGCGAAGGAGGCATACATGGGGTGGGGATGGATGATGGTTTTTGTCTAATATGCAGAAGCGTAAGAGCTTGTCCACTTAAGAGCATATTGGCTAGTTTTATCCTTGTCTATGGCAACTGCTACATTGTCTTCTTTCTTTTCTCCATTCCTTCTGGCCATCTTTGTCTCTCTGTCTCTGTTAAAATCAAATTAGGTGCAAGTTTAAACTATATGAGAACTAACAAACTAACAAACAAAGCTTCAATGGTAGCCCCTTGTCTCCTTGAAATATGCATCAAGACCATAGCAATATATGATCACCATCTTGATAAACATGAAGAACAAAGAAATTTCTTCAGAAACTAACCTTCAAACCCTTTCCTTTCTTTCCTGATGAGAAGGTCAAGGAGATTTTTCTGCTGTTTCTACCTTGTGTAAATCCCATGCAAGGAGGAGGTCAAATGAAAATGAGTGGTAAGCTCCCAAAATCAGCCAAGTAATGCCACACTGTGCAGAGTAGCCTTGTGTTAGTTGCAGAAACTAGATTGAGCAACTTTACCTAGGGTTTTCATGTATTCTGTCTCTTCTTATGAATCTGTATCCACCTCAGCCCTGTAGAATTTCTTACTAACAAATAGAGATCCTCAAATCCAAATTGTGAAAATGTCTGCATACCATGAGATCAACCATATGAATTAGCCCTAGAACATATTTCATGTGATTGTCCTTAAATTTATCATTTTTCTTTGACAGGTAGACAAGCCTTTATTTGGGTTGGTTTTGATTTTGAATGAGGTGCCCTATTCTTTAAATTATGAGAGGCACCCTCACTTGATTACTTGCAAACAATTCTCATTTTTTTTTCTTCTGATGTTAGTGTTATCTATTTGTAATAATTTACATAAATGAGATATAAATCATTAAAAAGGCTTACTAATTACTTTATATAATTTGTTTGTCATCCTTACATACAAGTGTTGGGTGGCTCATAAAGGGCAAGGGTCTCTCGAGAAATAGATAATACTCTAATTTTGTGAAAAACTATAGTCAACAAAAAAGAAAATTTAAACTTTTTATTCAAATACAATATTTTTTTATTCATATAATTGAAAAATTAGTTTATTAGTTTTTTAAATTTGTACTGAATTTCAAAAATATATTTTATAAGTTTTTTATATTTTTCCTTCACAAGTTTTCCATTATTTTTCAAATAAAGAAAAAGCATGAACAATACATTTTTTTTAGTATACTAGTGTTTTTCAATAATATAAAAAATTAAAATTATTTTTCATATATTTTTATATTTAGCTAGTATCATAAATTCAACTTTATATATATATATATATATATATATATATATATATATAATTTAACATGAAGATTTTTGTAGTTAACAATACTATTTTTCTTGATAACTGATTTTACATTAAGGCCCACAAGGCAATGAAGATAACTGATCTTTTTGTTCATTCTGAAACTGGCGCCCACCTCTCCTCCTCTGTATAAACAAACCCAAACCAAACCTTTAATAGATTGCCGAAGAAAAGAAACAAAATAAATCTCTGCATCAATCAAGAACTGAAGAAACGAAAAAACCATGAATATTGATCTTTTCAATGCCTGTGGCTGCCAAGGAGCTTTTTCCTCCAGCAACAAACGCAGCCCTTCTGACCTCAACACGACTCCCTCCTTGAACCAGCTCAAGAAACCCTTTCTTGGATCCCAAGAAAACAACACCACCACCACTGCAAATTATCCTAATTCTTTCCACCGTTGCTTTTCTGATCCATGTTCTAAACCAGTGGCCAACCAATTAGCTCTGCAATCACCACTCGATAGCTCCAAGATGGTAGGGACTAATGCAGTGTCTCTGTCATCACAGCCAGCACTGAGAAGGTCAGTGTTAGACCCATCTCCAAACGAGAGCTGTTCACGGTCGTCAAGCTTTAAGGTCTACTTGTTTATTGTCATTCCTAATCGTATTGTTATCTTTGATAATTACGAAGATTCTTGAGACTATTGGTTTTGATTTTTAGACTTTAAAATAGTTCTCTTTTAGAGTTAAACTGGATTTCCCCTTTTTGAAATTCTTTGTGCAAAGTAGATATGTGGTTCTTTTACATTTTTGCGATTCTTGGTTTGGTTTACTTATTCTTTAAGATAATTGAGACAGATTATAATGTGAAATTGTGAATTGATGGTTAAAAACAGTGGCTGAAGAAGATGAGGGACAACATGAAGGAGATCAATCAGTTGTGGGATGAGATTATTATGCCTGCAGATGAAGAACCACCGTGCGAAAATCATGAAGAAGATGATAAGGGCACTGAGCTAGAGAATATTAATGCTATCAAGGTACAACTCCTTTTCACTTCCAAGAAAAATTTGGGTCAAAATAAAAGTTAGATTGTAATTATATTTCATTGTGCCAAAGCTACTGTATTGGCCTTACCTTGGAGTGAATTTTGTGTTCAAAGATCCAAATTTTGAAGATCCTCATGTTAAGAATTTTGATACATTGACTGTTTGATGGATTTTTTGATTGATGATTTATGTCAAAGTTAGTGGATGGTTTTCATTTAAATTACTTTCTGGTTGATGCAGAGTGATTCAGAGACAGATTGTGAAGAATCTGTGACAGTGGAAAGAACTGGGGAATGCTTGATTATTCATTTCAAGTGCTCTTGTGGCGAAGGCTATCAGATTCTTCTCTATGGAAGAAATTGTTACTACAAACTCATGTAGATTCTTCTCTTATTGGCCCAAAATCCTGATATCAGTTACTGATGTATTTCTTTATTTCCAGACTGGTCATTCATTCTTTAGGTTATCCATATTTTTTTTATGTTCACAAGATTTTCAGAGTTGTAATGCTGCCTTCTAAGCCAAAAGTTTCTTTTCTTGATTGATTTTTATTGATGTGTTACTATTCATCTGATTTGATTGTGTACTATGGAAAGATTAGTGTAAATAGCCATTACTAAGACTATTTCTCCATACATCTGTTCCTTCATCAAACGGTATCAGAGCCTTTATCTTCAGACCTTAACAATGGCTCATGACATAAGATCCCAAGATATGAAGAAGTTAGAAGGAGCACTAGCAACAGCTAACAAGGAACAAGCCCAATGGAATGACAAGATGGCAAGAATGTTGGAACAACAAGGGCAACAGCAGCTGTCCAGCGACACCCGACTTTTAAGGTTGGAGGAGCTCATTTCTGGTATTTCCCTTCAACAGAATACACTATTGCAGAAATTGCAGTTACCTACAGGGGAGACAAGCTCCAACCAAGAGCATCCACGCAATAGTCAAGAAGGTATGATAGGCAGGAATGATTGGCAGTATGGGGGACACTACAAGTTTCATAAGCCTAGGCGTGATTTTCCAGCTTTTGAAGGGGAAGACGTCCATAAATGGTTGTATAAATGCAACCAATATTTTGAGATAGAAGAGGTCCCTGATGCTGAAAAACTCAAGCTAGCATTCGGACGGCATGGCATTGTATTAGCATCAAAATTTTATGCGCAGCAATGATGGCAGGGTAGTAATGTGGAATGAGTATGTGGAAGCCATCTGTGGAAGGTTTGGCTGCTATAAAGACCCTCTGGAAGAACTCAAAGATCTGAAACAAGAGGGCAATTTGGAAACTTACATTAAGGACTTTGACATTCTGTGGAATCGTGCAGAAATTGATGAACGGTATGCCTTGATCTTCATTTTAGGTGGATTGGAAATTGAAATAAAAAATTTGGTTAAAATGTTCGAACCAAAATCCCTTAAACAAGCCTATAACCTATCCCGCCTGCAAGAAAACACTAACCTCTATAAGAAATTCCAGAAACAATCAACCTCTAAATTGCCAGGATTATTACCCACCCCTCAAACACGAGTTACTACTCAGCCTATGAGGAGACCAACCAGAACTCTCAGGAGTACTGAAATGGAAGAACGAAGAGCAAAAGGTTTGTGTTTTTTGTGTGATGACAAATTCACTCCGGGGCACAAATGTAGAATAAAAAGGTTTTACTCTATTTGCTTAGTGGGAGATGAGGATGAGAACGAAGATAGTGCATTTGAGTCTGTGAGGGAGATGGAGGAATCAGAAGACATGGACCCGCACATTTCCATGAATGCCTTAGAAGGGGTTCCAGGCTGCTACACTCTTAAGGTGACAGGAAGGGTGCATAAGCTACCTATCTTTATTTTGGTAGATTCTGGGAGCATGCATAACTTCATGAATATTGAGGTCGCCAACAAATTACAGTGCAAACAAACTCCTATCAACCCAGTAACAATTAAGGCGGCCAATGAGGGAAAAATGCTATGCTCATCCATATGCAAAAACTTCAGTTGGAAGATGCAAGGTATTTATTTTATGACAGATGTCTTTGTGATGGATCTGGATGCCTGTGATATGGTCTTAGGCGTTCAATGGTTGGCTACCCTTGGAGACATTGTGTGTAATTATAAGAGTATGTGGATGAGTTTTGATTGGCAAGAGCAGAGAGTGACACTAAAGGGAAATGAGGCTGTAAGGTTACAATCAGTCTAATATGGACAAATGAGTGGATTACTAGACAGCAATAGTGGAATAACAGGTATCAGCCTCTGTAGTTTATTACCGGTGCAGGAAACAGAGGGGGCAAAGGCATTGCTGAAGGGGAAAAATCTCAATGAAGAAGAAAAGGAAGCCCTACAAAATCTACTCCGTCTCTACCAGGACGTGTTCACTCCCTTAACAGGGTTACCCCTTAACAGACCTAAAGATCACACCATTCCATTAAAGGAGGGAGCCCAACCTGTAAATATACAACCATACATGTATTCTAGTTTACAAAAAGATATGGTAGAAGGAATGATCTCTGAAATGATTAGTGCTGGAACAGTCCAACCAAGCCACAGTCCGTTTGCATTCCCTGTCATGCTTGTGAAGAAAAAAGACCTTACCTGACGGCTGTGTGTCGACTATAGGGCCCTCAACAAGTTGACAATCAAAAATAAATTCCCCATTCCATTAATTGAAGAGCTGCTAGAAGAGCTAACATGTGCAGCAGTGTTCTCAAAAAATTGATTTACGCTCCGGCTACCACCAAATTCGGATGAGCTCAAAAGACATCCATAAAACAGCATTCAGAACACACAACGGACACTAAGAGTTTTTAGTGATGCCCTTTGGTCTTACTAATGCCCCTGCTACCTTTCAAAGCCTGATGAATGAAGTGTTTAGAGCTCATTTGAGGAGGTTTGTTCTAGTCTTTTTTGACGACATTTTAATTTACAGCAAATCTTACACAGAGCACATGGAGCATCTACAGGTATTTTTTGCAATACTTAGGACACATAAACTGGTAGCAAAGGAAAGCAAATGTGTCTTTGGTGATGACAAGGTAGAGTACTTAGGCCATGTCATCTCTAAGGCAGGAGTGGCTACCGAACCAGAAAAGTTACAAGCAATTAAGAAGTGGCCATTACCTCAGAACATCAAGCAATTACGGGGGTTCCTAGGGTTCACGGGGTATTACAGAAAATTTGTAAAAGGATATGGCATTATCTGTCGCCCCCTCACCAAACTTCTTAAAAAGGATGCTGTGGGATGGGACTAGAAGGCAACTTTGGCTTTCGAAACCTTAAAGAAAGCAATGATTAATCCTTCAGTTTTAGCCCTACCTGACATGAGCAAGCCTTTTATCATCGAGACGGACGCATCAGGATTGGGCATTGGGGCAGTCTTAATGCAGGAGGGAGATCCTATAACATTCATCAATAAGGTGTTGGGGCCAAGGCAGCAAGGGTTGTCCACTTACGAATGAGAAATGTTGGCCATCATAATGTTTTGAATTAATGAGTAGAAAAATACAATAAAGCCCTTGGTGACTTAAAGTGTGGGTATAAATGAATGAGGGATAGTGAGGCAATTAGATAAACATAATAAATATAAATAGAAGAAAAAAAAACAAAAGAGGGATCTGAAAAATTTGAGAAAGAATCGGCAGGAGAGAAGGGAGAAAGAAGAAGAAGAGAAAATAGGGGAAAATAAGGGAAAAAGGAAAGGAGTTAGAGGAAATAAGTAAAAAGGGGTAAGATTATGCTTTAATGTGTATAATATGTTTTCTTTAGCTTTAATTTTGGTTTTGATAAATGTTAGGGTTATGAAATTTATGTTTTGAGTTTAATTGATGAATTAAATTGAATGTTAGGGGTTGATTGTTGTGGTTAATTGATGATTTAGTTGATTATGGAAGATTGTGATGATTTTGAGTTATAGTTTTGTTTGAATGATGATTTTTGAGTTAAAAATCAGGGGAGAACAGTAGGTTTCTGTTAAAATTCTGGATTGGAGGTTGAAGATGACGAAAATTCAATTTGGTCCCTCAATTTGCGAAAATTACAGTTTAGTCCCCGAACTTTGGAAAATTACAAATTGGTCCCTGGAGCCTATTCCGAGATTCTGGACAGAATGAAATATGAATTATGGGCAGAATTACTGTATAGTTATGAAATTTTAACACTTTCAATTTAGTCCTTCAATTTGAAAAAAATTACAATTTGACCCTAAAAATTTGGTAAAATTCCAGAATGGTCCTTGGAGTATAATGAGATGATCTGGACAGAAATGAGGACTAATTATGGTCATAATTTCAGTATAGTAATGGATTTATGACAATTTCAGTTTGGTCCTTCAATTTGACAAAAGTTGCAATTTAACCCTTAAAAATAGGATAAATTACAAATTAGTCCTTAGCTGTAATATTAACTTTTGCAGATTGGTTGATGAATAATTGAGGGTTATTTAGTGAATTATTACCAATTTTATTATTTGTTTTATTATGGATTAGATTTCGGGAAAACCGTTAAATTTTGGGTTTTTGAGAAAATAACTAGTTTAGTCTAAAAACATTTAGGGTTATGGAATACACCCTTAGATAAGTGTATTAAATAGGTTATATGTTCTTTTGCGTCATTCTTGAATATGTCTCCTTTATATTCAGATAATCTTGATATTCTACCGGCGGGACGTCAGTAGGATTTCCTTCGATATTAGCTTTGATTTTTGTTGCTTTCGAGTCAGGTGAGTGGATAATTTTTCATATGCATGAGAAATATTATAAATATTTGATTTGTTAATATGAATTGGATCATGCTTCTTGATAATATATATGTTGATTATTATTCTTGTTATGATAAGCATGATCAATTATTGAATCCGAATTATTGATATGAACTAGTATATATATTCTGAATTGACTTTTGAATTGATAGCTCCTCATTTGATTGATGTCATGAGTTGAGCCTTGAGATATGAATATGTCTGTTTGATTATGATTATGAACCTATGGTATGTCAGTCAAAATACCATACTAACAGGGTAGTGTTAGTCTTTGTGCACATCGTATCTGAACCCTAGTTGGTCGGGGGAGTCACAACCTGTGTGGACTGATCATCCCACAGTACGGAGCCTCATGCTCATTGCATTTTGATTTTCTGACGAGCTTTACCATATGATATTCTTGTTATGGCCTATTTGAGAAACCTTTCTATAAGAACCTAGAGCCATACTTGTATATATATTTCTCATTGTTGTATTACCTCGTGTGTGTGCATTGAACATTATCTACTCACTGAGTTGTTGAACTCACCATCTCATTATTTATCCTTTTCAGGCTTATAGCTTGATAGCAGATCATTTTTGTTGGACCTTTAGAACCTGCTCTTTTGGTTGTAAATTGTACCTTTTCCCTTTATGTCTAGTTAGTGCTCCAAAACTCTGAACTTATATAAACTCTTGTATTAAGACAATTCAATTATATTATAAAGTTGATTTTGTTATTAATGCTGCGTTGAACTCTGATTGAGTTAGGATAAGTTTGTGTGTAAGTTTGGGTTCGCATAGGTATGGAACCTTGGAGCGGAACCTTGCCTATGTGCCGGTCATGGATCCGGGATTCGAGTCGTGACAGCCATTCTGCAGGCAGTAACCAAGTGGAAGCAGTACCTATGGGGTAGGACTTTCAAGATCAGAACAGACCATGTGAGTCTTAAGTACCTGCTGGACCAAAAACTATCTTCTCCCTCTCAACATTTATGGCTATCTAAACTGTTGGGCTTCGATTATGAAATTGAATTTTAAAAGGGAAGAGAAAATGCAGCAGCAGACGCTCTTTCTAGAGTCACTAGCAGTGAGCTTAATGCCTTAGCATTGTCCACAGTGTCGATCCCTTTAGTAGCAGATATCAAAAGATCTTGGGAGGAGGATAGCAAGATTCAATCCATCATCCAAGACTTAACAAGAGACTTGGCTACACACCCTCATTACAAATGGAGGGACAATTGCTTATTCAGGAAAGGGAAACTAGTGGTGGGAAACAATATAGCGCTCCAGCATCAGCTCATAAATGTTTACCATAATACATCCTTGGGGGGACACTTGGGTTTATAGTCACAATAGCCAGGGTTGCCAGCATTTTCTACTGGAAAAAACAGCAAAAGCAAATAAGACAATATATGAGGGAGTGCCCAACCTGTCAACAATACAAAACCGAGAATGTGGCCACTCCAGGATTGTTACAGTCTTTGCCAATTCCAACTGCACCCTTCACAGACATTAGCATGGATTTCATAACGGGCCTACCGAAATCAGAAGGCAAGGAAGTGCTATTTGTAGTGGTGGATAGGTTCAGTAAATATGCACACTTTATGACACTTTCACACCCTTATACAGCTCACACAGTCGCCAAGACCTTCATGGAATCAATCTACAAACTGCATGGATTGCCAGCGACCATAGTAAGCGATCGAGACTCCATTTTCCTTAGTCAGTTTTGGAATGAATTATTCAGCCTACAAGGAGTCAACCTTCATTACTCCACAACGTATCATCCTCAATCAGATGGGCAAACTGAGGTTGTCAATAGGTGCATAGAAGGCTATCTCAGGTGTATGACAGGGGAAGTTCCTTCACAATGGTGTAAATGCTGGCTTTGAGTGAATGGTGGTACAATACAAACTTCCACACGGCTACAAAGTTCACCCCCTACGAAATACTATATGGGGTTTCACCTCCAATACATATACCATATTTCCCCAAAGATTCAACAGTAGAGGCAGTTGATCATTATCTTCAAACAAGGGAGAAAATGTTACAGACGGTACAACAAAATCTAGTCCAATCCCAGAACAGAATGAGGCAATTGGCTAACAAAAAGAGAAGCGACAAGGTCCTGCAAGTGGGTGATTCAGTTTACTTAAAGCTACAGCCCTACAAACAGAAATCAATGCTTCAGCATCACCACAAGTTAGCAGCTAAATACTACGGCCCGTACGTAGTCATCAAGAGGATTGGGGAAGTAGCCTACAAGCTGGACCTTCCATCCTCGTTAAACATCCATCCAGTCTTTAATGTCTCTCTATTGAAAAAAAGTGTGGGAAATAGAGTGGTGCATAAAAGCTTACCAGACGGACCAGAGAGCCCCTATTATAGTCACAAGCAATCATAGATCGCAGGATGATCAAGAGAGGTCAATAAGCTGCTACACAACTTTTAATCCATTGGCAGGGGTTGTCCCCTGCAGAGGCCACCTGGGAGTTCATGGATGAAGTAAAACTCACGTTCCCAACCTTCAACCTTGAGGACAAGGTGGTTATTAAGGGAGGAGAATTGTTGCAGGTAAGCTTTACGTGAAAAAGTTCAATAGGGGAAAGGCATTTAAAAGAGAAGTTACCATTACAAGTGATTCACACCGTTTTACTTTACTTAATACGCACCGTTTCTATATATTTGTAATCTAGAAGGCACAAGACCCTTCTCTTGTTTTCTATTCATGCCTATATACAGAGGCAGTTGTAACAGAATAGAATGATCAAAGAAATGAAATATTATTCTGTCCTCCCTCTCTGCATTCCTGCTTTCTCTCCTATTCTTCCTCATTTCTGTTCCAATCTTCTTCGCGTTTGTTAAACTTTTCTCCATACATTTGTTCCTTCATCATGGAATTCTTGCATTGAATTGTTAATCAAGAAATTTTCTGCTTCAGCTTATAAATTTTTGAATCGAGTACATTTCTGCTGTAGCTAGATTGATTATGTGTGATGATTGTGATGTTCTCCTGTGATTTATCATGAACTCTCACCTTCTACATTGCAATGCAAATCTCTTAAGATGTTAAGTGGGAAAAATAAACCATGCCTGAATCACTGAAATCTGTGGAGTAGCCTGAAGAATTGACAGAAATTCGGTAACGTTGTTTTACAGGAAACCATAAGAAATCCAATCATATTACAAAGTTAGAGATTACAACACAAATCAATGGTGGACTTCACCTCAAAAGAAGATCATTTAAATACAGAGAAGTAAAAGTAAAACAGAAGAACAACAACTATCATGTGGAACAAGCTCTGATGTTTGACAACTATGTGGGATTGTCCTAAAGCATCTAAAACTTTCTTCTTTTCCTCAGTCTCTTTGAGAACTTTCTTTTCAGCTTTGATTCTCTTTTGTACCTCTATCTCAACACGCATCTGAGCTGCTTCTGCTGCTTCATTTGCAGCCCTACTCTTTGCTTTCTCCCATTCCACCATCTTCAATGCAGTTTCCTCGATTAGATGCGCCTCCGGTATTCTTTTCTCCTCTATTATTTTCCAATGTTCAAGTTCCATTACCTGCAGTTAAAACACTGAAGGTTAGGATTTGTTGGGTAGGAAAATGGAACTCAGCTTCTTAACAATTCTTCCCCTACCTAAATTCTGCTAAATTTCTACAGTCTCCAATTAAGATCTTAGTCAATTTTACCTTGCAATTTGGAGAAGATTTGATGATCTGGATATCATTAGTATCACAGGCTAAGATTACAGTAGTATTAGATATTTCGACAAATCACCGATGCTTAAAGCAAAATCCAGAAAATGAAAGTCACTAAATGGACATGTTCTAATCAATACCTTTTGTTTTGCTGCAAGTGCTTCTTTTAAGGCTGCATGATACATATCTATTGTTTGCTTGAGCTCTTTTTTTAGCCTTCTAACCTCATCTTCATGGCCTTCCTGGAATTGTAAATAAACATTTGTTGAGAAAGTGCAGCTGAAAGATATGAAAAATTGTTGGCAAAGTACACATTACTTTCCAACTCCTGTCATTGTACAATTTTGCACTAAGACAGGATTGAAACTTGATTTTCGGAATCGAAAGTGACTTATGTAGCACTCTGACCTCATTCAGTTCCAACCATGGTTCTGCATGACTGTCAAAAATTTTAAATTCAGGAATACCCCTAAGCTCAACTGGGGAACTGGACCCTGAATGTGTTGATTCGAAGTCTCTTTCATCCATATACAAGTCCTTTTGCAAGTTTTCAGTTAGTTCAGAATTCCCCAGATTTTCATAGAAAGCAAAGAATGTGGTATCAGTGCTAGGCCTTTCGGAACTTTCAGTCGGGCTATCAGGGTGATCCGGCGAGAGCTCATCATACCAGCTTTCCGCTCTACACAAATGGTTATCAAATGTTAACAGGTATCTTATTTCATAGGAATTAGCATATAGGTACAAGTGATATGTGACCATCTAATCTACCATAATGTGGTATCCACCACCATAGTTATAGTTCAAAGATATTGCAGAGACTTTATCCAGGCTGCAACTAGCCAGAGAAGAACAAGGCAATTTGTGGTACACCTTGGGCAATTAGGCAAAAAGATACAGTCGGAAGAATCATAAAAATAATCCTGAATCCTGAACTTAACTGGGAATCTCAAAATCTTGGTCTGTGAAGATCAACATGTAACAAAAGCTACCCCCTAGAAAGATTCTGAAATTAAGAATGCACAATGTATAAGGTCAGGAAAAGTATTTAGTCTTACATGGCTGTAGGTAGATCAACACTCGAGTTACGCTGCACAAGCAGTGCCCCTCCAGCTGCATATCTAGCTGGGACTGGACGAGTTGCGTTTCGCAAACCACTGACCTTCCCTTTGGAAACTACATATACAGTGCAGAAATTCGGTGCCCTTTTCAACACAGTGCCAGGAATATCAACAGTCTTAAATAGTCTGTGCAAACCAACATTGAAGGTTCAAAAAATTGCTTTATAACCATGAAGCTATCTTTGCATAACAATACCTAGTAGCACAGATTTCTTCAAAGAGCAACACCGAACAATTGATAGACTTGTTAGATATAACAATACCTGCCTGCTTACACATTTTCATTTCAGGTTGATTATAATAGACTAGAACTATTTGGGAATCACCTGGAAAGGCCATTTCTTGATCCTCCACCAAGCAACAAAGTGTCAACTCCAGATCGGTAAACATATCCAATGAGTGCTCTTGCCACATCTGAATCCTCAAGTAGCACAGTTTCGCATCGTACCTAATGCAGAAAATTAAATCATGAAAGAAGGAAATTGAAGAAAAAGCTGGAGTAAGGAACAGAAAGCAAAATCTGAAAACATTGCTTCTTGTCATTTGAATTCGGATGTTTAACAAAGTAATATATAAAGAGAAGGAAGCACCCAAAACCCACTCGTCGACGCCTACAGAAACATCGAAATGGAAGAAAGAAGTCCATCTTTTGACTATCGGTTTGTTGTTCCTCTGGTGCATCATGGTCATTTGAAACTGCAACAAAAATACAAGAAATTGCATAAATATTTGGAAACAATTACATACAAATTTATCCTTTTAACCAAAATCCCATCCCTAGCAACATTTCTGTTCAAAATGGAACAGCAGAACAATGGCCTAGAAATCATGAATACCTCATATGATCGAAAAGCCTGTTCTGTTATAAGATATCTGACTATAGTCCAGACAATATTGTATGTACATATAAAGATGTAATAAATGAAACAATGGCAGAGAAATAAATGCATGTATCTTAATTCTTAAGAGAGTTAACCTGCATTTTGTCTATCTTTAACATGGACAAGTTTCAAAACAAGGTCTCTGGTGACAAGATTATCAGCAGCCCAAATGAGAGCAGATTGGCTGCTTTTATCCTTATCTATAGCCACAGCTGTTGCCCTCTCTCTTCCTCTCCTCCTCTCTGCATTCTCTCTTAGAGTCAACATTTTCTGCCCCTTTCACTCTCCCCCTTTTAGTTTCTTGACAAAGAATCAAACGAAGAAACTATGAGAAACAAAACAAGATCATTGGGAAGACTTGCCCTAGGTTCAAGAAATTAACACCCTAACCCTAACCCATGGATGTCTGTCCCCAACAATGGTCTAGTCCTTGTAGTCATTGAGGTTGTAACAAGACATTGGCCCCTCAAATAATCCACCATGGCTGGCTGTCAGTTACAGAACAAAAAGAAACAGCTAGTCACATTCAACATGTTGCCAAATCATTAGCGAAGCTCTTTGAAAACTAATCAGTGCCACCATCCATTTTTCTTCGAACTGAACATTTCTTTTACTAATTATAGGTAATGATTAATTATTTATGTGCTTAACTAAACTCATCAAATTCAAATTACGATAAGTTCTCGTTATACAAGAAGACATGCTGTCATTTTTTGACGGTTTTTTTCACATATCAAGACCAAGTCTCTTTTTGTATTAAACTTAGCCTGATTCAAGAGTCCGTCCGAACCCGATCAACATGCCTCCTAGCCTACGTTGAGTGTCAAGAAAATCAACTCAGAATTGAACAGTTTGATTTGGTCAACCTTAGCCTCCAACTCGATTAAAATTGGGTTTGAATTATTTAAATATAATAATATTTTTTCAAAACCTTTAATTTTTTTATTAATTTAGATTAATCCGATTTAACCTATTTAATACATGACCCAACTCTTGTGTTAGATCGATCCCCGAATCAAACTATGGTCCTCGGTCACAGACTTACATACTATCCTTGTCTAGACTGATACATTTATGAGAAATTAGCATATCATCCTCATCTCTAGGAACGAATTAGTTTTGGTTTTCTTGACAACTTGACGGAGAATGAAGGACAGCAAAGAGAATTGGTTTTTATTTATTTAAAAGTTTTGATATTATGTGATTAGTTTAGATTTTATTATTTAAAATTATTAGTATTTATAATTTAGTGGTTAAATTATGATTTAGTTTTCTTATTAAATTAAGATTTATTATTTTATTTGGTTTGGTGTGTATAAATAAATACCTAGACATCAATTATTTTGATTTTTGAATTATTAATCGAAATTGAAACTCAGAGTTTTTGCAAGATTAAGTGTGTACTGTTGTTTTGGTCTCTTCGAGATTGGGTTTCTCTCCTTCATTGATGATTTTTTTTATTACTATTCTACTTTGATTCTTGTATTTTCATGATTTTTTTTCTCTCTTTTCCTACATCACAACTATTGATTAGCTAATATTCAAAAGCATTTAATCAAATAACTTGATTTAAAGGTTTTCACAAAAGAAGATAGGAATTGTGGGCGATCGTGGAGGCATGGGGGATCGGGAAACCGGACAGGTATGATCATTTGTATGGAGCCAAAGCTCAACGCAGCAGCAGCGACAACAAGCATGGGAACAAGGCAAGAGGGTGGCAATGGACCTAGTCAGGAGTTCCAAGAGGCAGGGATCACACACTGTTCTATTCCTGAGTTAGCCTAACATTTTCCTATTTCTCAGTAGCAGATTCAGCAGCAGGCACAGGATTTCCTGTGCTGTTCAATAGACCACTTTCACTTCACTAGACCAACTTGATTTTCCCGAAATGCAGTCACAATATGGAATGACTATTCAATCAGGCCGATACTCCAAAGCAACAGCTCCATTCCAGGGCCTTGTACAATACTCAGAATCCATCATGAAGTTGCTGATCAGAGCTGGAAATGGCCGCGGCAGCCATGATATACATCAAGAGACTTGCTTGTAAGGCAGGGAAGGGCCAGTTTAGTTATTCTTATTAGGAAATCCTGTCTTTAGCTAGGTTTTGACTTTCCATAGTCTGTTTAGAATTGAGCTACAATAATGGCTTATATGGACTAAATTAACCAATTGCTTAACAGAAACTTGCCACAACATCCATTACACTAAGTAATCAGATAATTCTGATCCAAGTGAATCCATTTTGTGTGAATGTTCTTGCTATCCATTGTACTACCAAGGAGAAAGAAAAAGCTGTCAAACCCTAGCTCATTTAGTCTTGGAGATATATATATATATATATATATATATATATATATATATATATATATAATTTCAATGAATTTTGGACTGTCTATTTCATGGATGTTGTAAAAATAATCCATACACCAAATTTTCCACACTACCATAGCAGTACAATCTCTTAATATAAGAATTTTAGTAGTGTATTATTTGTTTTCATGGTAGTTATATAGAGAGGTAAGCATGCAAGAGCAAAGACTATTTCCTTCTTTTTTCCCTCTTCTTCTTCATTTTCTTATGCATTATCATCCCCATGGCTCTTCATTCAAATGCAGAAAATCTTATTTATCTCCCCCCTCCCCCACTCTAATGGATTAGAGATCCAATTTTTAACTCAACCATACTCGAGATGTTTAAGAGAATGTGAATTCATCAGACTTCCCTCTTGAAGATTTCATATCCCCTTCACTGGCATATGAGGAGAAAAAATCATCATCACTATCTTTCTCTTTTATTTCTTCAATCCTCTCAACAGCTTCCTTCAAGTCTAACCTCTTCTCCACGTCGGCTTCGCAACAACTCAAACCAATCTTCAATAGCTTCATCACCTCACTTTCACCACCACCATTGGGTTTTGTTGACACGTTAGTCATATCCTTATCGAGCACCACATTAATCCACTCTTCATAAGGAACAGAATTGACCCAACTTGCCAAATCTTGCTGCTCACTTCCTTTGCCTTGTGGCACGAAGTTTGCTGGCAACTTTCCTGTTAAGATCTCAACTATCAATATCCCAAGACTCCAGACATCTGTCTTCTTGGTAATCCGGCCATGATGCAAGTATTCAGGGGACTTGTAGGCTACCATGAGTTCTTGAGCATTCTCTTGGTTGATAACGGGAACTAGTCCATAATCAGTAAGCATTGGCTCGTTGGATTGAGTGAGAAGAACGTTGGAGGATTTGAGGTGGCCGTGGGCAGCAATGATGTTGGGAAGGTCTTTGTAGAGGTATGCAAGACCCCTGGCTACTCCTTTAACAATCTTCAATCTGCTTGGCCAACCAAGGCTTGGTTGACCTAGAGCTTGATGACCTGAAAGGGAACAGATGGCAGCAGCAAGGTCAGAATACAGAAATGTCACACATTATATGAATGAATGGAAAGAAAAAGACGAGGAATGCTATGGACACTTGTGCAAGCATGCGTAGAGCGATTATGTCCGTCCATCAATGGTGGAGCACGCATTCAATGGATGAAAAGCATCACCATGTATTTTTGGCGACTGTCCAAATTTTGTTCTAGAAGCATACCATGAAGATGAACAGCTAGGCTGCCTTTCTCAACAAAGTCGGTAATCAAGAGCTTCTCTTCCTTCCTATAATAGTACGCCACAAGAGGAAGTAAGTTAGAGTGCTTCAATCTCCCTAGCCTCCTCATATGCTCTTGAAACTCTTCTTTCCCTACATTATTCATCTGCTTAAACCTCTTAACCACCATCATTGTCCCAGAGCTAAGTGCTGCTTTGTATGAGGACCCAAAGCAACCACTTCCTAATATCTCAGCCGAGGCCTTTAACAAGTCTGGCAAATCAAACTTTTCTCTATCATCCCTCACAAAGGACAGCTTTGGACCTTCACCCTTCCTGCTCCCTACCGAGTGGTCCGGTGAGCTTGATGGGCTTTGGTTTTCTTCCTTGAAACCAGTTTTCTTTTTGAGGTTTGATGGTATTGGTGGTGGAGGTGCTTCTATTGAGCCTGATGCTTGTCTTTGACGACGACGAAGGAATAAGAAAGCTGCAACGATGGCACCTATTAGTAATCCCACAGCTGCAGCAAGGATCACGATCAGTAGCACTGGGGTTTTCTTGGAGTCAGAGTCATGGCCATCGTTGTCTGTGGTATTACATTCATTTAATGGCGGTCCACACAGACCTTTATTTCCTGCTCAACCAAAAAAGCTATAAAAGTGAACAAATTGGCAATGTCACCAGGAATCTGAAAAAAAAATAGTACCAAGACTCAATTTTGTTTTGGTGAATTGATGTGCTCGAGGTGCCAATGATCTAAAAATCTTTATGACAGAAAATCAATGTCTAGCCTACTTTTTGCAAGTCTCAGAAAACTTAAGTAAAGATGATTACTTGTCGCTATTACTGGTCTTTAGATCAAGAGGGCAACTCACCTGAAAAGGAGCTCAAATCCATCTTACTGAGGCCTGTAGGGATTGGCCCCTCCAAAGCATTATTTGACACACTGAATGATTGGAGATTGTGTGTAAAATCTGGTAGCTTCCCAGTGAATTGGTTTCCTTCAAGCCTCAAAACCAAAAGCTTAGGCAAGGCTACCAATGAGGAAGGAATGGCACCTGTAAACTCATTTTGTGCCAAATACACTTTCTTCAGTTTCAAAATGCCATCAAAAGCATCCGGTGGAATCACCCCTGAGAAATGGTTGTTAGACAAATAAATCGATCTCAATGTAACCATTTTCTTGAACTCTGGCATGGGACCATCGAAGTTATTGTTCATGATGCTGAATGTTTTCAAATCTGGCAAACTTTTTAGAATTTCCACATCAATCTTGCCAGCCAATCCCATATTCTCAAGTTGTAACCCCCAAAGGGACCCTTCAACACAAATTACACCAACCCAATTTGTTGCATTATTTTTCGTGCATGGCGTGGTCTTATCACTCCAGTCCGACAACACAGATGCGTTCGTTAAAGAACCTTTGAACTTGAGGAGGATTTCGGAGTCCGTCAGTCCCAAAGAGGCAACAAAATGGAGGGATACAAGAAGAAAGACAACAAATGAGGTTTTATGATTAGAAGTCACGATGCTATAGAGTAGTGGGACGCGCACTGGTGAAGGGGCATGCGCGCCCATTGCAGACATGAATGGCTTCGATCGAGGACTATAATGCTGGGGTGGGAGGGGGTGGAGAGGAAGCTTGGGAAGGTGAAGAAGTTTTGATGGCATAGAAAGAAAGATATGAGAGAGACAAGAGAGAGGAAGAGAATTGGTTTGCTAAGAATAGGAGAGGTTAGTATAGGTTGTCTTACAATAAGCAAATGAAAGAAGGGTTCTGCATAAAGTTCTGACAAAGTCAGATCTCTTTGTTAGAACGCACGAGTGAGATATGGATTTAGACCAGAGATCTCCGGTCTGACCTTGAATTAGACACCAAGCTGAGCCCTTTCCTTTCGTATTTCTGTGTCCAGCATTTCACTTGTGTCAAAACACTTAGTTTTTTTTTTTAAATAACATTATCCATTATTTTCCTCCGAAATCCAAGTCTTCCTCCCTTATAAAATGCCTGCTCTGAAGAATTAAAACACAATTTCTGGTGGAGACAATTGGTTTTTATTCATTTTTCTTTTCTTCTATGTCCAAAGCAGCTGATAGTTCACATAACCAAAATCTAAAAAATATAAGTTTGTATTTGGCATTGTAATTGCTTTTGTTATTTGAAAAAATTAGATTTAAAAGAAGCTATAAGTTGTGGCTTTTTCGTAACTAAGATTTCAAGAAAATTCGCAAAGAAACAATATTGGTTATAGAAGTCATAACATGTATATTTAAAAGAAAAAAAAAAGTAACGACAGAACAAGATATGCAAAAAATAGCATGTAATGTTTTTCTTTTCTTTTCCTTTCTTTTAGTCACTGGAAACAAAAATTTTCATGTAGGATCACTCAAAATCCTATGATGGTCCAAAGCTCATTTGTGCATAACATACCCGCTCAAAAGTAGGCTGAAAGCAATACTTAATGTGAAATTGACATGAGATATGATCTAGGGAATGAGGCAGTTTCGTGGGTCAAACTCAGTATATCCTACATCAACAAGACATAGGCCGTCTGGGGGTGCAGGTGGAGCAGTTGCACGTCTGCATGTAGCATCCATCAGCTTTAGCAGTGCATCCTCTTGTGCACCTGCAGCTGCTTCCCTTACCGAGGTTGCCACAAGAACCCGAACCATCTGGTAGTAATTAAATTATGAATAGTTAAGCAAAGAAAATACGATCCAAAACAAACTGATAATGTTAAAGCATGAGGCCGATGTGGTGTTTGGGATTGGGTGAGAAATAGCCTAACTTGAAAAGAATCGTCATGCATTGCATCAGAGTAAACTAATAAGTGGAGTCCCCCCCCCCTCCAAAAAAAAAAAAAAAAACTAATAACTAGATTTGCAAGCTGAAATTTCAAACTCATGAACTTTATAGTAATTCTAAAGGTGAATCTACAGATTCATTCTATTATTGCCAGGAAATTCTAAAAACGAATGCTTCCCTAGTGATAGATATGAAATTTTAACTGACAAACCTTGCGTAGGAATCGATTAGCAATGAGCTCAACACACATGACCCTTATCCCTTTCTCATGATCCTATACAAGAAGTAGCATCATTAGTAATGCATCTAAATATTCAAAAATGTTATAAATATAACTTCATAAAGGAGTCTATGTTCATGGGAGGAAGAGATAAGAGAATTCATTCCCACTCATAGATTCCACAAAACTGCTAACATGTGCTTGCACAAAGCATACCAGTTCACCCACCCATCCACTAGAATCAAAGCGATGTGACTAAAGGGAGAAACAAAGAGTTTCACAAGAGAGGTTATGGTGAGAAAATTTACAGGAGAAGGCAATCTGGTTTCCGTGGCTCGAGCATGGTATAAAAAGCATTCTGTTGGAGGACCCCTGTAAAAAAAAAATGCCACTAGCAATCAAATTACAGGCTTCTTAGATAAAATTAAAACAACTGCATATTTTGTCAGTTATTGTTAAATCAACATTTAAGTGAAATAACAGCAATTTCCCATAGATATGACAATGCCCACACCATTTTTTGGCATTAACCCAAAAAGTCAGGTTGAGAAAGTGGAATTTTAAGAATAACCTTTTTTCTTTTTTAGGTATTTAAAATGACTAACCAAAGCTAACCAAAAACAAAGCTAAAAGCCATGGATGCATGAGTGAGGACCAATGTGATTCATAAGGAATTCACTACAGAGATGGTTCTGATGAACAAAATTCATTTAACCAGCATTATATCTAGGAGCTGAAGATTCATTAAGAATCTAAGGTATATTTATAAGATGTTGACATACAATCCTGTGCACTCTGCATATGGGCATAAACACACAGATAAATTTGCTGGCAAGATCAAACCAGTAGATTAAAATTTGATTCCTAAATTCAATAGCTGAAGAATACTTTAAGAAGGATAGACACAGATAAACCCTTTATATATTCTCCACGAGGAACAAAAGCTCATTTATCGGAAGACCAGAACAACTAATAGACCAAAGGCATAAAGGCGCACTTTCCTAGCCATGAAAGTAGAGAGTCTTCGTTTTGTTCTTTATTCTTACACATTCCTCGAAGCTTTGGTATCACGTGCAAACATTTTGTAGGATAATAACTTCCCTTCTAGTTGTTGTAAAAGCTGATTAACCCTGCATACACTGAAACTCCTAGGTTTCTTTGCACCTTGAAGTTCATCCTCATCACTGATTATTGAATTTTCAACATTCTCCTCACTGGCCAGTTCACCACATTCATTTCTTTGCTTTTCACAATTTTCATGAGAACTAAAATTTTCAATACCCCCCTCACCCTCAATCTCTTCCCTATTTTCTCCATCATTTAAAGGAAATATATACAAATAGCGCCTCCATTTGGCAGAAAAATTAGGATGGAATGCACGTGAAACCTACAGCAAGTTAAAGAACTAATCAGTACCGAGACAGTTAGCTTCTGTTTAGAACAAGGATGAAATCAGGCATTTAGAAGTTTAATGTAATTGATACCTTAGAAATGGATTCAACCCTGACTTTTCCTGGTGCCACATCATTGATGGCATCTTCAATTTCATGAGGCTTAACATCTTTTCTCCAAGTATCTGGACATACAATTAATCAAAAACTAAAATCCAATCAATAAAAAGAACAAGTGATGAAACAGACTGTGAAATCCCACACAGTAAATATTTTTGAGGCATCATCCTTGTATCACCCATAAAAAAATAACTAATTCTGCTCAACTTTAATCTTCTATATCCACAAAAAATGTCAACAGAACTTTTTCATCACAGGAAAATTTGAGGCTTTGGATTGAACCTAAAAAGGATCATAAATGGGTGAAAAACTGGCATGATAAGTTTCACAAACTTAGCACACAATATTTGTTGACGTGGCTGGGAAACACAGAAGGTAGTGAAAGAAACAGGCCTTATGAATAAGAATACTAAAACATTGAATGTATTGTAAAATATAAGGAACTGCAGAAAGAATAGGGCATTAACATACAGAAAGAACAAACTTGTTGAAGAGCTGACACTCCTTTGTCAGTGCGGCCAGCAACACTAGCACAGCCTTCTAATGGCTTACATTGTTCTTTTAGCTGTTGAGCTTTCTTCTCATCAACAAATCTTCCAAGAGACTTTTCCACTAAGCTGAAAGACACGGAGAAGTGAACAGAAGAACATGAAAACAAATCCAAATAAAAAATAAATTATGAATTCGCTAACTCAGTTTCCCTGGATCATTTTAAAGGAAAAAAAAAAGAAGGTAAATCCAAAGAAATTAAGAAAAAAATATTGGGGCATTTTGGCACAACATAAAAACATACCCAGATAACTGCATCCATCAAATATTTGAATGCAAAACAGTGTAATTTAGAGTAAAAGTCTCTCTAACAGTATTCATATCATACAGATTTCCTTTGAGACATAATAGATGCCTGTTTCCCCAAAACCTCATTACTAGTCGTGGAGAAAAGGAGCAAGATATGAGGCATCACATGTTCCGTGTTCAGAACTTGAAACTGGCAAGCAACTCACCCTTGAACGGTATTCAAACCAGGCTGCTTTTGCCAACCATCAAATGAACCTCCATGATATGAAAGCACAATCTTGAATGTTACCCTTGCCCACCTCCCAGACTTACCTACATTTGAAACACCCTCTAATAATCCAGTTTCATTAGAAACCTCTTCAATTTTATCATCACAATGAACATCATGTGCCTGCAAACAAAATTCTTTAGCATCATACAACAAAAAATTACAAGACCACACTGGATGCTTACAAATAACACAATTTGTATGCTAAAAATCCTAACTTTTTGAAGTTCCATAGTGAAAAATACCTGAGTTCCAAACAATTCCAACAATGACAATTGCCCATTAACACTTTTGGAGTAAAAATCAACCACTTCTTGCCAAGGCCTTGCATGCATGAATTGAAAGCTCTCCCTAACACCCCCAAATAATCAAAAAACAAGAAAACCAAGTTTAACTTGATTGAAACTGAAAACCCAGTTCGAGAAATATATAAAATCTCAAAAGAAGAAGGAAAGTTTGTAATAAAGATGAGTTCTTTCTTGGTTTTACCTGGCAGTCCACCTTGAAAACTTGCAGGAATCAGTGTGGTTATATTGGACATAGACTTTGTGGTTTTGAGCTTCCATTACAACTGAGTTTTTAGTAAATCTTCGAGTCTGTTGTTTTGTAGTGATTGGAAGTGATTTCAGTGTCTGAAGGGAAGTCTTTAACATGTCTTCGCCATTAAAACTCTTCCACTTGAGCTCAAATCATGCGAAAGCAAAAATCTTTGTAAGCGCAGACCAGTGCTGTCTATAATGACTTCTCTACCCTTAGTGGAAGAAAAATTGAGCTAGAAATTAGCCCCATGTATTTCTTAAATATGCAAAGTTTGCCCTTCTCAAATCTATTTTTTTGATAAATTAAACCTTTTAAAAAAAAATTAACAAGAAGGGTAGGGATCTTTTTTTATAAATGAATTTTATGTTAGTGTAGTTATTAAAATTCTCGTACTTACTTTTTAATTAATATTTTGTTAATGTTTAAATTATTTTTGGACAAAAAATTATTAATATTTTTTTATAATTTTTAAACTAGATAAATTTAGATCAAATCAAAGATTTTTGATCAGTAGATTAAACGCTAAATCAAGTTTAGAATCTATAAGAAAACCAATATAATTTTTAATTAAAAATAATATCATTTAAAAAAAATTAATAAATTTTGATTAAATTTTATTTAAGTTTTCCCAAAATTAACTAAATTATAGATTAATTCAAGTTTTTTACTAGGTTATATTATATCAATCCTATTTTTATTTTAATTGAAACTCCACTTCACCTACAATTATAGTTTTTAGACCCGGTCCGGTAGTCGGCCTGGTCTAAGACCTGGATTTTGGATTTTGGGTTTCGACCGGATCACCTGAATCAATTTTTTTTATAAAAAATTAAAACGATGTCGTTTTAGTAAAAAATCAAAAGACAACGAGTTGTAACCAGATTTTTAACCTGATCTTGTTGAGTTAATCTAATCACTGAATTTTTTCATTTCATAATTTTTATTTCAATTTGACTTGATGTTAATGCTAAATCAGTCGAATCTCGAATTAATCCAGGTAAAGTTTCAAAACTATGAAAATACAAGTCACCGGTAATCCTGTGAGGTTCCGTCAAGTTTTACAAATATATTCATTTCTTTTATTATTATTATTATTATTATTATTATTATTATAAATTTGGAAGATAATTGTAACAAGGCATCGAGCCCAAAAGGGTAGAGACGTAAGAGGCATTTATCCCACAAGGCACAAGATAATACAAAATTCCAACCTAAGCAATTAGTCTCGGAAAAGGAGCCTCAGGTTTCAGCCCAATAAAAGGACTAACCAAACTTCATATTATATATTATAGTTATTAGTCTTGATTTAATAAGATTAAATGAGAAATCCAAAAATTGAACTGGTTTGAATTTAATTTTTAATTAAATCAAATAAAATATTAATTTAGCAAGACTTGTCCCACTAACCTGAGTTTTCAGTGATATTTAAGTGCTCAACCAAACTCATCTAACTCAAAAACCAAGAAAAAAAAAACCATGATTAATTCTAATTAATTTAACAGACTAATTTTTTTGAGTTAATTCTCCAGTTAAGTATGGAAACTATATCTCTTAGCCTACCTCTAAATATCCATTTGCACGAGAATTATTAGACAGTCTAAGAGTAGCACTCCTCGTTTTGTATAAGATTTAAATCCATTAATTATAGCAATTATTCTTGAATTTTATTTTCATATAAAAACACACTAAATAATTGCTTCATTTTTATATTATGTACTTTGTTGAATACCTGCTCTCTCCTAAAAAAAAGAAGAGAAGAATAATTATGCCTCTTCGAGGACTAATTAATTATATATATAAACATGCATGGCGCCACTATATATATATATATATATTGCTGATATTTCCATGTCTCCATGATCACAAGAGTTTCCAAGCTCTGCCACCATCCATATTGAACTTCTTAAGTCTTCCAAACACCATCACCACTATGAGAATAATCTTC
>Ga0325400_1000466_pt1 | contig 29858 bp, 32 predicted proteins | sample PopdelMetagenome_2_FD_205662 | JGI IMG/M metagenome (GOLD analysis project Ga0325400, IMG submission 205662) | Populus deltoides microbial communities from Bellville, Georgia, United States - Xylem-PdKOR-R1 | ecosystem: Host-associated > Plants > Phyllosphere > Stem > Wood/Secondary xylem...
TGGACTTGGCGGATCAGCTCCCATAAGTTACGACGGGCCTGAGGGTCAAGACCAGTGGTTGGTTCGTCTAAAAAGAAGACTTTGGGGTTATGCACTAAGGCAGCAGCAATACTTAAACGCTGCTTTTGGCCACCCGATAAGTTTTCGGCATATGATTCGGCTTTGTCGCCAAGATTAACGTCGTCCAAAAAGGACTTGGCATCGACTTTTTCGCCGTAGGCGGCTGCAAACAGCTCAATGATTTCTTTAAGCTTTTGCTTGTCCTGGAAAGCCGGTGATTGCGGCTGGACACCGATGATTCGTCGTACGCCCCACGGGTCTTTAGCGGCGTTGATGCCATCTATCATGACGGTGCCACCGTCGATCGGCCGCATCGCCTCGATCATCTCGAGTGTGGTCGTCTTACCGGCCCCGTTCGGCCCAAGTATGCCGAAGATTTCACCACGCTTAACATTAAAGGTAATGCCATCGACAGCATTCTTACCGTCGTAGGTTTTTCTGAGGCTCGTAACTTCGAGTATTGTATCTGCCATAGTTCCACCCTAACACTTTCAACCGCAACTAAAAAGCGTCCACGGGTGATGGACGCTTACGCAACAATCGGACTAAGAAGTTATTTCTTCTTACTGACGGTCAGGAAACCGTTGCGTGGGTTTTCGTTTACTACCATACCTTCTGGCAATGATGGAACAGCTTCTGGGCGTTCATCCTTGCTGAAGTAAAAGATCTTTTGGGTCTTGCCGCCGCGCAGGGTGACATCTTTGGAATTCAAAAAGTATTTAACACCTTTCGAATTAGTGTGTGAATATGCCATTGCTTCAGTTCTCCCTCTCTTAGAATTAATGGTACCCTAACCATATACCGGTGATATTTTATTTGTCAACACTTTAATAACAGAGACGGCGAAATAAGCACTTGCGTTTCATACCGCTTATGTACTACACTAATGCCATAAATCGTTAAACAAAGAGGGTAGGGTAACCTATGGATTTTAGGGGCAACAGCGCCAATCAACAGCAACAGTCTAACACTCGTCCAGCCGGCGAACAGCCAGCTCACGGTGGTTCACCATTAAATAAGAACTTTGGTAAGCGCGATCCACGTAGCTTAGTTAAAGCTGGTTCATTCGTATTACTCGTTTTGATCACTGCTTTAGTAGCCGCCCTATTAGTTGTTATCTCAACCAGCGGTTCAGCTTCAGCCGATAAAGAATCTGGTTTAGTCGACAACAGCAAGATGCAGGCCGTCTTCCTGACTAACGGCCAGGTTTACTTCGGTAAGATCAACTCGATCAACGATCAGTACATTGATCTCGGTCAGATCTACTACCTCACAACCAACACCCAGGTCCAACCAAACCAAACTCAAAACAACCAACAGCAGAACAATGGCGTTCAGCTCGTCAAACTTGGTTGTGAGTTGCACGCTCCACAGGACCAAATGACAATCAACCGCGATCAGGTTACCTTCTGGGAAAACCTCAAGGATGATGGTCAGGTAGCTGCTGCAGTCAAGACCTTCAAGGATCAGAATCCTAATGGTCAGACCTGTAACACCAACAACCAGAGCCAGAGCCAGACTCAGACCCAAACACAGGGTACTACTAACAACCAACAGTAAGTTAGGTTCGCTCTCAAAAAACCCGCTGTCCACAGCGGGTTTTTTGTTGGTTTTATTGTTTGAACGTTCGGTTTTACTTAAAGAATCGACGTTTGATAAGCAAACCGGTAGCTGCTACAAGTAATATGCCAGTAATTACTAAGCTCCAACCGGCCACGTCCGGCGACCACCGGGGGCTAACGAAATCGAACTTATACAAACTTTCCGGGATAGCGGCCTGAGGCGTGCCACCGTTTTGGGTAACATATTGCTCGATACAGGCTACCCGGTTACCACCAGAAAACTGCTGATTGCCCTGCTCGCAAAATTGCTGCGCCTTAGAATAGACTTCTGAGTTGTCACCGGACTTTTGTTGCTCGGAAACTAAACGGTCGTAGCGGTATTTCAGCTGGATTGGTGGATACACGGTATTGGCACCAGCGTTCAGGTTAGTATTCATGTGATTATAGATATGTTCTCGTAAATCGCGTAGTGCAGCCTCGACATTAGCGTCCTGCTCATCGGCCGCAAAGACTTTACTGCGTAACTCGACCATCGTTTGATAGTTGTTACGGAGCGCGATGACGGCGATAAGTCCACTTACGCCAGCTGCGGCATATAAATGCCAGACTTTAGTATTGCGGGCAGTTTGGCTCAAGTTAGTTTTTTTCATCTTGCTTACGATTATACGGCTTTTTGCGCTGTCATGCAGCCGGTATATACTAAGCACATGCATATTTTCTTTTCTGGCATCGGCGGTGCAGGCATTGGACCACTCGCAGAAGTCGCCCATCAAGCCGGCTATACCGTCTCAGGCTCTGATAAACAACCGAGTAGCTACTTGGACTATTTAAAGAATCATGGCATTACCAATATCCACATTGGTCAAACCGCCGAAGACATCGCTACCGTCCATGCTGACAAACCGATTGACTGGTACGTTTACTCCTCGGCCGTAGCCATGGAAAATCCGGATGCGCCTGAATTCCAGTTTTGCCGCGAACAAGCCATTCATATGTCAAAGCGTGACGAATTACTGAATCAGATTTTACGTGATCAAAACCTCAAACTACTGGCTGTTGCCGGCACACATGGCAAAACGACTACCACCGCTATGCTAGTTTGGCTTGCCAAGCAAGTCAGCTTACCTATCAGTTATTTACTACCAGCCAAAACTAATTTTGGCACCATGGGACACCATGAACCGAGCGCTGAATACTTGGTGTACGAATGCGATGAGTTCGATCGTAACTTTTTAGCCTACGAACCTTACCGTAGTCTGATTACCGGCGTTAGTTGGGACCATCATGAGATCTTTCCGACCCGCGAAGATTATAAATCGGCTTTCCGCGAGTTCATGTCACAGACCAGCCATAACTACTTATGGCAAGATGACGCTTCGTACTTAGACGTTTCAACCGACCAAACAGGCGTTACCGTGCTCGACCCAGCTGAAGTAACCGGATTGTCCTTGAAAGGTCTGTACAACCGGCTTGACGCTTGGCTGGTCATCCAAATGGTTCATGCGTTGACTAAAGCACCGGTAGTTGAGCTCGTCGAACACCTCAACCGTTTCCCTGGCCTGCAGCGTCGCATGGAGATGCTACAGCCTAATTTATACAGTGATTATGCCCATACCCCCGAAAAAATTCGCGGTGCTATGAGTGTAGCGCTTGAGATGGCAGCCGACAGCGGCCAAGATTTGGTAGTGCTATATGAACCGCTGACCAATCGTCGTCAGGTCTATATGCAAGATGCTTACGGCGAGTGCTTCGACGGCGCCAAGCAGGTGTATTGGCTACCGAGTTACTTAGCCCGCGAAAATCCGGACCAAGCGATTTTGACTCCGGAATATTTGATCGCCCGCCTGGCAAACCCAACAATTGCTCAGTCAGCCGAAGCTAATAATGATTTACGGCACGTTATCCAACGCCATCTTGATAATGGCGATATGGTCGTCGCTATGGCCGGTGGTGGCGGTGGCTCGCTCGACGATTGGTTGCGCGCCCAGTTCGCTTAACGATTATCGCCACTGCCCTTTTGAACGCCGCGAGCCTTACGACTAGCCAGCTTTTCTAAATTGGCTTTCATGATGTCATCCAGTGACAAACCGAGGCTATCAGCCATGGCCGCGATGTACCAAACGACGTCACCGAGCTCTTTGCTAAGCTCGGCTTTGTCTTCGTCGCTGATAACACCGTCTTTATAAGCAACAATCTTTTTCCACTTCTCAACAACCTCACCGGCTTCACCGCTGATACCAAGTACCCAAATGGTTTTATCCATCAACGGATCGGCGTGGTTGATAGCTGTGGTCAATGCTTGTTTCTGGTATTCGTCAAATGTCATTTTGTAATCCTTCCATGTTCATCAATATTTACAGCACCGGCGCGGATAATTTCAATGGCATCGTCAACCATTCGGATGACCGTTGACGGCGGTCGTTCACCAATTTGGCCACTATCAACGTAGTAATCAACTGAGTCTCCGAAATAAGCTTCGGCTTCGGTGATATTGGTCGCCGGTGGCTCGCCGGGTTGGTTGGCGCTACTGGTAGCTAGCGGACCAGTTTGCTCCAATAATGTCCTGACTGTTTCATCGGCCGGAATCCGAACCGCCAGTGTGCGCTGATTCTGACTTAGGTAATCGAGTTCAGGACCAACTGGAATAATAATACTCAGCGGATTAGGCCAGAAGTCTTTGACTGCCGTCAGATAGCGGCGTTGCAGGCCCAGCTCTACCAGTTGATCAATTGAAGCCGCCATCAGCGTACCCGGCTTTTGCTCACGGGCTTTCAAATGGTATAAACGCTCGACAGCCTCAATGTTCGCAGCAGACGCAACCAACCCATATACCGTATCGGTCAGTAACACGCCGACAGCACCGCTTTTGATATCGGCTATCAACTGCTGATCGTGTACATTGGCAAACTTATTCATACATATGACTCGAGTACGGCTCTCGGCTGGCTGCTTTGGACTCCTGCTGATAGAGTGCCCAGGCGACCAAGCCACTTAGTAACCCGACGATCAAAATAACAATGCCGATGATTTCGACAACGATGAGGCGCTTGTGGATTTTGCGGTGGGCAGCCTCGAGTTCGGCTACCGTTTTAGTTTGCTGAGCCATATCTTTTAGTGTATCACTGGCCGGACGTCAGTTGGTAGCCGGTATCAGTTTTTTCGATCAATTGTTCCTGCGTCAGATTAACAAGCACTTGCGGCAAGCGTTCGTCTTCAATCAGTTCCATTATATTTTCAGCGGACATTGGCCCATGCAGAAGTGCCTTCAGGACTTGTCCCCTGATTTGACGCTTTGAGCCTACAAAAGTTGATTGCTTCGTATACGTTTTGCTTAGGCGCGAGCTATTACCAGCTGTTCGCTTGAGATGTGAGCCGTAGTCCATGAGTGCCCAATACCACTGCCTCGGCTCATCCGTCTGTAGCGTCGCAGCAGCCAATTCGATAATTTGTTTATCAGTAATTAGCTCGGCACTGTCTGCCAGGAATGAACTTATGTAGACGGTCCGGATGTTGGTCTCAATGAATATAACCGGTTGATTGTAAGCGTACGCCATGATTGCGCCGGCCGTATTAATACCGATACCTGGCAAAGCTGTCAGTTCAGTTTGCGTCTGCGGAAACGTTCCTCTAGCTTCAATAGCCCGAGCTGCCTGCCACAGAAATTTAGCGCGCCGGTTATAACCAAGCCCGCTCCAGACCGTTAGTACAGCACTTAGAGGAGCGGCGGCCAAAGTTTTCGTATCAGGGAAAAGTGTGAGGAATTCACGGTACTTTTCAATGACCCGGTTGACCTGCGTCTGTTGCAACATAATTTCGGAAACCATGATCTTATAAGGGTCAAACGTGCCGGCGGTATCCGGTTGGCGCCACGGTAAATCACGGCCATGGGCAGCATAGTAATCCCAAACTGTTTCTACAAATCTTTGACGTTGCGCTTCGTCCATTCAGGTATGGTAACACGCCTGATGCGGCCGTTTTTGCTATACTACTAGTAAATGATCAGCTTTATCGTGCGCTATCTGAAGCGTTTCGTCGTATTGTTGCCTGGCTTGGCAATTGCCTACGTATCAATTAAAACTATCTTTCCAAGCTTAGAAGAACGATTGCCGTTCGGCGTTGCTTTACTTATGACGTATATTTTAGGTGCTTACGTTTTAATACCAGCTGCTATCCGCTTAATTAGAATTGTCCGGCCGCCAATGCATCCGCCGACGTACAGTGTTACACCGGATGGGTTTGCCTCTGATCCGATTAATATAGGCCTGATTGGCAGCCGCACTCAACTGATCGAGGCCATGCAAGCCGCCGGCTGGTCGGTCGCCGATGGCCACTCCCCGCTGAATGTGTTCCGCGAAATTATTGCTGTCCTGACCGGTCGGATGTATAAGACTGCTCCGATGAGCTATTTATATTTTCTTGGCCGCAAACAAGATATTGGCTTTGAAATTCAAATCAGTGGCTCCCGTGGCATCCGGCATCATGTCCGCTTTTGGGCCACTCGCTACGATTCAAACAAACCACTACCAACACGCCCTAGCAATCGATCGATACGTCGGCCCGACACTTCCAAGCCGGTATTATGGTTAGGCGCCGCCTCGAAAGACGTCGGTTTTGCATTGATTCGCCACAACGTTCAGATCAGCCATATGATACATCCTGACACTGATCGTGAGCGAGACTTAATTATTAATCATCTGAAAAGTGCTGAGAGGGTCAACGATTTGACCACGATGCGTATTCGTGAACCGTACCGTCTGGTAAACCGCGTCTGGCGAGGTTATCTCGAATCTGATGGCACTGTCGCCATCGGTCGCCTACGCTAAGGCCCGTAACGGGTCGTAATCCTGCCGCTATTGATCTGTAAAGAGCCTGTACTAGACGCACTTTCAACTGTCGACATAAGTGTTATCGGCCGTCCAAAGCGGTCTAGGCCATGGAGCTCAACCGTATACGTACCATCCGGTAAAGACGATCCGACTGGGGTCTGCCAACTACCATTACTGTATGAAGCAGCTATGGCCTTATCATCAATTTTGAATTGAGCCGGTTGGATAGGATCCAGCAGATTTGCCTGGTCGCTATATTTGATCGTAGATCCAGAATCGGATTGTTCTGCATCCATCGTAACGATTTGGCGTTCACCGATTGCACGGCCACTTCGGTCGGCTTGGTCACGCCATAACTCGCCCGCGCTCTCTCCAGATGGTGGCACGGCTTTAGTGACGGGCATGGCGATAGTTAGTCCTACCGTCTGAGCATTAATGATTGAAGCCAATAACGTATGGCCGTATGCCGTCGGATGGAATCCCTCCTGTCCTAACACAGGACGGCCGGCTAACACCAAACTGTCGTCACCGGCAGTTATGCCGTTAACAGCCGCCTGACCAGCTTCGCACAATTTATGGCCGACAAACGCTTCGGCAACATCAACATAAAATAATCCGTTATTTACGGCGGCTTGTTTAATGATAGTGTTGAATGCAGTCGTCATAGCAATAATCGATTGTCTTTCGTCTTGGCCCAACTGGACATTAAGTCCGCAGCGGCCTGCGTCACTTACCAGTTGCGGATAGCCTACTACATAAAACCGGCTGCTCGGACTTACTTTTTGTAATGTTCGATACAACTGCGTCAAAGTATCGTACTGACTTTGAATGGTCTGCAAAATTTCCTGACGGTCTTCAAACGTCGGGAAACAACCGTCACCCCTAAAAGATCGTCTAGGATCAATACAGCTTTTGAGCAGCGTAGCGAAACCAAGGTCGTTACCTCCAACCGTTATGGTGACAGCCGACGGTTGATACTTTTTTACGAACTCCAGTTGATTAAGATTACCGGGCATAAACTGTTGCAATAGTTGGTCGATTTCTGCCATGGAATAGCTTGTTCGAGATCGTCCGGTACGCTGGCCCCAAGCTGTTCCATTAATATCAGCTACCTTTGCGCCCGAGCAAGCTACCGACTGTGCTTGCGGCCGCAATATATAAGGATAAGACGCCATTGATGTATGGCATTTATTGCCACCAGCTACATCTGTACCCGAACGGTAGTAGTGGGCGCCTTCACCACTTGCTATCGAATCGCCGAGCGCGATATACGTGTCAGTACCTTTTTGCGGTGGTTCAAGACTTATACGGTAACGATTAAATTGACTAGACGATCCGGTATTAATGGTGACTTCGATATCAAGGTGGGTTTCATCGTTAAAATGTACCGACCGAATACCTCTGAAATTGACAATCTGCCTAGTCATATAACTGGTTAATGACCGGGCCGGGCAGTCGGTAAGGTAGCGGTCCGTGACCAACCTGCACGGCAACCGTGTGGTATCAAATGAGTACAGTCTGAGGCCACCCGACGTATTAATCGTATTGTCACCCAAGGCAACGATTGATCCATCATCAGTAATAGTGCTGTTGGCAATTACAGCCACCCGGCGCCTTCCATAATCCACATTGTAACCACCGCCGAAAGAGTGATACTGCTTTGTCGTCAGATTCATACGAATGTATCCGTATGCCGTGCTGTACCCAACGAGCCACTGCCGATTATTTGAGACACTGAGACCGTACGGGTACATCTTAAGATAGAGTTGGTCATCGCTGAACTTTTCAGTAGTCGTAGGCGGCGGTAGGCTAAAATCAGTCCAGTTTATCTTTGTTAAGATATCAGGGTAATAAGCCGCGTCGGCAACACCATTACCCGGCAAACCATCGTCTACCAACAGCACTCCTTTAGTTCCTTCAATCGGATACAGCTGATAACCAGTCGGTAATTGCAGTGATTCGGGTCGTTGTAAGCCGCCGAGCTTAACGGCGCCATCAGCGCGAACACTTCCGAAGCTCATACTGATGAATGGATTGTCCACAAATTTGGACCAATTCAAAATCGAACCGTTTGAACAAGTAATCGCTGAAATCGTGCTGTGCTCAAAAGCCGAGCTTAGATCGTTGCAATGGACTTGGCTTATCACATTTAGTGAAGTCGGCGTGATAAACGGATTTATCGCACTGTCTGTCCAATTGGTCGTAGCGGCTTGAGCCGACACGAGCAAAGCCGCACATGTAGATATAACGGCGATGACAATAAGCATGCAGAGTCGTTTCATGTCGGTAGATTACTACTGACAGGTGCCACCCGCCAGCTTATTTACAGGCTACGTTTAACAATTATTAAGATCGTGGCGGCAGTGGGATCAGAACACTCGTCCGCTTTTGGTAAGCCCGCCAATCAGGATCTTTGGCATGCTTCTTTTCGGTCATGGCGATACCGGAAATGAAGATAATGACATAGGCCAAAATGACCGGTCCAATGAAGCCAAGCCAGCCCCATGATGCAGCCGAAGCAATGATGGCAATTCCGAACCATTGGCTAATTTCACCGAAGTAGTTCGGGTGGCGGCTAAAACGCCAAAGACCCTGGTCCATCACTTTACCCTTTTTGGCAGCAATAAAGTCACGCAGTTGACGATCACCTACTACCTCAAAGACGTAACCGACTATCCAAAGCATCACACCAACAATCAATAAAACCGGTCCGTTTACAACAGTTTGGTTAGCGGCAAACACGATCGGCGCACTAATCAACCAGATCAGCAGACCCTGGGTTAAGAAAATGGAAAGATATGCCCGAACCCAGAAATTGCCTTTCCATTTTTTGCTAAGTGCGTCGTAACGTGGATCTTCGTCGCGGCCAGCACTGCGTTTAGCTAAGTGTAGACTGAGGCGGCCGCCCCATAATGTTACTAACGCTAAAACGATACCGCTTCGAACGTTGGGCTGCTGTAGCAGAGTTGCCAGCGCAGCGACGATGAAACCCATTCCCCAGACCGTGTCGACGGTATCAAGCCGGCGGCGCTGTTTAGCAATCAACCAAACAATGGTCATAAACATAATTATTACGATAAGATTTACGGCGAATATCTGTAACGGCATAACTAAATTGTAGCAAAAAGTACAGTACTTACTCTGTAATAATTCCGGTATAGTGTTGCGAATAAGGATTTTTATGGCAGAACAATTAAATCGTATTCATGGCACCGAATTAGAATATTCAATGTTAGTACCCATTGATGGCGAATTACAACAACTTGAATCCCGCCATGTCGTAAATAATATAGCTGGCTTTATGAATCAAAGACCACACCATGATGGCGGTAATTCAAATTTTTTCCTAGCCAACGGGGCTCGATTTTATAGGGATGTCGGAGAACGTTATGAATATTCAACTCCGGAAGATGATTCGTTTTTGGGTACCGTTGCTAATGAGATTGCCGGTGATCAAATAGTACATCAAGCTTTACATTATCCAGTCAACTTATACGGGCGGAAGATAAAAACTGTTGAACGCTTAAGGATTAACCGAAGAGTTATTGATGATATGGGCAACAGTTGGGGCTATCATGAAAGTTACAACACAACTATCCGTCCAACTATTGAAACCGACAAACTGCATTTGTTAGTAGCGCATATGGCAACACGTAATATTTTTTGTGGCGCCGGACAATTACGCCTCGATGGCTCTTACCATATTGCTCAAAAAGCCCGCAGCCTTAACATTACATTTTCAAATGGAACCCAGAGAGAAAAGCCCCTTATAAATACCAGAAACCAACCACATGCAGGCGTCAAAGACGGGCATCGTTTTCATCTCACAAGCGGTGACGCCAACATGTCACCATGGTCAACCAGAATGAAACTTGCGACGACATCAATGATCTTTAGACTCATGGAACATGACGTAGAATTATCGATGGTATTTTTGGACCAAGCCTATAGAGTTGCCGTAGCATTGTCGGATCACAAGAATATAAACTCACGTATTAAGTTAGAAAATGGATCGTCAACAGCTGCCGAAATTTCTTTAAAGCTTGTAAAAGCTGCTCAAGACCTCAGTAAGCAAGTTACCTTTCCCGAAGAAGAGCAGTGGGCGTTAGATGAATGGGAACGAGTTTGTCATGATGTCATTCAAGACCCAAAATTATTAGCCGATCGTGTTGATTGGGCAACCAGGTTATACTTACTGAACCGTGCTAAAGAAAAGAAAGGCTATGGCTGGGCTAGTCCCGCATTACAACTTCTTGATAACGCTTACGACGAAATTGGAGGCGATAGCATAGCAGATAAGTTACGCCAGACAACATGGAGTAACTGGATGCCTTCCGAAGAACTAATTGCGTCACGTATACATACCCCTCCCGAGTCCACGCGAGCTGCTGCCCGTGGTTACCTAATCAAACATTTGGCTCAAACTGGCTTAATACGTACTGTTGATTGGCAGTCCATAACGACAACCAATCACACTTTCAATATGTATAATCCACGTAATACTAAACGTCCTAATATCAGTGCCTATTTTCGAGACATGAATGTTACGGAGCCAACCGATTAATATCCCTTGGAAACAGCGTCGCTTCTTTGACGTTGCCGAGTCCAACTGTCTTCTGAACCAACCGGTCGATACCGAGGCCACAACCGCCATGCTGCGGTAGGCCGTACTTAAAAGCCTGCAGGTAGTGCTTGAAACCTTCGTCGGTCGGGTCGAGGCCTGCGCGCTTCATTTGCTCGACCATCTTCTCGTAGCGATGCTCACGGAGTGGGACGGTGGCGATTTCGACGCCGCGGTAGAGTAAATCGCCCCAGAGAACGGTGTTTGGATCTTCGGGATTCTGCTGGTGGTAGAACTTCATGGCTTCGACCGGGAATTTGACGGCGTAAACCAAGTCGCTGCCGAGCTGCTTGCGGGCATGGTCGGCGATCCAGCGCTCTTCGTCTGGCGTCAGATCTTTCTCGTCAGTAACATCGTTCTTAGTGGCCTTAGTATACATTTCGTGAATCTCAGCAACCGTAAAGCGTGGTACCTGGCCATCGGCTGGCAACTTTAATTCCGGGGCGTTCAGGCTCTTCAGGTCGGTAGCGTGCTTTTCATACACCTCAGTCAAAACCGTGCTGATCAGATTACCGATCGTGTCCAAGACTTCATCGTGGTCTTTAACGAAGCCCATTTCAACGTCGAGCATAGTTAGCTCAGTCATATGGCGGGTGGTAGCACTTGGTTCGGCGCGGTAAGCTTGGCCGATTTCATAAACCCGCTCGAAAGCGCCAACCATAATCTGCTTGAAGAACTGCGGACTCTGAGCTAATGAGGCCTGCTTACCAAAGTAATCCAAAGTAAAGACTTCGGCCCCGCCTTCGGTTGGCTTAGCCAGTAATTTTGGTGTCTGGATTTCGGTGAAATCGTGGTCGTCCAAGTAGCGGCGAATGCCGTTCAGCAGGCTGGCTCGGATCTTAAAGATCTTTTGTTCCTGAAGGTTACGGACATTGAGGACACGGTAATCAAACAAGGTGTCGAGGTTATCAGATTTATGTAGAATCGGTTTGTCAATTTCGATAGGTGGTTCATCAGTAACGGGGACCATGACTACTAGCGAAGCGTCGTGTAGTTCAGCCCCACCGGGAGCCCGCGGCTCTTCAACAACCGTTCCATCAACTGCCAAAACAGTACCGATCTGCAGACCACGTAGTTTTTCAACTTCGTCTTTATCTTCTAAGACAATTTGAATCAGTCCGGAGCGGTCGCGGATGTTAATAAATGTTAAGCCACCAAGTAAGCGTTTTTTGTGGATCCAGCCCTCCACATGAGCGGTTTGACCAATAAGACCGGCAAGGTCGCGACTAAGAACGCGCATAAAGTTACTCCTTAAGATTAGGTTGGTCGGCTAGATGATTAGGGTCGAGTGCACAAACTGGTAGCGCCGGGCTATCAGTTGCCGACCCGCGAATTCATATTGGCCGTAATTATAATCGGAGTGATCATTGCAGTTATTCTACCACAGCTGCTGGCTCTGAATGATTGGCGTGCTCTTTATTGGCCTGGCTGGCAGCTACCGCTCGCATATCGTCGTAGCGATCGAACTCGTCAATAATCGGCTCGCCGAGAACCTGTTCCATGACATCTTCGATCGTAACGATACCGACATACTCTTCGAATTCATTCACGACGACAAACATATGGTGCTTGGTTTGCAAAAAGGCGTGCAGCACCTGACGTAGCGTATGATCTTCGTGGACATAAAACACCTCGGCACGCATGTGATCTTTGACGAAACCACTCTGCTTGACGGCCGTGATGTCGCGCAGATACAGTATGCCGACCACTGTTTGCTCGGCATCATACACCGGGAACCGCGAATGGCCGCTGTCATGCAGTTCGCCCATCAGAATAGGACCGATAGCGTTGTTGATCTCGACACTTTTAACGACGCGGCGTGGCGTCAGGTGGTCACGGACTAAGCGATCACCGAACTGCAAAGCATGCTCAGCCAGAACAAGATCGGTCGGCTCAATCCGGCTATCCGGCTGGCGGGCTTGATCCTGCATGAGCTTAATCAGGTCTTCCCGCTCGTACAAACCAGTATGGATGTTAACCGGACGGTGACGATGTACGAAGCCGGCAAGCTTATCAAGTAACGGGTGTAAATACTGGAGTAGTTTGGTCAATGCTGGAGTGATAAACGCGATGATCTGAGCTCCCCAGCCACTTAAACGACTTGTTGGCAACCACATAAATCCAGCTAATAACACAAATACCAAAACAATGAACGTCACCCACCCCGGCAAAGCGGCGTTGAGCAACATAAAGCTACCGGCACCGCTCAATACGATAATCGCCCATAAGGTAAAGCGCAGGCTAAAACCGTAGCTGACGGCACCATACAAGACTTGCGCCAAACTATCGCCGCCGCGGGCCTGACGCTTGAGTTCGCGGAGTGGCACGTAACTATAAGTTTTTTGAGCGCTCAGGCCGAGCAGCATGAGCCCGAGTAGTAAAATTCCGAATATAAACGCAAGCATGTTCCTATCTTACCCGATTTTCTCCGCAAACTATAAGCAAAACCTGTATACTGAACGATATGAGTAAACAGTTTTGGGCAGTCGTTCTCGCCATTGTTGTGGTCGTAGGCGGCGTAATTTTCTTTAATAACCGTAATAGTAACGGCGGCGATAGTGGTAATAGTGTGAGCGCCAGTGCCAGTAACCATACCAAGGGCGATGGCGGTAGTGGCGTTACACTAGTCGAGTACGGCGACTTCCAGTGCCCGGCCTGCGAAGCCTACTATCCGATCATCGAACAAGTCGTTGAAAAGTATGATACCGACATCACCTTCCAATTCCGTCACTTCCCGTTAACTTCGATTCACCCGAATGCCTATGCCGCCTCACGCGCCGCCGAAGCAGCTAGCAAACAAAACAAGTTCTTTGACATGTACAACGCGCTCTATACCAGCGCTAACTGGACCGTCTGGACCCAAAACAGTAATCCCAAAAGCAACTTCGAACAATACGCTCAGTCAATCGGCCTAAACCTTGACCAGTTTAACAGCGACTACAGCAGTTCAGCCGTTAACGATGTCGTCCGGGCCGATCAGGCTGCCGGCCAAGACCTTGGCATTACCGGTACCCCCGCCTTTTTCCTCGACGGCCGACAGGTTGCTAATGCACCTCAAGATCTTGATGGCTGGTCCAAGCTGATCGACGCCGCCATTGCCAGCAAGAGCGCCGCCACCGCACCGAACCAACAGTGATAAACACTTTAAATAAAAAATCGCCCGATCGTATTAACCGGGCGATTTTTTAGTAGTGCAGGAATTCCTGCCAGGTGGGGCGCCGAACCTTAACCGGAATCTTGGTCGGGGCCGCCATATGATCTGTAACCTTGATTGGCATTATCGCTCCCTTACGAAACGCCGCGTCGCCTTGGCAGCACCTCACCAGGCCTGCCAGACGTCTCGAACTTTTTGGTTTAAATGTTTTTGTCTTTTGTCGGCCGCCTCTCGCAAATGATGGCTTCTAAAGTAGTTCTAATTTTAAGCGTGAGCGGCTTGGCTGTCAAGTAAAAAGGTTACGGATTTTTATTATCCTTTTTATCCTTTGCTCCGTATACGAAACCGCTGATACCACTGACTGCACTTGTCAGCAGTGTAGCAGCAGCAACCTTTTGATCAGCAAACCATAACCCGATCACAGCCAATGCAAATAAGCCGCCAATAAGCCACGGAGCATTATTAAGTACTACAATTTCTGCTTCTATTTGCTTAACTACGCGCTTCGTCTTAGCATCCGCTAAAGCCTTTTCATTTATATAAGCATCTTCACGTCTGAGCTTGTCTACTTTGTCTTCGTCGAGGCCACGACCGCTATATTGATTACCCATAGCAATCCTACCTGAATACACCAAGCCCTAGTATGGCAGCACGTACGTTAGCGGCCATGCTACTGACGCCAAATTTATCAGCAACTTCCGATAGAGTTTCGGCATCATTCCATGTTTTGACAAATTCTGCTTTTGGCATTAATAGATCAGCAGCGTAGTTATCAGCTTCTTTTTCAATTTCCTGAAAATTAGTTCCGTTTGAAGGTCTGGTAAAAACAGTTTTACGCGGGTTCAGAAGTTCACCGTATTTTTCCAAAATTTCAGCGTGTCCATGCTGCACAAAGTGACCTAATTCGTGAGCAATAGTGAATCGTTGACGACGCTGTGAATCATTTTGGTCGACATAAATAGTGTATCTGCCGTCGGCTTCTTTCACTAAAGATCCGGAGGTATTCGGTGGTAACTCAGCAGTACTTACCAAAGCAATGTTGAGCTCTTTGGCTATTGCGCCGACTTTTACAGGAAAGTCATTCCTGTATCTATCTATAACTGTTTTGATTTCCTGTGGTTTCATTTTGTTCATTCCTCTAACCTCCTTGACATCCGTTCAAAGGTTTATTGGTCATATCTATATGAATCGTAACATTAGCAGGATGTAATGTCAGTGATTTTGCGCAACATATTTATCATTTATTAAGAACTAAACAGAATTTTTGTGTAGTGATACGTACAACCACTGGCGATTCGTGTAGCGGTGGACGCTCGCGAGTAGCCCGGTCGTAGCGATACCACTACGAAGGGCCGCCCTAATAGCCGTTCCGGAAATGTGCGGAGCGTGGGCTGGCAATACCCGTAATGATTTCGGCCGCACGGGCCAGCCTTTAATGATGTTCTCAATCGTAGTCGGTTTGGTAGGATGACGGACACCGACTAATAGTTCGGTTTGAGCCAATAGTTCGTCGGCATGATTCCAGGTCGGTAAGAGCGCTGCCGTATCCGAACCGAGCAGTAACACAAGTTCGGCATCGGGCGGTAACGCCGCTTTAAGCCGCGGCCAGCTGCGTCGCACCGTGAACTGCCGGTCGACCAATTCGGCGACTGATAACTTCGGATGCGGTTGGATGGCTGCTTTCAACATCGCTACCCGATGGCCGAAGTGCTCCGCGCCCGGCTTGAAACGCGGCTTCCGTTCTGGTAGGAAGATCACCTCGTCCAACCTGGCTTCCTTGATCGCCTGTAGTGCGAAGCTCAATTGGCCGCTGTGAATCGGGTCGAACGTCCCCGGATAAATCCCGATCCGGGGCTTTGTCAGCTTGGTTTTCATGCTTCTTATTATACGCCTGTGGCTGAACTTCATCTGACTGGTTACCAGGATTGATTACCTTACCGCCCGGTTTACAAATATCTATTTCAAACTTGCATTCTGGACAGCGCCACGATCTTTCTTTAACTACTAAGCGCTTTGGAACATACTTACGGCAGCTGGCATTTATGCATCTTACTTTGCCACTGATCGAGTCTTTCTCCGCCTTATCGGCTTGATTGCCATACCCGGAATCCTCTGTCTGCTCCAAGGCGGCCCGTTCACTTAGGCCACAGCCGCTGAACGTCTTACCGGCTTGACGGGCCCGGTTACCAGCATCTTGCAACTCTTCAACAAACTGCCAAAGGGGTGCTCCAGCAAAACCGACGTCCTGAATCGCTTGGCCAGCGGCGGCCTGATTATAGCGTTCAGCGATTCGAGCTGCCAAACCGTAGCGTAGCGTCTCAGCATGGAGTGGATTGGCTATGTACAGTTCGACAAACGGTTTAATCAAATCCTGTTGAGCACAAACAAAGTCATAGCTGTTCTGGTATTGTCGCTGCGAGCAGCCAGCGTACCATTCGCCGCCCTTTTGAGCTATGAGCGAGCGGTCATAGACGCCGGTCAACTCTGCGCTGAGCGTTTGTTGTCGTTCGAGTGACAGCGATAATTCAATTGGTTGGCCTAGAAGCTCGTCGCTCGTCGGCTCAAGACCAAGGTGTGTATAGACAGCTTTCAGCGCTCGACGATCCGAGCCATCCAATGACTGGGTCACCATGCTAATTCGTCCGTCAGTACCAAGCGTGATTACCCGCTGCATTGTTTGTTTACGACGAACATTGTAACCGCCAACGTCTTTCGAGGTGGCCATAAGTTCCGGCGGAAAATCCGAAGTGACGACCAGCGTATTCGGTGCCTGTCCTTCAGCCATCGCTTTCATAAGATCTAGTTCATGGCGCTCATAGCGGCGGCGGCGGACTTCAAACGCCAGTTCCGGTTGTTCACGGGCCAGGCGTTCGGCATCAGCTAATGCGTTTTCAAAGATTGGTGTCAGGGGCGCACCATCATCGGCAAACAGCTCACCATCGCGATACGTATACGAGAATTCGGTGCGCATCGGACCGTCAACCGTTTCGGCCAGCCAGGTCGTGACATCGTTATAGGTTCGTTCATGGACATCAAACCCGGTTTCAGGTGTATAAGTTGGCCGTTCGGCGGTGATCATGTTGCTCCTGCTCGGGACAAGCGTGATTAGAACTGTATCGGACTTGTCCCCTCAGAAGAGCATCACCGTTGCGGCACAGTGCCGGATTCGAACCGGCTTCCAGTTATCGTATTTGTTAATAATCGAACTTAATTAGTAGTGTACTACATTCCACTTACGCTAGATGTAGTGGTTTTTGCTATGTCGCTTGGCCGGTCAAGCGCTCACGGTAGACATCAGCTGCGGGCAAATCAAGGATTTCCAATGTCTTCAACAGTGTTTCTAGTTCATCGGTACTGGCTGGTAAAGTTGCATTAAACCGAAGTTCGATTTGGTCCAGCAGCCACTGCTCTGGACGTTTCAGTGTTTCATCCTTGGTCGGCAAAGGTTGCGCGAGTTCCAACGACCGAGCCGATCGTGTACGCTTAATCAAATGGCCCCGCTTGATCAAGTTACCGACGTGTAGTGCCACCGTCGCCACCGAGTTGTACTGTAAACCGTTCATGATTTCTCGATAACTTGGACTATAGCCATGTTCGTCGATAAATGAGCCGATATATTCTAACAGCTCACGCTGTTTCTTAGTCGGCCGGACCGACTCCGCATCACTCATGCCCGGTGCTTCCGCTTGCGGGTTTTAGCCTTAGCCGGGAAGACCCATAGTTTGTACCAGAGATAGCTCCAGACCGTAAAGAAGCCGGCTGAAACGAACTGGCCGATGTACGGTGTCAGGCCGAGCGCGTTTAGTCCAGCAACAATTAGGTAGTCTAACAAGAAGTTAACCAGCGTGATGACGGCGTAGCGAATAGTAACCTGTTCTTCGCTGGCTTTTTTGCTATCACCAAAGACCCACTTACGCTGCAGCAGATAGTTGATCGTCCAACCGACGATGTTAGCTAATAGCTTGGACCAGAAAAGATCCAATCCAAAAAGGCTGTCGCAGATAAAGAACACCAGGTAGCCACTCCAGAAGTAGGCGCCGCCGGTAATGACATACTCAATAATCCGTTTCGGTTCGACGAGGCTTCTAAGCTTGGTGGTTCGTTTCATGTTTATTTTTTACGACGTTTGAACCCAGTATAGCAGATCCAACTATCCAACCAGCACTCAGCCACCAGACGTACGCCAACGTAACATCAGCCCAAGCGTGGGACAGCATGTTGACGGCGATCAGACCGATCCCGGATGCCAGCAGTATTAATGCCACCCGATCGGTCTTACGTAGACGCCATAGCCGTCGCAGGACGAGTCCGTTGACCGCTAAAAATACGATCAAGCCGAACACGCCGACCTCCTGACCAATTTGCAGGTAGTAATTTTCAGCGATTCGACCGCCATCTTCGCTATGCACCGAAGCCGGTCCGGCCGACCCGACACCACTGCCTAGTGGATTAGCGATAATCCCACGGACGCCGGACTGTAAGGCGCTAGCCCGATCCTCGTTCGAGCTACGTGACGACGCCGAGGTGTCATCGGTGTGAAAAAACACGTTTTGAAATGTACTGTTATCACGCAGAAAATACAGGCTTACACCAGCTAACACTACGAGGACGGCTAAACCGAAATATATAAACCGACGATATTTTGCCAGCAACCACCACAGGAGCAAACCAAGCGACAGAGCGGCGCCAATGTATGCACTTCGGGAATACGTAACGGCAAGTACTAAACTAGTGGCGAGAAATAGACCAGCTAACGGAAGACTGTACTTTAAAGACCACTTTTTAAAACGCAGCGCCATAAGCGCCGTGATGACAATAACCAAGTAAGCGCCCAATGGATTAGGACCTCGCAACGTCGACTGGGCACGTGGGTAATCGACTTTTTGGTCAACAAGCGTCACCGCCGGGATCGTGTCGGCGCCATAGCCGATTGATTGCAACGAGGTAGCGGGCAGTACGCTGGCCAAGACCAGACCAGTCAATACGACGACGGCTCCAGGAACAATCAGATAGCGTAGCCGCAGACTACCGACAACAGGTGCCAGTATCATGGCAGCTAGAAAAGCCAGGGGCAACCGAATATCGATTACCAGTCCCTGCAGAACAGCTTCGGCTCCAACCGTGCCGCCAATCAGGGTAAAAACAGCCGATGAGACCAGCAAGCCAGCATACACGAGTGGCAGCCATAGTAACCAATTAGTTTGCAGAGCTTGTCTATCCGGATTGTTTCGCCAAAGTTGTAAGCCAGCTAATAGACAAAGCATGGCCAATATAACCTCCGGCCATAACCTTAAATATTCATAAACACCCAGTCCCGAACCGATTGACACTGTCAATAAAGCATAGAACGGTACAAGCGTCAGCAAGCCGATTAACAGATAGTGAGCGGTCCGATCGAGGTTGGTTGCGAGGTTCGGTTTCATAAGTGGTACTATTAGTATAACGAAGCTATGAAAAACAACGCCTCGATTCCCTACACCGTTTGTTTGATAATTGGTGATTTCCTGGCGCTGGTCGCAGCGTTCGTTGGCGCTTTCCTACTGCGTATTACTTTTGACGATAAACCGATCCCCAACCCGATTCCAGCCATAACCTATCTAGAAGTCTTCCTGGCCCTCTTACCGTTTTGGATCTTCGTATTCGCATTGCTCGGCTTATATAACGGCACGATTTACGAAAAGCGCTTCCGCGAGTTCGGCCGCTTGTTAATCGGCTCGTTCATCGGCATGATGTTCGTCATCTTATGGGATTTCTTCTCAGTCAATCCGATTCTACCGGCGGCAGCAATTCCCTTGTATGGTTTGACACTGGCTTTTATCTTCCTGGTCATCTTCCGTAACTTAGCCCGCTTCGTGCGGGCCCGTTTATTCGGGTTCAATCTCGGCCTGACCCATATCCTTATTGTGGGTAATACAGCTATGACACAAGAATTAGTTGACTGGTTAGCCAATAGCAAACAGTCCGGTTATAAAGTTGTTGGCGTGGTTGGCGGCAAGCTGGCAGTTGGCAGCCACACCAACATTGCTACCTATAAAACATTTGATCAATTTCTAGAAGCTGAGCCGGCCGAACTCCATCAAGTTATCCAAACCGAACTATATGCCGATGATAAACGTAACCTGGAAATCCTCAGCTACACTCAAACGCACCACATCGGCTACCGTTTCGTGCCCGGCAATACTGAATTATTCGTTGGTAATTTAGACGTTGAGCTATTTCGTTCATCAGTACCAATGATTGCCGTCCACCAAACCGCCTTGCTCGGTTGGGGCCGGGTGGTCAAACGGGCTTTCGATGCCCTAGCCGGCGGCCTGATCATAGTAATCGCCTCGCCTATCATGTTGGTTATCGCTCTTCTAATCAAACTGAATGGTGGTGGTTCAGTCTTCTTCCGCCAGACCCGCCTGACCCGCTTCAACCACGAGTTCCGAGTCTTCAAGTTCCGGACCCAGTTCGCCAAGTACGACGGCACCACACCCGAAGAAGCTTTTGCTATGATGAACAAGCCTGAGCTAGCCCTTGAGTACCGCCGCAATGGTGACTATTTAGCTAATGACCCCCGTGTAACGCCATTAGGCAGGTTCTTACGCCGAACCAGCCTTGATGAGCTACCGCAACTTTTTAATGTTTTCAAGGGTGACATCAGTTTGGTCGGTCCACGCCCACTTATTCCTCAGGAACTGTCGTCTTACGAAAAACGTCATGCCATTTTAAGCGTCAAATCGGGCCTGACCGGTTTGGCTCAAGTGTCCGGCCGCCGTAACATCAACTTTGAAGAACGCCGCACCTTGGACATTTACTATGTCCAGAACTGGAGCTTTTGGCTTGATTTGACCATCCTGGCCAAAACCGTCCGCAGCGTCCTGGCTAGTGAGGGCGCCAAGTAGTGGCTCACGAACCACGGGTCGCCATCGTGTGCGATTGGCTACTCGGTATTGGCGGAGCCGAACGGGTTGTTCTAGAACTCCACAAACTGTATCCAAACGCACCAATTTATACCTCACAATATGATCCAGGAGCAATCGACTGGTTCAATGATGCCGATGTCCGGACGACCTGGCTCCAAAAGCTCCCAAAGGCGCTCAAAAAGTTTTTACCCGTGCTGCGAGCCTATACGTTCAGCAAGCTTGACCTAAGTGCTTATGATCTAGTCATCTCGTCCAGCGGCGCCGAAGCTAAGGCCGTAAAGACCGGCCCAAACACGACGCATATATCGTATTGCCACGCGCCAACCCACTATTATTGGAGCCGCTACGAAGAATACCTGGCCCATCCTGGCTTCGGTAAGCTTGATGGCTTAGCTCGCTTTGGTCTCAAGACGCTAGTCGGACCGATGCGTCGCTGGGATCGGCGCGCCGCCCAGAAGCCGGATTACCTGATCGTCAACTCCACCCACACCGCTCGACAAATTAAGAAGTACTACGGCCGCGATGCTGCAGTCGTTTTTCCGCCGGTCGATGTCCGTCCCTTTGAGCCATCCGAAGGTCGCAGTGGTTTTCTGATCGTTGGCCGCCAAACGCCCTATAAGCGAGTCGATCTGGCTGTCGCTGCCTGCACCGCCCTTGATCTACCACTCACCGTCATCGGCCGTGGCCCCGACCATGAGCGCCTCATCGCCATGGCCGGCCCAACAATTAATTTCGAAACCAACGCCAGCGACGACCAGGTCGTCATCGCCATGCGCTCGGCTGAGGCTTTTCTATTCCCTGGCATCGACGACTTCGGTATCGTGGCGGTTGAAGCCTTAGCAGCTGGCACGCCAGTAATCGCCTATAAAGGCGGCGGAGCCTTGGATTACGTCAAACCCGGCATCAGTGGCCTCTTCTTCGAGGAACAGACCGTAGACAGCCTGGTAGCGGTCCTACAAGGCTTTGACAAAGCCGCGTTCAATGAAAAAACTGTCCACAACTGCGCCGAGCAATTTTCAGTGGCGGCTTTTGAGCGAGGGATGCGGGAGTTTATTGCAGCACACTAAAGCGCTTGCAGACGTCACCGACTTTTTGCGACAAGTCTTTGCGGGCCACCACGATACCATGTGGAGTATTAATAACCACTACGTTATCTAAGCCGATGACGGCGACCGGCTTGTCCTCATGGTTCTGGACCAGTGAGTTAGCTACTTCTTCAAGCTGAATATTACCGGTGATGCTATTGCCCTGTTCGTCGCTGACCGTCGCTTTATGTAAATCCGCGAACGACCCGACATCCATCCAGTCGAACGAAGCCGGCACGACCAGTAAGTTACTGACTTTCTCGATCAACGCGTAATCGATCGCTGTATTCGGCAATGCCAGATATGTTTCATCAAATTCCGTTTCGGAACCGGCTTTCTGCAATGCCACATAAGTTTGATATAGCTCTGGCGCGAACTGCTGCATGGTTTTTTCAAATACGTTGATGGATCCGGCAAAGTAACCACAGTTCCATAGGTATTTGCCGCTTGATAGGTAGTCTAAGGCGGTGGCATAAGCTGGTTTTTCTTTGAATGAGGCAACGTTATAGACGAACGCCGCTTCGTTCTGCAAATCGCCCTTTTCGATATACCCGAAACCGGTCGACGGATGATCCGGTTCAACCCCCACCAGCACCATGCGCTGCTCGCTGGCAACCGTTTGCGCTGCCATCCGGAAACTGTGTCGAAAACCTTCGATATCACGGACGTAATGATCGGCTGCCATTGTCACCAGTGGTTCGTTGGCATCATGCACACGACCAATGTGAACCAGCGCCGCTAAAATGCAATGAGCCGTGCCTCGTCGGCCGGGCTCAATAATAAATTTAGTATCGTCAAGTTCCGGCAATTGTTGCCTGACGTGCTCAATGTGACTGACTTCCGAAACAACATAAATAGTATCAGTCAGTCGCTTAGCCCGGTCATAGGTACGCTGTAACAATGAGCGGCTATCGTCCGCTAATGCCAAGAGATGCTTTGGGTAATCCGGCGTCGATAACGGCCAGAGCCGTGTACCCGATCCGCCCGCGACGATTACCACAATCATACGCTTATGGTAGCAAATTTTCGGCTTTGCGCCATCCACGGGGTACAATATGGACATAAACAGGAGACCACCCATGGCAGATTTAGACGCAATCTTTAAAGCTTACGACATTCGCGGCCGGGTGGGCACCGAATTAACCGAAGAAGCCGCCGAATTAGTTGGCCGAGCCTTGGCTGATTGGCTGCCTGAAGATGGTCCGGTCGCCGTCGGTCGTGACATGCGCCCTGACTCCGCCGCTCTCGCTAATGCTCTTATAAAAGGTCTACAGCAACAAGGCCGCAACGTCACTGACATCGGCGAAGTTACCAGCGACATGATCTACTTTGCCGTCGGCCATTTAGGCCTCGCCGGTGGTGCGATGATTACTGCCAGCCACAACCCAGGTGAGTACAATGGCATTAAATTTTGCCGTGAGGGCGCTAAGCCAATCGGCGAGGAGTCTGGTTTGTTCGAAATCCGCGACTTAGCTAAAAGCGGCTCGTTTACCACCTCCGACACCACCGGCGCAACCACCGAGCAGGACATTGCCGAAGACTGGGTACAGCACGTCCTGACATTCATCGATGCTGACGCCCTGAAGCCGCTTAAAATCAGTGTCGACGCCGGCAACGGCATGGCTGGCAAAATCTTCCCCGAGCTTGAGCCTTACGTACCTTTTGAAGTCGATGAACTCTATTTCGATCTCGACGGTACCTTCCCTAACCACATCGCCAACCCACTCGAACCAAAAAACCTAATCGACCTTCAAGCAGCGATTGCCAAAAACGGCAGTGACGCCGGTGTTGCCTTCGATGGCGACGGTGACCGGGCCGTCTTGGTCGACGAACTGGGCCAGCCGCTCAGCGGCACTGTCATGACCGCCATTTTGGCCGAATACTTCCTGGGCAAGAATCCTGGTGCAACCATTCTTCATAATGCTATCTGCGGCCGGGCTGCCACCGAAGCTATTGAGCGAAACGGCGGCACCGCCATCCGCACCCGCGTCGGCCACTCCTTCATTAAGGGCGACATGCGGGGGCACGACGCCGTTTTCGCCGGCGAACACAGCGGCCACTACTACTTCAAAGACAACTTCATGGCCGACAGCGGCTTGATCGCCGCAGTCATTGGCCTGTTCATCCTCAGTGGTAGCGGCAAAACACTATCCGAACTAGCAGCACCATACCGCGAAGCCTATCAGCAGATTAATGAAACAAACTTTGAAGTCGAGGATAAGCAAGCCGTACTTGATCGCCTAAAGGCCGAGTTCGCCGATGGCGAACAGGATACTCTGGACGGGCTAACCATCCAATATGCTGATGCATGGTTTAACGTGCGGGCTAGTAATACCGAGCCAGTGTTACGGCTGAACGCTGAGGCAAAGACATGGGACGAGTTAGACGAGCTTGTTTCGCGGGCAACGGACATTATCAAACAATAACGTCTTATCCAAATATTGTAATGCTACAATAATGGTATGAAATTAGTCGTCACAGGCGGTGCGGGGTTCATCGGGTCGAACTTCGTGCACTACGTCTACCGAGAACGTCCCGACTGGCACATTACCGTTTACGACAAATTAACCTACGCTGGTAACAAAGAAAACATTGTCGGACTTGATCCGGAACGCGTCAGCTTCATCCAAGCTGATATCGCTGATGCTGATGCAATCGATGCAGCCGTGGCTGATTGTGATGCTATCGTTCACTTTGCCGCTGAGTCTCATAACGACAACTCCTTGCATGATCCATCACCGTTCATTCACACTAACCTGATTGGCACGTTTCAAATTCTTGAGGCGGTTCGCCGGCACGGTAAGCGCCTCCATCATGTTTCAACCGACGAAGTGTATGGCGATCTGAAACTGGACGATCCGGCTAAATTTACGCCGGAGACACCCTACAACCCTTCAAGTCCCTATTCTTCGACCAAAGCCGGCTCTGATCTCCTCGTACGGGCTTGGGTTCGCAGTTTCGGTGTCCAAGCTACTATTTCTAACTGCTCAAACAACTACGGTCCTTACCAACACGTTGAGAAAATGATTCCCCGCCAGATTACCAATTTAGTTGACGGTCAAAAATTGAAGCTCTACGGCAAAGGCGAAAACGTCCGTGACTGGATCCACACCGAAGACCACTCATCAGGCGTCTTAACTATCCTTGAAAAAGGTAAAATCGGCGAAACCTACCTGATCGGCGCTGACGGCGAAAAGAACAATCTCGACGTCTTCAAGCTCATCCTAAAACAAATGGGCAAGGACGACTCATGGCTCGAACACGTCAGCGACCGCCCTGGCCATGATATGCGCTATGCAATCGACGCTTCCAAGCTGCGCACAGAACTAGGCTGGGAGCCAAAATACACCGACTTCGAATCCGGTTTAGCCGACACGATAAAGTGGTACCAAGATAACGAAGCCTGGTGGCGTCCACAAAAGGAAGAAACTGAAGCCAAGTATAAAGAGCTTGGACGCTGATATGGCAAAAGAATTAGCAGTCCGCGAAGCAAATATACCTGGTTTTTACATCATTGACGTTCCTGTTCACGGTGACAATAGGGGTTGGTTCAAAGAAAATTATCAAAAGGAAAAGATGGAGGCTTTAGGCTTACCAGTACTCAACCCGGTTCAGAACAATATCTCTTTTAATGCCGAGGTCGGCACAACTCGTGGCTTACACGCCGAACCATGGGATAAATTTGTATCAGTCGCTCATGGCCGTGTCTTTGGTGCCTGGGTTGATCTTCGTGAAGGTGACAGCTTTGGAGAATCGCTTACACTTGAAATAGGTCCCGATGTAGCAGTCTATGTTCCACGCGGCGTTGCCAACGGTTTTCAAACCCTTGAGCCAAACACAGCGTACACGTATTTGGTCAATGCGCACTGGTCGCCTGATGCTGCCTATACATTCGTGAATCTTTTTGACAAAAGCGTTGCGATCGATTGGCCGATTAACGCCGACCGAGCAATTCTATCAGACAAAGACTTGGCACATCCCGCTCTTGAAGACGTAACACCAATGAGGTTTTAAACCGTGTATGTAATTATCGGATCTAAGGGCCAATTGGGAACTGCTTTGCAGGCTCAATACCCTGATGCACGAGCAGTTGATTCAGATGAGTTAGATATAACTGACACAGATGCCGTTAATGCTTTCGACTGGTCTGGCGTTGACGTTATTCTGAACGCCGCAGCCTACACTAACGTCGATGGCGCTGAAACTGCTGATGGTCGCATAGCCGCCTGGCAGGTTAACGCCCAGGGTCCGGCAAACTTAGCTCGGATCGCTAATCAACATGACATAACACTCGTCCACGTTTCAACCGACTATGTTTTTGACGGTGCTCAAGGCCCCCACACCGAAGACGAGGCCTTTTCACCCTTAGGCGTTTATGGCCAAGCCAAGGCTGCTGGCGACATAGCGGTCGGCTTAACCAACAAACACTACATCTTACGGACCAGCTGGGTGATTGGTGAAGGCAAGAACTTCGTCCGGACCATGCTCGGCTTGGCAGCGCGTGATATTAGTCCAAGTGTTGTTGGCGACCAAATCGGTCGCCTGACGTTTACTGGCGAATTAGTCAGGGCCACTGCTCATTTACTAGAAGCCAAATCTACTTACGGCACGTATAATGTCAGCAATAGCGGTGACGCCACGAGTTGGGCTGATGTGACTAGGGCAATTTATAGTCTCGCAGGACGTGACGACCTAACCGTAACTGACACTACGACATCCGAATATTTTGCAAGCAAACCAGAAGCTTCGCCACGACCACTAAACGGCGTCTTGTCTCTCGATAAGCTGACGGCGACTGGTTTTCAGTCTAAAGACTGGCGTGAAGATTTAATAGCATACGTAACAAAGGAGACTGCATGAAAGGCATTATTTTAGCAGGTGGGTCTGGTACGCGTTTATATCCAATCACCAAAGGCATCTCGAAGCAGCTCATGCCAATCTACGACAAGCCAATGATCTACTATCCACTCAGCACTTTGATGCAAAGTGGCATCCGTGACATCATGATCATAACTACCCCTCAAGATCAGGCCCAATTCCAAAGACTATTGGGAGACGGAACCGAGCTTGGGATCAATCTACAATATGCCGTTCAACCATCTCCAGATGGTTTAGCGCAAGCGTTTATCATAGCCGAAGACTTTATAGGCAATGATAAAGTAGCTTTGATTTTAGGTGATAACATCTTTTACGGTGAAGCTTTTGGGCAAAGCCTCCAGCAATGCACCGACCCGGACGGTGGTATTGTTTTTGCTTATCAAGTTTCCGATCCCGAACGCTATGGTGTGGTTGAGTTTGATGCCAATATGCACGCACTATCTATTGAAGAGAAGCCGGCTCAGCCAAAGTCACATTTTGCGGTAGTCGGACTTTATTATTACGATAATGACGTCGTTGAAATCGCTAAGAACATTCAACCGTCTGAGCGTGGTGAGCTTGAGATTACCACCGTAAACGAAGAGTACCTTAAGCGCGGCAAATTAAAGGTTCAGACAATGGACCGAGGTTCTGCATGGCTTGATACGGGTACGTTCGGTAGTATGAACGATGCCAGTGAGTACATCAGGGTTATCGAGAAGCGAACCGGAATTAAGGTTGGTTGTATCGAAGAAGTAGCGTACGAACAAGGCTTTATTGATGGTGCGCAGCTCTTTGATCTTGCCGAACCACTTGTAAAATCTGGTTATGGCCGCTATTTGATAGGCCTGATGAAATCATGAGAGTAATGGTAACCGGCGGCGCCGGATACATCGGATCCCATACGGCCGTCGAGCTTATTTCAGCCGGTCACGAAGTTCATATCGTTGACAACTTTATCAATAGTAGTCCCGTTTCTATTGAACGTGTCGAAAAAATCGTTGGACAAACAATACTTCTATCTGAAGTAGACATGTGCGATCACGACACTTTTGCCAAGGTATTTGAACAGTATCCGTTCGATGCAGTCATTCATTTTGCAGGACTTAAGGCTGTAGGCGAGTCAGTTGCGCAACCGCATCTTTATTATCAAAATAATCTTGTTTCGACACTCAACTTGATCGATTTAATGGCTAAGCACAATGTCAGAAACATGGTGTTTAGCTCGTCAGCTACGGTGTACGGCAGTCCTTCTGAATTACCAATCAATGAAAATGCATCTTTGCATGCCACAAATCCATATGGTCAGACAAAGCTTATGATAGAGCAAATTCTGAACGACATGAGTGTTAGTGACAATGATTGGCGTATAACGGCCTTGCGTTACTTTAACCCTATCGGTGCTCATAAATCAGGTTCTATAGGAGAAGATCCCAAAGGCATACCAAACAATCTACTGCCTTACGTATCTCAAGTTGCGGCTGGTCGGCGTGAGAGGGTTTCTGTTTTTGGTAATGACTACGATACTGTTGATGGTACTGGTGTACGTGACTACATTCACGTGACCGATTTGGCCCAAGCACATGTTAAATCAGTAGAAGAACTTCCAAGCCGCTACACTAGCTTTGAAGCATATAATGTAGGCACTGGCACTGGCACATCAGTTATTGAAATAATAGATGCTATGAAGAGTGCTAGCGGCAAAGAAATACCCTATGTTATAGAGCCTCGTCGCCCCGGCGATATTGCCAGCTGCTATGCTGATGTCAGTAAAATAAACTCTCTCTTGGGTTGGTCCGCCCAACTAACTGTTCAGGACGCTTGCAGAGACTCATGGAATTGGCAAAGCCAAAACCCTAATGGTTACGTCTCGTAACTATTTAATCTATAACGGCAATTTTAACTCTGAAGATATGATTTTTATAAAAATAATAGTTCCATACTGTCGTAAATATCAAGGCGATTGTTCTTGAAATAACCAAGGACATAAACCCGGCTGTAAAGTGTGTAAACATAAGCGTAAAACCAAAGTTAAACAGCACTAGAAGACTAACAGCAACCACCTGAGAAAGAACAATTGAGCCTTTAGAGCGTTTATCATTAAAGGTAATGTATTTTTGAGCAACAAATGACAATACTAGACCCAACCAGAAGCTAATGGCTACTGAGACTATCGAGTCAAATCCTATATATTTCAAAACAAGTATACTACTTAGCTCGATGAGATATACAAAACCACCAATTAATACATATCTCACTCCAGAATGAGATATTAGCGGCTTAAGACTTATCATTATTTTCGAGAATTTCTGGCGCGGCTTGACTATACAACTGTTCTGCTTCAATGATTGCAAGCCTACGCGCTAATATCACTATATTACGATGATCTTCTTTTTCTTTAATGTATCGGTTTAATGTCTGAAAAATAACCACAAGTGTCAATCCATAGACGAGAAGATCAGTTCCTCTTCCCACGCCTACATATTTTGCGGCGTCAGTAGAAAGATTAGGGAATAAAATTACTATGACTGCAATTAACGTGCCAAATACTAAAACAACTTTTTTATAAGCACGTACGCTACTTGTATTTCGAGAACCTATAAAGCGTATGGCTACCAATAATATAATGATTATTAGTATTATTTGAATTAATATCATTTGCGATCTATCCTACTTAGTACCATATCAAAAGCTATATTAACTGCGTTGATCATAGATTGACCCTTAGAACGCGAGTACTCGGTGTAAACGATCTTTACGGGGAACTCCTCAAACACAAAGTTTT
>Ga0325400_1000468_pt1 | contig 29832 bp, 23 predicted proteins | sample PopdelMetagenome_2_FD_205662 | JGI IMG/M metagenome (GOLD analysis project Ga0325400, IMG submission 205662) | Populus deltoides microbial communities from Bellville, Georgia, United States - Xylem-PdKOR-R1 | ecosystem: Host-associated > Plants > Phyllosphere > Stem > Wood/Secondary xylem...
CAACGACCCCTTTAACCTCTTCGTTCTGGATCACGACCAGGGGCGTCCCACCATTGGCGGCAATTTCCCGGGCTTTCTCCTCGGTTTCTTTCGGGAAGTGGTTACCGGCCCGTTCAACAATCCCGCGAATGGAATCGGTGGCGCCTTTCCGGATGCGTTCTCCGGTGGGCAGATCAATGCCGGACGAGCGCGTTTCCGCCGTGAACTTGATTAGTTTAGCCCCAGTCGTGGCCAGATGGCGGGTGACTTCAGGACCAGCCAGTTCGACAATCGACTTGCCTTCGGGCGTGTCGTCGGCCAGGGAACTGAGCGCCGAAACCTGGACCATATCGGCCTGCTTGATGCCCGGCGCGGGGTAAAAGTTGGTGGCTTTGCGGTTACCAATGGTGATCGTCCCGGTTTTGTCCAGCAGCAGCGTATCCACGTCGCCCGCCGTTTCGACGGCCCGACCCGATTTGGCAATGACATTGGCCCGGAGCGCCCGGTCCATGCCCGCAATCCCGATGGCCGACAGCAACCCCCCGATGGTGGTCGGAATCAGGCAGACAAACAGCGAAATCAGCGCAGCAATCGTAATCGGCGTGTTGGCGTATTCGGCGAAGGGTTTGAGGGCCACGCAGACAATAATGAAAATTAGCGTGAAACCCGCCAGCAAAATTGTCAGGGCAATTTCGTTCGGCGTTTTCTGCCGGGTAGCGCCTTCCACCAGCGCAATCATTTTGTCCAGAAACGACTCGCCCGGCTGGGTGGTCACCTTCACTTTGATGCGGTCGGAAAGTACTTTGGTACCGCCCGTCACCGACGATTTATCACCGCCCGCTTCCCGGATCACCGGCGCTGATTCACCCGTGATGGCCGACTCGTCGATGGTCGCCAGCCCTTCGATGATCTCGCCATCGGACGGGATGATGTCACCGGGTTCACAAACAAACACATCCCCTTTTTTGAGTTGGGCCGACGATATTGTCTGTACGACATCACTGTCCCCGCGAATCACCTTAGCCGGTGTTTCCTGCCGCGTTTTACGGAGCGATTCGGCCTGGGCTTTTCCCCGTGCTTCGGCGATGGCTTCGGCGAAGTTGGCAAACAGGACCGTGATCAGCAGAATAAGCGTAATAACGAGGTTGTACCCCAGTGATCCCTGCGACGTATCCCCCGACACGGCGATATAGGCCGTAACCAGTACCATGACCAGGGTGCCGATTTCCACCGTAAACATGACCGGGTTTTTGATCAGAACGGTGGGGTTTAATTTAACAAATGACTCCCGGATCGCGGTGCCGATCAGTTCGCGCTGGAACAGGCTGGGAGAAGATGATTGCTTTGCCATAGTGATAATGAACTGCTGAAGCGGTTCGGTAGTGGGGTCGTTCGTGCGCTACCGAAAAGGCCGGCAGTGCACGAACGACTTTATTCTTTTTTAGTTGAGTGAGAAGTATTCAGCCAGCGGACCCAGGGCCAGCGCCGGGAAGAACGACAGCGCCGTGAGGATGACAATGACCGCGAAAATCATCAGACCAAACGTAGGCGTGTCGACCGGCAGCGTACCGGACGATTCCGGCACGTACTTTTTGTTGGCCAGCAGACCCGCAATCGCCACGGGGCCAATGATCGGAATAAACCGCCCCAGGATGAGCACCAGTCCGGTTGAGAAGTTCCAGAAGAAGTTGTTATCCCCCAGCCCCTCGAAGCCCGAACCGTTGTTGGCGTTGGCGGATGTCATCTCGTAGAGCATCTCCGAAAAGCCGTGGAACGCCGGGTTGTTGAGCCAGGCCGAGGGCTTCACCGCCCAGTCTGCATCGCCGTACTGCATGAATATCCAGGCCGCCAGCGCCGTGCCGCCCTTTACCAAAAAGGCACTCAGCAGCGCCACAATCGACGCAATTTTGATTTCGCGGGCTTCTACTTTCCGGCCAAACAGCTCCGGCGTGCGCCCGACCATCAGGCCGGAGATAAACACGGCGATAATCAGGAAGTAATAAAAGTTCAGCAGCCCGGCTCCGGCCCCGCCGTAAAAGGCGTTCACCATCATACCCAATAGCTCCATCGTGCCCGACATCGCCATTGATGAGTCGTGCATGGAGTTTACCGAACCCGTTGAAATAATGGTTGTAGCAATACTCCAGTACGCCGAAGCCAGCGGTCCGAAACGCACCTCCTTGCCCTCCATTGCGCCCGTTGGCTGGGTGACGCCCAGTTTAGCGATAGCCGGGTTACCACCCAGCTCAGTCACAATCGTGGGGAAGACCAGCAGCAGAAAGCCAACCGTCATTACGCCGTAGATCATCCAGGCGAAGCGTTTGCGGTTGATGAAGTTTCCCAGTGCGAAAATCATCGCGATCGGGATAATCATCTGGGCCATCATTTCGACCATGTTGGTCAGGTAATTCGGGTTTTCGAGCGGGTGTGCCGAGTTAGCCCCAAACCAGCCGCCCCCGTTGGTTCCCAGGTGTTTAATGGCAATCATGCCCGCGGCCGGTCCGCGCGAAACACCGACCGTGTCGCCCTGCAGGGTAATGATGGTGTCTTTTCCGTCGAACGAAGCGGGTGTTCCGTTGAAGACCAGAACGATGGCGATAAGCAGCGAGCCCGGCAGCAACAGACGGGTAATCGAACGGGTAAACAGGACGTAAAAGTTGCCGACGGTCTGGGTAACGGTAGGGATAAACGAACGAAACAGCAGGACAGCTGCGGCAATTCCCGTTGCGGCCGAGGTGAACATGAGAAATAGCATGACGGCCAGCTGCGTCAGGTAGGTCGCTCCGGACTCGCCGGAGTAGTGCTGCAGGTCGCAGTTGACCACAAAACTAATGGCCGTATTGAAGGCCAGGTCCGGCGACTGCGAGGGGTTCCCATCGGGGTTCAGCGGTAAACTACCCTGCGCGATGAGGAGCACGAAGGCTAGCGCCAGCCACACGAAGTTGATCGTCAGCAGCGCGACCAGATTTTGTTTCCAGGTAAGGTCCGCGGTTTCGTCGACGCCCCCGATGCGGTAAATCAGCCGCTCGAGTGGCTTCATGAAATGGGACGTATTCGGTTGTTCTTTAAACAGGTTAGCAAGGTACTTGCCCAGCGGGATCGCCAGCAAGACCGTCAGGCCATACATGGCGATAACACCCATCCATTCGGTAGTCATGGTGTAAGGAAAAATGGTTAAAACTTTTCCGGTTTAATCAGCACGTACAGCATGTACGCGAAAACCAGTAATGCGATAATAAAGACCAGTGTAATCATGATCATCCGGCAATCCGGCGTTTAGTTTAAATGTGTTCGAACCAATCAATGGCTTTGTAGAAGAAGGCAAAGCAGAGAATTATCGAACCGATTAAAACAAGGACTTCCATAGTTTGTAAGCGAAACCGTTTAGTTCGAGATGGGGTATGCCAAAAAGCAGTCCATTCCGGTTAATCGCCCAATATATCTTAGTCAACACACTGACAATCAAGCAAATGTTTAGAATAAAATCAAAGAAAGGAAAGCCCGAACTGGCGTAAACCTTACCATTTTGGTAGGGTCTATTCTCATTTTGGTAAGCCGGTCTTTCTCATTTTGGATGGCATCAATGAAGGCCGTAGACAGTAAGCTCGGAAGCCGACGGCCTTTTAAGGAGTGCGGGTTCGCAGAAGCCCGCAATCAACTACATAGCCACACACCTCAACCTTATGAAATCATTTTGTCTACTGGTAAGCCTTTTTCTGGCGAGCTCTTTCTTTGCCAATGCGCAGGGACTCCACAACAGAAACTCCCTCAGAATCGGAGCGGATTACCTGAGTCTGGATGCGCCCGACGATCTGGGGTACCGGTACATGGCCCGGTATGGGCGACACGTTGGCCGGGACCGTCTAGTTCTGGAAGGAAGTTTGGGGTATTTCTCCACGCCGAATCGGCACTTACTGGCTCAACAGGTATACCTGACGGGCCTGCCGCGAAAGCGAATTACTGCCGACCTGACCATTGCCTTTGATTTGCTGCCAAGCAGTCACCACGCCCTGCGCCTGGGGGGAGGGCCTTCCATCTGGTACCGCAGCGATGATGCTCTACGGTCAGCCAGTTACGTTGTTCATCAGGATGGCAGCGTAACCGACATTAGCGTTGTCCGCAGAAAGATCAACGAAGTTAATCCGGGTTATCACCTGATGGGGGAATACGAGTATGCGCTGATGGATAACGTTACGCTCGGGGCTCGAATTGGCATTGCCAGTTTCACTAAAGCGGGTATCAGTTCTATGGCTGGCATCAACATCGGTTATCGATTCTGATGGCTCATGCAGGACCGCTGTTGGCTGGGCCCGTTATCTCGGACAGGTGGTTTCGGAAGAATAGAACCCAAAAACGGGTGAGTCGCTTCTTCATTAGAGCGACCCACCCGTTTTTGGGTTCTAGCGATCTTTATTCTACCCCTTACTCCAGGTTCTGGAGACTTTTGTACTGCTCAATACTGGCCAGAAAGTGCTCAAACGAAAAGGGCTTTTGCAGGTACGCCACCACCGGAAAAGGCAGATTCAGGATATCATCGGGGTCATAACCAGAGGTGATAATAATACCGGGATGATGCGAGAGGATTGGCTTTAACAAAGGGTCCATCTGAACGGGAAGCTGACGCAGGTTCATGAACAGCAAATCCGGAATCTGCTGTTCAAAACACTGGTGAGCCGTGTCCTGAAATTCGCATTCCCACACCAGTTCAAGCTCCGGCATCCGATCGATGTATCGTTTGATGATGGAACGATGCAGCGCAGCCCTTTCGATGATTCCACAGGTAATATAAGTTGTTAATCCGCCCACAGTCCCGGCTAGTCAGAATTCACCCCATACAGGTAGTTACTTGATAATCAATTCGCGCCAAACGAATCGAACCCTAACGCAGCGGGTGCCTAAACCCACTACATGATGGTATTGAAAATCCGCTGGAACAACCGCTTGTCATCCAGCATGATTTCCGCCTGCCCCTGCAACAGGGGCTGTACGGGCAAGGTATGGCCGGTATTGGTGACCAGCCCTTTGGTTAGTTTTACGTTGGCCCGGTAGTGATTATCGATAGAAACCGGGACCATGCCAACAATGTTGCCTTCCAGAAAACCAAACTCATTACTGGGGTACGCATCCAGCCGAATCAGCACCCGCTGCCCGATGTTGACTTTTCCGGCACCTTTGACGGGTAACCGAAGCTGCACCTCGTAATGCGCCACCGAGGGGACCACCAGCAGCATGAAAGCCTTTGGATTGTTGTCGATGCCTTTCAGCAGATACGTCCGGCCCGACACCTTGGCCCGCACCGGGGTGGTCACCCGCCGGTTGCCATCGATCTCCAACAGCAGCGTGTCGCCCACTTTTACCCCCTGATTGTCCCCAACCTTCGGCGTATAAACCACGTTGGGGTCCGTGATGAACCAGGTTTCTTTCTGAGGCTGGTCGCGGGCGTTGATCAGGGCCTGGGCCATCAGCACGTCCGGGTAACGCACGGTATGGGAGGTCAGCAGCAGGATGCCAACGACGGCAAAAATAACCACGGTCCCCCACCGGATCAGCCAGTGCGGAACATAGCCGATAATCTCCTGCATTTCATCACTGTGGGCGTTGTGCTGGTTAACTATTCCTTGTAGACGTTCGACTGGCATGGCTTATTGAGCTAGTTCCAACTGATTTTTCACGAGTTCATAATAAAATCCCCGACGGGCGGTCAACTGGGCATGATTGCCCACTTCCCGAACTTCGCCGTTGTCTAGGACCACAATCTGGTCGGCGTTCTTTACCGTGCTGAGCCGGTGCGCAATCACCACCACAGTACGACCTTCGAAAAAGCGGTCCAGGTTATCCATGATAATCCGCTCGTTGTTGGCGTCCAAGGCGCTGGTTGCTTCATCGAAGAAGATGTAAGCCGGGTTTTTGTACACCGCCCGGGCGATGAAAATGCGCTGCCGCTGTCCTCCGCTTATTCCCGCTCCTGAGTTGCCTATCTTCGTGGTAAAGCCCAGCGGAATCTTACGCAGATAGTCCTGCAGGTTAGCCACCCGAACGGCATCCCAGAGCCGGTCCTCGTCAATTTTCTGGCCGTCGACGGCAATGTTGCGGGCAATCGTATCCGAGAAGATGTAGCCATCCTGCATCACCGTACCGCAGGATTGCCGCCATTCGCGGGCCGACAGATCCGTCAGGTTGCTCCCGTTGACAACAATTTCCCCGTCGGTCGGGGCGTAGAACTTGAGCAGCATTTTGAGCAGGGTGGTTTTTCCGCTGCCGCTCGTCCCCACGATAGCCGTCACTTTACCCTCCGGGATATGCAGGCTTAGGTTTTTGAGAACCAGCGCGGAATTGGGTCCTCCGTAGCGAAATGTTACATTGCGCAGGCTAATGCCCCGGCCCTGGTGCGGATGACCGTGTACGGCCGAGATGCGGTCATCGTCGAAGTACCCTTCCGAAAGAATGGTTGGTCCGTCGTTGGGCGAAAGAGCAATGGGCCGCCCCAGCAGTCGTTCCTCGTCGATTTCCTCATCAGGCTTGTTGTGCACTTCGCCCAGGCGCTCCAAGCTAATCTTGGCGTCCTGAACACTGCGCATGAAGGTCATCAGCTGACTCAGCGGCCCGTTCATCTGGCCAATGATGTAGGAAATGCTGAGCATAACCCCGAGCGTAATCTGGTTGTCGATCACCAGCGTAGCGGCCACGTAGGAAATAAGGATGTTTTTCAACTGGGTGACAAACGACGCGCCGACCTCCTGGTACTGTTCCAGCGCCAGACTTTTAATGTTGATCTTGAACAGCTTGGCCTGAATGCGCTCCCACTCCCACCGCCGGGCTTTCTCGCAGTTGTTGAGCTTGATTTCCTGCATCCCGGTGATTAGTTCGTAGATGTTGTTCTGATTGTCGCGCATCCGCTGAAACCGCCGGTAATCCAGGTCTTTTCGCTGATTCAGGAAGACGGCAATCCAGACAACGGAGATGATACTGCCCACGGCAAAGATGCCCAGTAGCTGCCCGCTGTAGGTACCCAGTACAATGGAAAAGATAACCAGGTTAACCACCGAAAAGAGCGTGTTCAGGGTCGCGCCGGTCAGGAAGGTTTCGATCCGGTGGTGGTCCTGAATCCGCTGCGAAATATCACCGATGTTCTTGGATTCAAAGAAGTTAATGGGCAGTTTCATCAACTTGACCAGAAAATTGGAAATGATCGAGACGCTGACCCGCGTGCTGATGTGCAGCAATATCCAGTTTCGAATCAAATCAACCGCGATGTTGCCCACAAATAAGAGCAATTGCGAGAGCAGAATCAGGTGGATAAAGTTGAGGTTGTGGCGGTGAATCCCGTAATCGACCAGACTCTGCGTCAGGAAGGGAAACACCATGCTGATGATGCTGGCAATCAGCATCCCGAGCAGCACCTGCACGATGTACCGGCGGTAGGGCGTCAGGTACTCGAACAGAAAGCGGAAACCCGTCGTGCGCGGCTTTGACTCTTCCTGAAGCTGGTAAAATTCCGGCGTGGGTTCGAGCAGGAGGCCAATTCCTTTTTCGTCGGAGGTACCCGCCCAGCACGACATAAACGTTTCTTTATCGACGCTCACCAGCGCATGGCCGGGGTCCCCGATGAGCAGCCGGTCGCCCGACCCGCGCCGGCGACCGGGCAGGAAGTTCCAGCCGCTTTTTTTGACATCGTAAAGTACCACGAAATGCTCCTGATTCCAGTGCAGAATACACGGCAGCGGGGCTTCTTCGGTGACCTGCCGGTAGGACAGTTTTGCTTTCAGGGTCTTAAAGCCGATGCGTTCCGCTGCGTCGCTGATCCCCAGCAGACTAACGCCCGAACGGGTGATGTATGCGTTGGCCCGCAGGTAATCGAGCGAATAATCTTTACCGTAATGGGCGGCCACCATCTTCAGACAGGTCGGCCCGCAGTCCATAAAATCCAGTTGGCGAAAATATTTGTAGCGTGATGCCATAGCCGCAAGAGAGTTTAAACGTAATTACCGGGCACGACTTTCTTCCTCGGCGCTGCCCGAAACCTTATTTTTTTGCTTATACGTCGACTTACCAAAATTGTACGTAAAGCGGATACTGCCCTGCTGGACGTTTCGTTTCTGCTGGGTGGAGAGGTTAATGTCCTGGTACTGACCGTAGAAGTTCTCGCGGTAGGAGTTGAAAATATCGCCCACGTTGATCTGAATCGTTCCCAGCCCCTGCAGGATGCTCTTTTGTAGTCCAACCGACACGGTACCGTAGCTCATGGCCCGGTAGATCTGGCTGGCCGTCGGCGAAACATATTCATAATCCAGGTTGAGAGCAAAACCACTCGCCAGGCTAAAGACCTGCTGGCCCCGCAGGTAGTAGCTCGTCAGTCGGTTATTGATCAACCCACCCAGATAAACGGATTTCGTCTGGTTATAGAAGATGGACACATTCTGCTGAATCTTCCACCACTTCCTGATCGAGTGGGATGCCGCCAGATCAAGCGTCAGCGCGCGGTACATATCCAGGTTAACCCGCGTATAGTGCAGAATATTGGTGTTCACGTCCTGAACTGGCATCTGCTGGAATGGGTCCAGATCCAGTTGATACGAAAGCGTGGCGCTGATGTTTTTGTAGGTATAAGCCACCTCCGTCAGATTACGCCGGATGGGTAGCAGAAATGGATTGCCTTCCGTGTAAAGGTATTTGTTGACATAAAGCTGGAATGGATTCAGGTCGTAGAAGGAAGGCCGGGTCATTTTGCGGGAGTACCCAACGGTCAGCGTCTGGTTGTCGTTGATCCGGTAGAGGAACTGCACAGTAGGCAACCAACGCAGGTAGTTGCGATGCACCACCTGATTGAGCGTGATCGAATTACCCACGGCGCTGGTTTGTTCCAGGCGCATCCCCAGATTGTAACTAAACCGGCCTATCTCCTGACTGTACTGCCCATAGCCCGCCGTAATGTGCTCGTCGTACACAAACCGGTTGCTGCGGCTCAGGTCGCGGGTGTGCTCGCCGTTGAGGCCCAGCGTATCGTAAAGCAACTCGTTGTCGGTATGCGTGTAACTGTATTTAAAACCCAGTTCCAGCTTGGCCTTGTTACCGAACGGATGCGTAAAATCCGTCCGGGCCGACCGAATGTCGATCGTGGCGGGAAACTGCCCAAACAGCGACAGCGCGTTGCCCAGGCCGTAGCCTTCGGCATCGGTGTAGTAGGAACTCAGCGCCTGCGACTTGCTGGTCCCGTAATGCGCATAGTCCAGGTTAGTCGTCAGCTGATCACCCCGCTCGTTAAGTTTGCCCGAATAATTCAGGTCCAGGGCCGCGTCCGTCTGGCGGGAGGGCGCCCGGTTCTCCGTTATCAGCTGCTGTACATTCGTAACAACGCCGGTCAGGTTAGCCGTGGTGATGGTGGTCTGGTCGGACGTGATTTCATTGTTTCTCCCTAAAGTTCCTTTCGCCATCACGCCAACCGTGTGGTTTTTGGCAATGGAGTAATCCGCCGACAACTGATAGGAAAGCGGTTTGCCGGGGTAATGAATCAATGAGTTACCGTCGAACGTGGTGATGCTTTCCGCGTCGCGCACAATACGGCGGGACTTCATAGTCAGGAAGTTATTGCTGACCCCGTACCCAACCCGACCGTACCAGCTCATGCGTTTTGTTTTCAGCGTAGCACTGGCTCCGCCGGCGTAGCCCGAATAAAGCCGGTTAACCGAATAACGGGCGTAGGCACTGCCTTTCCAGCCAAGCGTTTTATCCCGCTTTAGTTTGATGTTGATTACCGCCCGCGTTTCACCATCGTACTGTGCCGACGCATTGGGCAGAATCTCAATCTGATCAATATCGTCCGGCGACAGGTTGCGCAGTTCATCCGCCGTCAGGGGTTGCTGTTTTCCGTCGATGTAAACAACCGGCGCCACTCCTCCGCGCAGCGTAATACCGCCCATCTGATCCACCCGTAAACCCGGCACCCTTCGCATGACATCCAGGGCATCGGTCGCGGTTTTAAAGAACGAGTTGGTAACGTTGAGGGTCAGCTTACCCAGCGAGCGTTCCATCACCGGTCGTTCGCCTTTGACGAAAACCTCGGATAACGTCCGGGCGTCGGAGCGAATGGCCAGCGTCCCCAGCTCCACCGTTTTTGTATTCATGTCCGCGATGGGGATGCGGGCGCTGACGAAGGTGGCGTAACCCACCGACGATATTTTTACGACGTACTCCCCAACCGGAACGCTCATAAGCTCGAAGCGACCCGCCGTGTCGGAGATGGCCCCGCGCACCAGGCTTGAATCCGTCAGGCTCAGCAGCGAAACCGTCGCAAACGGAACGGGTTCGTGCTTATCGTCCTCTGCCTTACCCGTGATTGCCGCACCTGACTGCGCCCGGGCCGCCAAGCCTGCCAGTAGGCTTAAGCCGTAAAAGAGATAAAGTACCATTTTCCTCATGGCTATAAATCGTTTAAGAGTCTGCACAAAATCGCACTTATGCCACGGGTTCGGCCAGGGCGGCCTTCAGTCGTTCGCGGCTTTCTTTTTTACTCAGGGCGTAATACAACAGGAGCTTGTCTTTAATGTTGAATTTATTCGTTGGACAGGGGGCGACTCCTTCGCGCCATGATTTCGGACAGCCTCCTCCGCAAACCGGCAGCATAGGACACTTCGTACACGGGTACTGGCCCTGGGCCACTTCGTCGTAGAAGCCCAGCAACGGGCGTCGCTTTGCGATGGAAGAAGATCCATTGTTGATGTTGCCCAGGACATACTCACTGTCCTTGTAGTTGTCCACGTAAGGCACTTCCGTACAGTCGAATACGTTGCCAAACGCGTCAAACACCTCTGCGTCGGGTTGCACAGACATACAGACAATGGGCGCCAGAGACGGCATCAGACCGGGCCGGAAACCATAGCGCATCTGCTCAATGAGCCAGCCGATTTCCTTATCGGCGAAAGCCTGTTTCTCCAGCGACAGCAGGTGCGCGTCGTTACCCCAGGAGTGAATGGGCGCTACGTAGAAGTATTCAATTTTATCCTGTAAGTTGTGTTCCGCCAGAAGCTGAATCAGGGGCACGACGCTTTCGCTGTTTCGTTCGTCGACGTTACAGCGCAGGGAAATCGAGCAGCCCAGTTCCTTGAAATCAGGGCGGTTAAGAATTTTCAGGAGGTTCTGGAAGATCAGATTAAAGGTCGGCAGGCCTTCCTTGGTGTGCCGCCGGGCGTCGTGGAAGGCGGCCGTTCCATCGAGGGTAATTTCAATTTTTTTGATGCTGTGCTTCTGGACCAGTTCAAGAAAGATCGGCTCTTTGAGACTGAGCCCGTTTGTGACGGTTTTGGCCCAGTACGTGCAGCCCTGCTCTTTAGCCATTGCTTTCAGTTTGGGCGTTAGCTCCCGAATCTGGACAAGCCCCAGCAGCGGTTCGCTCCCGAACCAGGCAACCGAAAGACTTTTGTAGTCTTTCGCCGTAAATTTGCTCTTAATCCGCTCCAGAATAGCGTCGGAAGCAGACGTCGGCAGATAATCTTTGGTGTGTTTCTGACCGCAATAGCCGCAGCCCAACTGACACATCGCCGTGGGCTGAATGACCTGGTACAGCGTTTTGTTGTCTCTTATCGTCCGGTTGTTACGGTCGATGATGGTTTGCAGCTCATTTTCTTCACCCGGTACAATGGCCTCAATCTGACGCAGTTTCTGAAAATCATCGTCCGCCATTTCGTGCCAGGCTTCCCGTTGCAGGGTGTCATAAAGCCGTTCGCTGAGGGTTGCCGTCCGGCTGGTGCGGGTAGCCAGCAGAATGCGTTTGTTGGCGATAGCTGGTTCAGGATCAGTTGTTACTAGGTAGTGTGATCGTTTAAAATTCATGGCGATTGACTTATTGGGAAGATGATGCAGTTCACACATAATTAGACAGGTATCACTTAGCCAGCACACTACCAGAAACCGCAATAGTGTAGAAGCCCCGGCCGGTCAGCCCGACCGGAGCTTACTGGCTTTTTAGTCGACTACTTCGATGGCGCAGCTGCCATTGATACAGCCCACGTTCACCGCTGAGGCACCGCCCGCCAGGCCGTCGGCTTCTTCGGGGGTGATTTCCCGAACCTGTTCGTCACGTTCGACTTCTGATTTTTCTTCTTCGGGCTGGTTAAATACCTGGTTCAATAATTCCTTAGACATGCTGGTAAATGGTTGAGAGTTTAACGAATTGAGAGTTGGTGTTTGAGCAGGCCCCCTGACGAATGACCCGCTCTGAACGGCTTTAAGCAAAGCGCGGACCGGCCGGAGCCGCCCCCTTATTCACCGCTGGGGCTCGCTTCAACGACGCAGCTTCCGTTGGCACAACCGACGTTCCAGCCGCCCGCCAGTTTATCGGCTTCCTCGGGCGAGATTTCGGTGATCTGCTCATCACGCTCTACATCAGTTTGATCTTCTTCGGGCTTCTTGAACACCTGGTTTAATAATTCCTTAGACATGCTGGTACGTGTTTAGAGGTTATTGTTTGAGAATTGGAAATTTCGATTTCTGGTTAATGACTGGACTCAATAACTGCTTATACGCTTGACTAAAATTCGGCTACGCAGCTTCCGTTGGCACAACCCACATTCACTTTACTACCTCCTGCCAGTTCGTCGGCTTCTTCGGGGGTTATCTCCGTAATCTGCTCGTCGCGTTCAACTTCGGGCTGTTCCTCTTCGGGTTGCTTGAAAACTTGGTTCAATAGTTCCTTAGACATGCTGGTAAATGGTTGAGGTTTAATTGACTTGAAAGCTGCACTCGTGGCGCCGTTGTGCTGTTTCGTATTGTTTGACAGTGGAAAGTTGCACCCGAAAAAGCCAGATCTGAAATTCTTTAGACCAACCACAGAATCTACTCGACCAAGCTCGATGGCTGCCCGTCGGCGGGGGCATTTATCAGCGTCAGCGCCTGTTCAAACGACAGCGGCCGGACTCCCGCTTCCGCCACCAGCGACGCGGGCAAAACGGCCATTAGGCGGTTCTGAACGTGCGTAATGAGCTTCAGCAGATCCCGGCAATACACCGACGGATTGTCGAATCCCCGATCCGGATGGTAGCGGTGCACGATGAAACCGCCCCCGCAGACCTCACGGACGGGACAATGCTGGCAGGCCTTTGGTAAAGTCAGCCGGCTCGCGGCACACTGCGCAATCAGGGGTGCCGTCAGCGCTTCTTCGAGCGAATGCGTCTGCAGGTGCATCCCTTCCTTGGTAATGCCGGGCTGACAGACTTTCAGGGAATCTTCCGCTTCAATACTGCCATCGGTTTCAATCACCAGAAAAAGGTTGGCCGATCGTCCCAGCGTATCGGACGCCCCCCCAAAGCCCAGAATCAGATTCATGATCTGCTGAAAAAAACGAATCTGTGGCCGGTCAGTAACCGTCCTCTGAAACCACTCCTCAAACAATCCAATGAACCAATCACCGTAGGGAGTCTGCCCGCTTGCCGGCTCCAGGTAAGGAGGTAGTTTGTGATAGGCTCCATCCGGCAGGAGCAGGTTCAACACCCTGACTTTCAGCCCAACAAAGTGATCCAGAAACAGTTTAGGGTCAACCGCAGGATCGACGACAACTAACACCCCCGGATGGTAACGCAGCGCCGGATTTTCCTGCGCCAGTCGCAGGCCCTTCACGACCCGGGCGTAAGACCCCCTGCCCCGGTGATCGACCCGGTAGGCGTCATGAACGTCGGCCGGTCCGTCGATACTGATGCCCACCCGAATGTCGAGTTCGCCCAGCGTCTGACACCAGTCGTTAGTGAGCAAGACTCCGTTGGTCTGCAGGGCGAAGCTGATGCGCGTGTAAGCGGGCAGGAGTCGTTTGGCCTGTTCAACAAAGTGCCTGTAAAACAAAGGAGGGGCGAGTAATGGCTCGCCCCCGTGAAAGATAAACCGGAATGTTCTGACTCTGCGTCTTCGGCAGTAGGCCGCGACCCGCCTGAGTAACCAATCGACCGTTTCGTCGGTCATAAACCGGGGTTGCGTCCGGTAAGTCCTGTCGCCATGATTGTAAATGTAGCAATAGGAGCAGTTTAAGTTACAACGGCTGGCTACTTTGATGACTAATCCCTGAATACGAGTCGGTTGAGTCTTATTCATCTTGTGGAGAGGGTTAGTCAGCCACTGCCGGGTCAGTGAGTTGGCACCGCCCGGAAGTGGCCGGTTCCCGTTTATAGTTTGATCTCGTTGGATGCTTCGCTCCGCAGCCATCCTACATCTGACTGGCTTGGCGACTGCAATCCGCCGGTGACCTGAGACGCATCAACGGCGCTATCTGGCTGGTTCAGATGATCCAGCAACTTTTTGCGAACCTTGGCCCGCTTCGGTAACGAAAATAAATCTTTCCACTTCATAGCGATTAACGGTACTGGTTATACGTTACAACAATTAGAGTTTTACCAACATGGACGGATCCGTAAGGCGCCCCTGTTTTTCTACTTCGTGTTCATACACAGGTGAGTAGTCTTTGTCACCTCCCCGTAAGTGCATAGCCATCTCGTCGGAGATCAGTTCGACATTTTCGCCCGTCAACCGTTTAGCGCCTGGACTGCCCGCGGATCGTCCGATGATTGTTCCCCATTCAAATCGTTTCATTTTGTATCGGCTTCGTTGTTTTATGAACAATCTTACCCTTCTCCGGCCCCATTACCAATACTTTTAGACCAATCCGATAATTCGCTCGACCAAGCGGCTCTACGGTTCGTTTGTCTGCGCCCGGGCCATCTGCCGGGCATTCAGTGATTCGTAGTAACGGCACAGAAAATGATAAATGACCATTTCCTGCGTGCGCTGCTGCGACGTGAATAAACGGTTCATGGCCATGTGCAAATAACTGGCAACCAACTGGGTTAAGCCTGGTCCTTCCGGCACCCGGGATAGCTTTTCCCGGATGCGGCCGGCAATCGGTTGCAGAGCCCGGGAACGTTCGGTCAGAATAGCCCGGGCGTCGTCTGTTCGGGGTAAATCATCCGGGGCCAGGTCCGAGAAGATTTGTTTTTGTCGTTCCCGGAAGCGAGCGTTCAGTTCCTGACGAAGCGCCCGGTCGGCTTTGTGCTCGTCAAGGAACTGCTCCTGTAACTGCCGCATCAGCGCCACTTTCTGGGAGGTAGCCAGTCCGAAATCCGCCAACAAACCATCACAACTCTGCAAAGCAAATCGCCAGCGGTCGTCCAGGTCCGTTTCCTGACTTAAATAAGCCAGTACGGCCCTCGTGTCCGCCGAAAACAGCCGTTCGCTATCCGGCATTGTCGCACGTCCATACCGTTCGAGTTCGCGCTCGTAGGTATCCAGTTGAATTCGTCGCACGGTGCCCCATTGCCGGAATGGTGCCAGATGAGCATTCAACCGTTCCAGAAAGACCCCGGGAAACTGGGGTTGATCGCTCCGGAAACGAAGTCGAATATGGGGCTCCGGATCAGCGTAACGCACAAAGAAACCTTGTTCCGCAAGACCGTCGGACTCGATCTCTTCCACCAGCGGCCGGACAACCCTTTTGAGTAATTCATCGGCGGTTTGCAAACCACAGTATAGTTTGACGTAAAGCCACTCGCTGCCGGGCTCAAAAGAGCGAACAACGTTCTGGCCCATAGCTTCTTGGACCGGCTTGGCCGTTGCTGCCTGCACGTTATTTTTTTCTGTTTCACACGGAATAATCAGTTCGTTGACGTACTGCCCGTTTGCGTCGCTTACCCAGCACTGGTCCGGCGTGGCCACCCACTCCACCAGCCGCAGAACGGTTTGGCGCCGGGCTTCTTCCAGCAGGAGTTGCTGCCCTGCTTCGGTCCGGATGTCCAGCACCAGTTCGTTGTCGCCGTCCGCCAGGGCCACCCAGTCGGGCAGTTGGTGTTCCGCCTGTAAATAACCGGCTAAGGCCTCCGCCGAGGCTGTGGGCAGTCTTTCCGTTGGCAGACTCCAGCGAGCGCGACTAAGAATTAAGTTGCCGTAAGTAATCTCCGGCAGGAAAGGCTGATCGCGCAACGGCCCCCAGTTCCAGTAAAAATTCATGGCTTCATCCTGCCGCGCCAGGTCCGCCAGAAACTGATAGGTACTGAGCCCCAGGCGGTAGTTATGCGCCGTCGACAGCCGGGGAATCACTTCCTTATTGTGCCGCCGGGACCGCAGCAAGATCCGGCCGCTGGGTTGTAGGGAAATAAACAGATCGCTCAGGGGCAGTTGATGAGCTTCATCGGCCGAAGCCCGGCTCAGGTACGGAATTTCAAACAACCGCAGCTGCGGGCGAACCAGCACGTTACCCAGCCGGTCGTTGGCCCAGTGCACAATTTCGGCATAAAGGGCATCCGGCCGTTGCGCTTCTTCCCGGCGCAGACTGGCGCGCACCTGCCCGGTTAGCGCATCCGAGTACGCACAGAAACGGCCCATCAGATTAGCCGCCGAAGGCCCTTCGGCGGCCAGCACATTAAACCGGAACTCGCCCCTGTCCAGGCCATCAGCCGATGCGCCTAGCAGGTTCCCAAACAGGTAAAAGCTGGCCGGAAAGCAATCCGGATTACCCGCATCAAAGGCCTTCAGGTCCTCGTCCGTGACAGGAACGGTTCGCGTCCCCCCCCGCAGGGCGTCACTCAGTTTAGTAAGCAGCAATTTCTCGTAAGCCCCCCAGTTAATGGAAGCTGGTGCATCGTTCTGGGGTAGGATCAGACCATCCAGCAACGGAAGATAATCGGCCTGTCCATCCGAAACCGCTCCGTAGCCAATTCCCCACTCCCCATCCAGCACTTCCTGTAGCGAAACCTCCTGCTGATCGTAACGCTCCCGAAAACGCCGGACAAAATCGGTCAGCAAGGGGTTGTCCAAAGGCCGGCTCAAGGGGATCAGCTTTTTTAGCTGGGTCGTTAGCGTATCGACCACCTGCCGACTTACCGCATTAACGGGCGTATTGATAAACACATCCGTCTGGATCAACTGCGATGGCAAGTCGGTAAAACAACCGGCCAGAGCGCTCCGGACGGTCTGCTCAACGGCCTGGGCGGTCAGGTCCGGATTGTTCAGGGCCTGCTGCACTTCGGTTAGGGCTTTTACGACCCATTCGGTCCCTTCTAGTTTTTGCAACAAACTAAGCAGACTGTCAATCATCGACGGGCCCGTCAGCAATGGTTCGGCCTCGCTGATCAGGACTTGCTGGTCAATCAGCTGGTCGATAAACGGCAAAGCTTCTTCCGGCGGAAAACCCGCTTCGGTCAGGGGCTTAATTAATTGCGCGGGCAGCCCTCCCCCGCTGGCGGCCTGCAGTACCTGATCCAGATAAGGGGAGAAGGTGACGGAACTGACAAAGTAATGCCGCCCGGCCTCGCTCTCCTCGCGCTCGACATACCGCAGTTCATTGCCCATTGCGTAATGGGTGTTGTTGGGATAAAAGCACAACTGCGGCCGAATGCCGGGGTCATCGACAATCTGCCGGGCGATAACGGCCAGACAATGCATGTCCAGCCGCTGATGCCGGATGAAGGGTTGCGCGGAAGACCGTTCTATTCTGGTTGCGTCGGTAACGATGCCCATTGAGCAGCCAGCCATCAGACCAAAAGGCGTGGCCCGGGTACTCATTCGCAACCCATACTTCCACAGCGGCCGGGCTAAGGAGGCAGGCAGCGGCCAGCCATGCTCCGCTAGATGCCGGGATATCTGATGATGCAGAGCCGGGGAAGCTACAAATACGGCCTCGGCTAACAGACCCGTTGTCCAGAGGGTTTGCAGATAATTCGCCAGCTGGTCCGGTGCGGGAGCAATCGGTAAAGCAGGTACCCGAAGCAGGTAATAATCCGACGCTGTAACCTTCATACAAATAATACGTTCGTACAAAAAAAGAGCACTGGCGCGGTGCCTAGTGCTCAGAACAAGGGAATGAAGTGCTGTCTATCAGAAGATAGTGATGTTAGTAGTGGTCCAGGTGGTTGTGTTGTCCATTCGTTTGCTGGCTTTCCGCGATTGAGTCAGGGACAAAACGCGCTTTTTGTTCAGGGTGAGCGAGGCTGACAGATTAGACTTGTTTTTCATAATTTGATTGAGGGTTATGATTAAGAACTACTGTGATTTAAAAATACTTATCGCTGACTACTTCCTCCTCTCTTTTAGACCAAACCGACGATTTACTCGACCAAACTGACGATTGACATCATTCGGGCAGGGTTCTGCCAATAAAGGTGTCCTTCAGGGAGCTTATTACGGCCGTTCGGTAACTGGCCCCAATGATCACTTCCTGGTTGTTGGTGGTTTCGATAGTGTTGCCGTGAATGGCCCGAATGGCTTTTTTACGAACCAGATACGAGCGGTTGACCCGGATGAACTGGCCCTTGGGAAGCAGCTCCTCCATCTTGATCATCGTCAGGTAGGTAACAATGACCCGATCGGCCAGATGAACTTTCACGTAATCCTTTAGGCCTTCCATGTAGATTACATCTTCGGTGTTGATCTGCAGCAGCTTGGTCCCTTCCTTAATCCAGAAAAACTGGGCGTCAACGGCTTTAGGCTCGCTCACGGTCTGCATCGCAGATCCATTGATTCGGTCGACGGCCCGGTTAACGGCTTTCAGAAACCGGTCGAATGGGATGGGTTTAATCAGGTAGTCCGTCACTCCGTAGGTGAATCCTTCCACCGCAAATTCGGAATGGGCGGTTGTCATAATGATCTGGGGACGGTTTGCGGCCAGGGTTTGTAACAACTCGAAACCCGTCATTTCGGGCATGGTTATATCCAGGAAAACAATATCGGGACGAAACTGATGGATGGCCTCAATGGCCGAAACCGCGTGGTTGGCTTTACCGATTAAGCGCAGAAACGGTAAGCGAACAATAAACTTCTCAATCAGGTTTTGCGCCAGTGGCTCGTCGTCAACGATCAGGCACGTGTAAGTACGTTGCTCCATTAGGCAGAATTAAAAAGAATGGATTGGTTTCGGTTGGGTGAGATGGGTCCGGGTACTCTTTTCCAGCTGGATCGTCAATAAAACGACGAACGTCTCCTCTTCGTCCTGAATAACTAGCTCGTACTTATCGGGGAACAGCAAATTAAGTCGGCGCCGGGTATTTTCGATGCCAATGCCCGAAGGTTGCTTGACGCCCTTATGACGCACCTCGACGGGTGGTTTTGAGTTTTCGACCCGGAAATGGAGAACACCCTCCTCGTTGATCTGCAACCGAACGTCCGCCCACGCCTGCCGGTAGGTCGCGTTGATGCCGTGCTTGATGGCGTTCTCCACGAAGGTGACCAGGATGAGGGGCGGGATGTCGTACCCTTCCAGCATGCCGTCGTATTTGAAGGAGAGGGTCGTTCGTTCGTGCTGCCGAACCGCTTCGAGGGCGATGTATTCGCGCAGAAAGCCCACTTCCCGGCTGAGGGGCACCGAGGGCTTGGGCGCTTCGTGCAGCGCGTACCGGAGCAATTCGGCCAGTCGTAGCAGCATCGCGCCGGCCTCATCATCGGTTCCGGCAACCATCGAATAAACGCTGTTCAGCGAGTTCAGCACAAAATGCGGCTGAATCTGGGATTGCAGGAATTTCAGTTCCAGTCGAAGGTTATCCCGTTCCAGCTCCGACGTTTTGAGCCGAACCGACACCATGTCCTTAACGACCTTTCCAACCACGGGCAGCGCCAGAGTGGACAGGGTAAAGGACCAGTTGATCAGAAACGTATCCTGCCGAAACAGGGCGTAAAGAAAGCCCGTCTTCCCGAAGACATCGGCGAGCCGACCCAGTTTGGGATACTCCTCCGCAATGTAGCGGTAGAGGTAGTAGTTGGAAAACGTGCTAAGGCAGTAAACCGCGATGATACAAAGAAGAAAACTAATCCATTTGTTGTTGTAGAGCCGGGGCAGCCCAATGCGCGCCATCAGGTAATAACAGGCCGAGATGGTGGCCAAATCAGCGGCAATGATGGTTACGTACACGTGCATCGCCGAGCCCTTCAGCGTCCAGCTATGCATGTATACCTGAAAAGGGATCATGACCAGCCAGAACAGGATATGGAGAAGTACCCGAACCCTGGAAGTAGGACTAATGACCTGCCTGAGCGCTGAAGAATTCAGCCAGCTGTCCGGAGCAACAATGTTTACCATTCAGGTTAGGTTAAGCTTTATACAGTCGGTAGCACTTTCCAAATATAGCGCAACAATCGACTAATGCAAATGCATATAATCACATTTTAAAGCATTTAGCCAAAAGATAAATTTAACCCCAAACCAATTACAATATATTAATAAACAGATCGTTGCCTTAAACACCCAACCGGCCCAATGGGTTATTTAGCCGGGGAATACTAGACAACGGCCTACGCTTTTTGCCGATACCCCGGCCACTTCCCTCCCCGCATAATTGGATTCACAAAGTGCTGATTAACCGAATTTCCCCGGTGCCGAAAACCGAATAATCCCGCATTTGGGTTAACGCATCTCCGTTGGCTTACTTTTGCCAACAGACTGCTTAATCCATTGGTTATGGAGGAAACGTTTCTTATTCAGTCGTTTCAAACCATTAACGTTATGAACTTATTCATCAAGTATTATTCGCCCCAGGTCGGCGGAGCCAACAGTTCGAAGAATCAGAAGGAAGAAGGTAAGGCGGGAAAGGACGGCAGCCATCAGCGGACGACCAAAAAAACGACCGAAAAGCCGGATGTCAGCGATGACCAGCCCACAAAGAAGAACGCCAACAGCGTAGGTTAACCGTTCCTTGTCCGGATGCTCGTCTGACCGGCGGGTATCCGGACAAATAAAAAGTGTTCTCTCGGTGATCAATCCCGCCAGCCCTCGGGTTTGTAGGGCGTTTTCTGGTCACTCAAATAGCAGGGTACCACCGGTGGCCGGTCGGCATTCGGCCAGATCATAATCTTGGGTCGGGGGCGGGAGCCTATATAAGGCGGGGATGGCTCCGGAAAGGGTCGGCGCCGGTTGAGCGCAAAGAACAGATCATCTCCCGGTTCATTATGCGGTCCGGACGGATCCAGCGCACCATAAGGTACCCCCTGGGTGTCTTTTCGGTCGAGCCAGTGGTGGTACAGCGAAACGGCGGAGACGGTAAAGTACCCCACGACCGCCGTCTCCCGATTGCCTACCTGTTGTACATTTCCCCGGGGAAGCGTGGGTGGTGTATCGGCCAGTCCGCCCGTATTCTGCGTTTGATCCTGAAAGAGTTTGTAGTAGCGATACGCATCGGCCGTCAGCGAGCTTTGTCGCACATCGACCAGCGCCGGTTCGTAGGTATAATAGGGGATATGGGCTACCGGCTGGCGCGCAATCGCCCCACCGTTGATGTACTTATCGTCGAAGATCACGATGTCGTTACCCCGTAAGATCTCCCAGCAGGATGTCTGGCATCGGTAATCATAATACCAGTCTCCGTCGGGTACGGGGGGGGTGCCATCCGTAATTTGCCCATCCGTAGTCGGTTTTGGCGTAAAGCAGTCCTCGTAAAGCTCCCTGCCGGTCACGAAGTATTCGAAATCCTTGGTTTGACCCGGTAAAACTTTGTACACCGTATAAACCCCTTTCTGACAGGTTTTGCACCAGTACTGACGCTCGTACAAGGTCCACTCCCAGCGGTAATAGTTATGCTGATCCGCCGGGTCCTGGCTATCAACAAAGATGTCATGCCCGGCGGTATAGCCGGCAAACTGCTGCGGGGGCAGGCTTTGCGGGTTGAACTGCGCGCTTACGCTGCTGACCGGCGGCACCGCTAGCATGACCTGCTGGGAAGATGCATAGGCCGTTCCGTCACTCAGGGTAAACCGCAGCTGGTAGGCATGACCAACCTGCCCTTTGAAGTTGCTGGGCAGCTCATAACGTCCGTCGGTCGTTTCGGGGCAGGAAATTACCTGGGCCGAGTCGACCACAATCTCCACCGTTGCCTTGGTAATGGGCAAGGTGCCAAAGCGCCCCGTGAGCCGATCCGCCCGCGAGCGATTGAGCCGGATTGACTGCGGTTCGGCCAGATTCGTGATTGTACCGTCCACCACGAGAATATCGACGGTGCCGCGCAAGATCAAATCCTGGGGATCAACGCAGGCCAGCGGAAAAAACAGAGCCCCCAAACAAACGAGCATCAGAACAACCAGCGAGCGCATAGCCAAGGCTTTAGATACAATCCATAAAGTCACCGGCTGTACCTTTTCTACTACCCAAAGGCGTTCTGAATGAGACCCTGATGAGCGCTGATCTTTAATAAGCCGGATGCATAAAAGCGCCGGTTTGCTTATCATTTGTAAGATATATGCTCAATCAAATTGAGTTTAACCGGAACAGGAAGAATCAAAAGCGCGTTATCTTGCAATCAAATGATTCTTTTTGTAAACTTGTATCATGGCAACACCCATCAGCATTCATCAAACCGTCGGCAGTGAGACCAACGCGCTCGCCTTCGGGCTTACTCCCCTGCAATTGATCGACCAATCCCGAAAGGGACTGGCCGGCACCGAAGCGGGGCGCGTTGCGGGTCTGCTGGGTGTTTCGGACAAGGAAATGGCGCGCCTGCTCAACCAATCGGTCGCTACGTTTCACCGGCAGGCCAAGATGGGCCGCCTGGACGCAACGACCTCTGAGCGGCTCCTCGTACTGAGCCGACTGGCGGGCTACGGCGCCACGGTTTTTCAGGATCAGGGTAAGTTTACGCGCTGGCTCCAGCGTCCCCTGCGCCTGCTCGGTGAGCGCTCACCGCTCGATTTAATGGACAGTCCAACGGGCATTCAACTGGTGGAAGATATCCTGGGACGAATTGAATACGGCGTTTTCAGTTAATGGCGCTTACTCTTTATCGGATTCAGACCGACTCTCATCGCGACTCTATTCTAGATGGAACCGGTGCCCGTTTACGCGGTGGCCGGTGGAACGCCAAAGGCCGACCGATGGTCTATACCGCAACCACGCCCGAGCTGTGTTTTCTTGAATACATGGTTCATCTGGAAGGCACCCCCCTGGCGGATCTACCACCTTTAATTCTCTGCGAAATCGCCGTGCCGGACAACTCCATCACCTACTTAACCACCGATCAACTGCCAACGGGCTGGGATGATCCGTATGCGACACCGGCCGGACTGCCGCGTTTTGCCGAAGAACAGTTTCAGAAGTACCAGACGTTGTGCCTGGCCATTCCCTCGGCGGTGGTGCCGCTTTCTCCATCCCGCAACGTACTATTAGACCCTTTGCATTCGCTTCGAGCCGACTGTAAGGTGGTACGCATTCAGCCCTACCCCATTGACCCGCGACTGCCGACGGCCAGTCCTGCCTAACTTCCTTTAGCGATTAACAAAGATTAACTTGGAGCCATAAAAGGAACTCTTCACCTTTACCAAAACACTTACTTTTGGGGTGAAGCCATTTCTTCTTACCATCCTGCTATTGGGGGCGCTGGTTCACCGGACGCCCGGCCAGATCCGTCAGCGATCCGTTGGAAACTGTACCGTTTTCACAATTCCCTTCAGGGGTGATACCGTCACTTTCGCGGTAGCAGGTCCGCCGGCCGAACTCAAAAAACGGAAGCCTATCCTGTTGTTTCGACAGGGTTCCCTGCCTATTCCGCTCTTTACCATCGCTGCAAAAACCGGTCAGCCTGCGCTAACCGAGCTACCCAGCACGTACTATACGCATCAATCAGAGTACCATATTCTGATGATTGCCAAAGCAGGTTTGCCGCTGGTTGTTCAAGAGTCTTACCTGGATACGCTTTTCGGAGGTATCCCAAAACCGGCTATGTACCCGGCGGCCTACCACGCTCATAACTACCTGGATTATTACGTTGATCAGAGCAATGCCGTCCTGGATTTTGTCCTAAAACAACCCTGGTCCGATCCGCAGCGGGTTGTGCTGGTCGGTGGGTCGGAAGGCTATCAGGTTAGTATCAAGACGGCTTACACCAATCCACGGATTACCCATTTAATCGCGTTTTCGGGCACTCTCGAAGGGCGCAGGCAGGCCCAGATCCGGGAAGCACGCGCCAGCGGCTACGGCGGTGGAAGCACCCCGGAAGCGGCCCAGCAGGCTGTCGAAGCCTTACAACAGGAATGGGCCGCCGTTTGCCGGGATTCAATGAACGTAACCGCCACGTTCGGCGACGCCAACCGCTCGATATACTCGTTTTCGCACAACCAGAATCTAACTTATTTACTTGCGCTTGAAATACCCATCTGCATTCTTTACGGTACTGCGGATGTCCGCTCAACTTCCAACGATAGTTTACCGCTTGAGTTTGCCCGGCACGGCAAAACCAACCTGACCCTCAAAGCTTATTTGAATCATGACCACACGTTTCACCAGCTTACCTACGATGCCAACGGCAGGGTGATAAACAAGTCGTACAACGGAGCCGCGGTACAAAGGGATTACTTTGCGTGGTTGAAGCAGCACTAAGCTTAATTAAACAGGGACCACCGCCGGGCCTTGTGATCGCTTATGGGGGCGGCTAATCTCGCCGGGCAGCTTCGACCAACCGGAAAATAAAGGAAAGCGGCTCTGGTACGGGCATTTTCTTATACTTGCCGGCGTATCACGTCTCCCCTGCCTATATGCTACTTCGTTTCCTTCCCCTCCTGATTATCAACTTACTGGTACTCTCTCCCGCCTGGTCTCAGCCCGCAAAAATGGTCAAAGATGCCAATCCCGGCGGGGGCTGGGGAGCAATCTGGAATACCCGGATGGTTCGCTTCGGGAATGCGATCTATTTCATGGGTGACGATGGCGTACACGGTTCGGAACTGTGGAAATCCAACGGTACCGCCATTGGCACCGTCATGGTGAAAGATATCAATCCGGGTAAAGAAAGCAGCCGCCCCAGTCGATTGATGGTTGCTACTAACCAGCTCTTTTTTGTGGCAGACGACGGGGTGCATGGTCAGGAGCTCTGGCGCACCGACGGCACCGCAGCCGGAACGCGGCTGGTGAAGGAACTTACGCCCGGTAACAATGAGGAAAGCGCCATCTCGTACGAGTCGCTGGGCACCGTTGGTTCGACCCTTCTTTTTGGATTTGTGCAGAATTACGAGAACCGGCTCTGGCTCTCCGACGGCACGGCCGCCGGTACGCTGATGCTGAAGAATCTGGAGCCGGGTCTGGGAGTAAGTGGCTATATCAACTACAAAGGTCGACTTTACTTTTCGGCCAATGACGGCGTACATGGGAAAGAACTGTGGCAGTCCGACGGGACAGTGGCCGGTACGACGCTCACCAAGGATCTGACGCCGGGGGAAGTTGGCACTGTTATCAGTGACATGATTGTCTTCCAGGCCAAACTCTACTTTTTTGCGGACACCACTTATCAGAATAACGCCAAGGGTAAACCGCACGGCTCCGGCCTCTGGCAATCCGACGGCACGGCGACCGGAACAGGGCAGGTTTACGATATCAAGCCGGCCGTTAAAGCCCTTTACAACGTCCAGAACCTCACCCGCGCCGGGGATCGGCTTTATTTTCACCTGATCAAGCAAACCCAGGTGACGACCACCGAAATCTGGAAATCCGACGGCACCGCCGGTGGAACGGGATTGGTAAAGGCCATTGATAAGGCCGGTGTTTACGCCCTCGCCCCGCTGGGCAACAGCGTTTTATTCACGGCCAAGGACCCGGCGCATGGCATGCAGCTCTGGAAATCCGACGGGACACCGGCGGGAACCGGGCTGCTCAAAAGCATCGCCGACAGTAAATCCGGCTTTGGTATCGGCTTTGATTTGGGCGTGATCAAATCAACGCTGTTTTTCTCCGCCGACGATGGCGTACACGGCATTGAACTCTGGCAAACCGACGGCACCCCCGCGGGCACGAAACTCAGTCAGGATATAGATCCGGGAAATCCGCCCCAGCCACGCATTACGCCTACCTCCCAGCCCACGCATGGCCTCGTCAAGCTGACGCGTCAGCCCGTGCCTAACCCTAAGCAGTTCCGCGTTCTTTCGACCGATGGCCTGTATTTTATAGCGGACGACGGTGTACACGGACGGGAGTTGTACCGGATACCCTATAACTCGGTTAAGTAAAAGCAATTAAGCCCATCCGGCTGTACTCTTCCTCAACTTGTTAACCAATGGATCATTCGCTTCAACTTAATTGATTAGTTATGAGGCTCGTCCGGCTTTCGTATACGAGAACAACTAATCCGCTTAAACCCTGACATACGATGACAACCACGCGTAGAAATTTTTTACGGAATTCGGCACTGGCCATGACGGGGGCTGGGCTGGTCAGCCTCCCGACTCTGGAAGCAATCGCCAGTCGGCGCCAGAAAATCGCCCCGAGTGATAAACTGCGACTGGGATTGATTGGCTGCAACGGCATGGGCTGGTCCGATCTGCGTTCGCATTTGCTAATGAGCGATGTAGAATGCGTTGCCCTGGCCGACGTGGATCAGAGTGTGCTGGACAAGCGGGCGGCCGATGTTCAGGCGATGCAAAAGACGCGGCCGCAGCTTTTTAAAGACTACCGAAAGCTCCTGGAAAATAAAGACATCGACGCCGTTATTATCGGCACACCCGATCACTGGCACTGCATGGCCATGATTGATGCGGTGTCGGCGGGAAAACACGTCTATGTCGAAAAGCCGCTGGCTAACAGCGTCGAAGAATGTAATCTGATGCTGGCGGCCGCCCGCCGGTACAACAAACTAGTGCAGGTGGGCCAGTGGCAGCGCAGTGGTTCGCATTACGCAAAAGCCATTGACTACATTCGCTCGGGCAAACTGGGCAACATTCGTCTGGTGAAAGTGTGGGCTTATCAGGGCTGGATGAATCCGGTTCCGGTCCGCCCCGACAGCGCCCCCCCGGCTGGCGTCGATTACGCCATGTGGCTGGGTCCGGCTCCGAAGCGGCCCTTTAACCCCAACCGATTCCACTTTAACTTTCGCTGGTTCTGGGACTACGCGGGTGGATTGATGACGGATTGGGGAGTTCATGAGATTGACATTGCGCTCTACGCCATGAACGCCAAAGCGCCGAAGTCGGTGATGGCTTCGGGCGGGAAACTCGCTTACCCGGATGATGCGTCGGAAACGCCCGACACGCTGCAGGCCATTTACGAATACGATGGTTTCAACATGCTTTGGGAACACGCCACCGGCATTGACGGCGGTAATTACGGCCGCACGGAAGGAATCGCTTTTATCGGCAACAACGCCACACTGGTACTGAACCGGGGCGGCTGGTCGATTGAGCCGGAGACCGAAACAAAGAACGGAATTAAGGTCTATAAAGTAGAGGATATGCCGGATCAGGCCCGTAACGGAGAGTATCTAAACGACCATACCAAAAACTTCGTGCAGGCCATCAAGGCCAACGACGCCAGCCTGTTGAAATGTGGCATTGAAACGGGCAGCATTGCCGCGATCAACGCCCAGATGGGCAACATTGCCTACAAAACGGGCCGCAAGGTTTACTGGGATGCGGCAGCCAAAGGCTTCAAAAACGACGCGGAGGCCAATGCGTTGCTGAAAGCCAATTACCACAACGGCTGGAAACTGCCCGCTGTTTAATGAGCCCGAGCCATTCAACCGACCAGCGCTCCATTGCTCAGAGCGCTGGTCGGTTGGACTTACTTGAACTTACTGGCGTCCAGCCGGAAGAAACGAACGGCGTTGTTGAACAGAATATCGCGTTTCTGCTCGAATGACAGGTAATCGGCATTCTCGATAACGCTAATCGAAGCTTCAAACAACTTGGGCCAGACCATAAAATCGGTGCCGTACAGGATTCGTTTCCCAAATCCCGCCTGCACCAGTCGTTTGAGGTACGCGTGGATTTCCGCCTGCGGATAGCTCCAGATAAAGCCTGCCAGGTCGACATACACGTAGGCGTTGGAGCCCATCAGCGCAATCATTTCGTCGATCATTGGATAGCCCGCGTGCATAACCCAGATCTTGAGTTTGGGATGCCGCGCCAGCACATCTTCCAGCAGGAACGGCCGCCCCAGCGAAGCCCGATACTTGACCTGCGTGAGGTTAGCCATGCCGTTGCCGCCCGTTCCCATATGGATACCCACGGGAATGTTCAGTTTTTCGGCAACCGCGAAGTACTGATCCAGCGACATGTCACTGGGCGACAGTCCCTGATATTGGGGCGCTACCTCGCCCATCACTTTGTAGAAGCCGCCGGACAGCGAATCGCTGAACGCTTTTACGCTCATTTCGTTCGGTGAGCTAACCCCAATGCCCGGAATGACCCGGTCAGGAGCCGCCTTTTTCCACTGGCGCAGAATCTGGGGATCACCAAAGGCCACAATCGTCATGTTAAGCCGTTCCATCGTAGCGAGTACGGCCGCCTGCATTTCCTGATCGGATTTGGCCGGTTGCAGCGGGTCCACGCATTCGGTGTTGAGAAAAGCCCGCATCTGCTGATTAGGGTCTCCGCCGGGCATGTCCCGCAGGAACCAGGGACACATTTCAATGGCAAAACTGGGGTTGACCTTCATGGCGTGCACGTGCACATCAATGATAGGCAGCGGTCGGCGGGGTGGAACGGTCTGCGCCAATGCCGCGCCCATGACCAGCAGCCAGGCTACAAGCAGGGTACAAATTCTCATTGAGAAACGGTTTAAGTGTAGGAATAAGGCCATTGACTACCAATCATGGAGTCACGGTCTCTTTATGTCAAAAGTACGTAAAGGTTGATTACGTCAAAAGTACATAAAGCCTTTTTTCAAAAGATTTTAGGCGGTGCCTGGATACGCGGGTTTTGCCGGCTTTTAAGATGGAATGAAGCCACTTCAAGGATTCAATAAAAATGTCTAAATTGGCAACCGGGGCGATCGGCGGATTGGTTAGAGTGCGGTCATTGTCGTCAATCGATCTAACAGCTTCTTTGACTTACCGAAAGGAACTTCTATTAATGGCAAAAACGGCCCCTATTTAACGGATAGTCAGCTCGTCGTCGATCGACAGGTATTTTCCTAGTATTAATGACCGACGACTTTCTGCTTATCCGTTTAGCCAATAAGTGGGCGCTAGCGCTTCGAAAAGCGCCTTTTTTAGCTGTAAAATGACGGCTTCTAATCGTACCTGAGTGGAATCGAAATCAAGCATACCGCCAACAACGCCAGCCAGCGGATGAGCTTCTAATCGTACCTGAGTGGAATCGAAATGCCATAATGTCCGCGCAGTAGATCCGGCCAAAAAAGCTTCTAATCGTATCAACTGGAATTAAATCGGGAAAGGTCATTCAGCCCGCTTCCCAGCAGAATTATTTCCAAAGACCCCACATCTTCAAACCAATGGCTCGGGTAAAGCGTTAGCACTAAACCTAGACTGAACGCACTTTAGACCGTTTATGCTGCCATCCAAACCGATTACGCAGACCAGCGCTGTTTCGCCTGAACTGGATCTGTTCAGAACCAACAAAAAAATTCCCGCGGTGATTGAAAAGTCGGTGCTTACGGCCCTGTCGTTTTATCCGGAATTGAAGGATGTCCCCATCCAGTTTGTCTTTAAGCAACGCATCAAGTCGTCGGTCATGCAGGCCCAGCCGGTGTTTCGCACCTTACTGAAAAGCCGCGAAGCTCGCTCCTACCGGATTAACATCAGCGCGATGTTTAAGCTAACGCACACGGCCATTCCTATTCACCAGATTCCGGACTCCATCATGATTGGCTGGATTGGTCACGAACTCGGTCATATCATGGACTATGAAAGCCGGAGCAACACCGGTCTGGTTGGCTTTGGAATTTCGTATGTGCTCTCGCCGGATTACGTGAAGAAGGTCGAACGAATTGCCGATACCTACGCGGTCAATCACGGACTGGGCCGGTACATCATCGAAACCAAACGGTTCATTCTGGATCATGCCGAGCTACCGCAGTCCTACAAAGACAAGATAGCCCGGCTGTACGTCTCGCCCGAGGAAATTGTGGAGCAAGTGAAAAAGCTGGAGGAAGAAAAGCTGGCTCAGCAGAAAAAGTCCTTATGAAAG
>Ga0325400_1000469_pt1 | contig 29788 bp, 37 predicted proteins | sample PopdelMetagenome_2_FD_205662 | JGI IMG/M metagenome (GOLD analysis project Ga0325400, IMG submission 205662) | Populus deltoides microbial communities from Bellville, Georgia, United States - Xylem-PdKOR-R1 | ecosystem: Host-associated > Plants > Phyllosphere > Stem > Wood/Secondary xylem...
TCCAAGCAGGCCTCCACCGCGGCGCCGAGCGAGCCGACATAGAGGTCTGCCCCGAGCGTGCGCTGGATCTCGCGGTCGCTGAGCGCCGCCTCGCCTTCCGGCCAGAGGCCGACGAGGATCGGCACGCCGGGGGCGCGTGCGCGGATGCGGCGAACGAGGTAGCGCAGGTGCGACGGGCTGCCGCCGATCTCGAGGTAGGAGATGCAGACCAGCCGCGCCTTGGACACGTCCAGGCTGGCGATGTTGGCCCGCGATCCGGCCTCATGTGCGATGCGGGTGCTGCCGAAGCCGCGCTTGGCGAGCAGCTGGGTCAGCATCGCCGTTACCGCATCGTCGAGCACGCCGCGACCGGCGATGCACAGCACGCTGCCGCCCTCGCTCCACGTCCCGGGTGCGTCGCGAAGCGTCGCCGGCGCGGTTTCCGCAAAGCCGGCCGCATCGTCGTGGACCGGGTTCAGCGACGTGCGGCGCGCCTCCCCCGCGGGTGCCGTATCGTCGGCATCGTCCAGCTCGCCGACCAGCACCATCATCGATTCGACCACCCGCCCGGCGCGGGCGCGGTCGATCGCGCCGCGCGCCACGTCGGCGGCGGCCAGCTTCAGCGCGGCGAGCGCAACCTCGTCGTAATAGGCGGTGAGCGATCGTTCGGCGAGTTGCGCCTCCGCCTGATCGAGCGCCTCGTCCGGGTCCTCGGCGAGCATGCGCTGGTAGAAGCTTTCGACCGGGCTGAGCGCCGGGCGGTCGCCGAGCAGCACGTCGAGGAACTCTAGGCTGGGCACATAGCGGCCGAGCACGACCAGCAGCAGCGTCAGCGGCATGGAGAGGACCAGGCCGACCGGGCCCCAGATCCAGGTCCAGAACACCGCCGCCAGCACGACCGACAGCGGCGACAGCCCGGTCGAGTGGCCGTAGAGCAGCGGCTCGACGACATAGCCGATCAGGGGCTCCAGCACGACGAACAGCGCCGCGACCATCAGCACCGTCGTCCAGCCCGGCTCGATCCCCGCGGCGACCGCGAGCGGCAGCGCGGCACCGAGCAGCGCGCCGATGTAGGGCACGAAACGCAGCACACCCGCCAGAATGCCCCACAGCACCGGCACCGGCAGGCCGATCGCCCACAACCCCAGTGCCACGACCGTGCCGAAGCTGGCGTTCACCGCGAGTTGCGACAGGAAGTAGCGGCTGAGCCGGGATGCCGCGTCGTCCATCGCCAATGTGGTGCGGTGAAGGTCCGACGACCCGAACAGCCGGATCAGCCGATTGCGCAGGTCTTCCTTCTGGAGAAGGATGAAGATCGCGACCACCAGCACGATGACGAAGGTCTCGAACGGCGCAACCACGGGTTCGAGATAGCCGCCGACCTGCTCCAGGACGGGTGTCTGCGGCTCGCTCATGCGGACGTGAAGCGGGTGCGCGCGGGTTCCGCGGACGACGCCCGGCTCGGCCGCGCTGATAGGCGGAGCCGGCGTGGCCGGCGCAAGGACGGTCAGGCGACTGGTGACGATGCGCTGCGTCCGCTCGATCTTGCCCTGGATCGTCTCGACATAGGCGGGCGCATTGCCGGCGAGCGAGGCGGCCTGCATGCCGACAAGCGTCCCGATGCCGCCAAGCAGCGCCAGCGCGCCGAGCACCGCCAGCAGGATCGACGGCCCGCGTGGCAGGCGCAGCCGTCGCATCAGCGCCACCACCGGCGACAGCACGAACGACAGCAGGACCGCCAGCGTGATCGGGATCAGCACGTCGCGCGCGAAGAACAGGCCCGCAACGACGACGACGAACACCGCGAGACCCAGCAGTCCGTTCAGCCCCGGCACCTGCGCCGGAGTCACCGTCGCGCTGGCTCCCTCGGCCTCCGGCAGCACGCCGCGCCGACCCCCTGTATCTGCCATGATCGTCCCCTTCTTGCCCGCACAACCAACGGGCGGGCGGATCGTGCCGTCCGGGAGCAAAAGCGCCGCCCGTGCGCTGTCGCGGTTGCGCATGACGATCCTGATCCCAGTGCTGGGCGACCAGCTGTCCACCGCCCTCGCCTCGCTGCGCGATGTCGGCCGCCCCGACGCGACTGTGCTGATGATGGAGGTGTGGGACGAGGCGACGTACGTGCGCCACCACAAGAAGAAGATCGCGCTGATCTTCTCCGCGATGCGCCACTTCGCAGGCGAGCTGCGGGACGCGGGTTGGCGCGTGGACTATGTGACGCTCGACGACCCGGACAACACCGGCAGCTTCACCGGCGAGGTCGTCCGCGCGGCCGAGCGACTGGACGCCAGCGCGATCCGCACGGTGGCCGGTGGCGAATATCGCGTGCGGCAGGATCAGGAAACGTGGGAGCAGCGGACCGGCCTACCGACCGACATCCTGGAGGACGACCGCTTCGTCTGCCCGCTCGCCGACTTCTTCACCTGGGCGAACGCGCGGTCCGAACACCGCATGGAGTATTTCTACCGCGACACGCGGCGGCGCACCGGGCTGCTGATGACCGCGGATGCCAAGCCGGCTGGCGGCAAGTGGAACTTCGACCACGACAACCGCGACACGCCGCCCCGTGGCGTCAACTACCCGTCACCCGAGCGGTTCGAGCCGGATACGATCACCCGCGACGTTCTGGCGCTCGTCGGCGCACGCTTCGGCAAACACTTTGGTGATCTGGAGCCCTTCGCTCTGCCGGTGACCCGCGCGCAGGCGCTGGTGGGGCTGAAGCACTTCGTCGCCACCGCCCTGCCCGACTTCGGTCGTTACCAGGATGCGATGATCGCGGGTCAGGATTATCTGTTCCACAGCAGCCTGTCGCTGTGCCTCAACCTGGGGCTGCTGAGCCCCATCGAGGTGTGTGAGGCGGCCGTCGCGGCGTACGAGCGTGGCGACGCGCCGATTAACGCGGTGGAGGGTTTCGTTCGCCAGATCATCGGCTGGCGCGAGTATATCCGCGGCATGTACTGGTGGGACATGCCGCAGTTCGCGACGCGCAACGCGCTGAAGGCAACCCGCCCGCTGCCGGAGTTCTACTGGACCGGCGAGACGGACATGCGTTGCGTGGCGCAGAGCGTCGACCAGACCCGGCGCGAGGCCTACGCCCACCATATCCAGCGGCTGATGGTGCTCGGCAACTTCGCGCTGCTCGCCGGGATCGATCCCGCACAGGTCTCCGACTGGTACCTCGTCGTCTATTTCGATGCGTACGAGTGGGCCGAGCTGCCCAACGTCGTCGGGATGAGCCAGTTCGCCGATGGCGGGATGATCGCGTCCAAACCCTATGTCTCGTCGGGCGCGTACATCGACCGGATGTCGGACTATTGCGGACGATGCCGATACGACGTGAAGAAGAAGACGGGGCCGGATGCCTGCCCGTTCAACGCGCTCTACTGGGACTTCCTCGCCCGACACGAGCGGCGATTCCGGCCGAACGCGCGGATGCGCAACATGTACGGCACATGGGACCGCTTCGGCCCGGAGCGGCAGGCCGAGTATCGCGCGAGCGCCACCGCCTTCCTCGACACGCTGGAGCCCGCCGCGAAGGGCTGGGCGCGCGGCTGAACCACGCGCCCGCACATCGCGCCGGCGCGCTCGTCACATGGCGTTGCCGGTCGGTGTTGTGCCGTTCGCCATCATCGGATCGCCGGCGTTCATCATGCCGGTGTCGTTGGCCATCATCGCGTCGTTCGCACCCATCTCGCCATCGTTGGTGAAGGCGACGTTCGCGTGCGCGTCGTTCAGGACGACGTTGTTGTCGTTGGTCACGGTGATGTCATCGCCACCGCCGCAGGCAGCGAGCGCGAGGGCGGCGGGAAGTGCGATCGGGGCGAAACGGCGCATGGCTCAGGTCTCCGGTAGGTGGGTGTCGTCGTGCCAACACGTTTGCGGTGGTGGCGTTCCCTGCCCGCGTCACGACCGTCGGACGGAACGGCGCTGCCGCCCCGCCGCCCGCCGTGACGAGTCGGCGGTTTGCTTTCGCAAACCGCGCGCCGTCCGCTCAGATATGCAGCGCCTTGCCGTATGCGGCCAGCACGCTCTCGTGCATCATTTCGCTGAGCGTCGGGTGCGGGAACACCGTTTCCATCAGCTCGGCCTCCGTCGTCTCCAGCGTCTTGCCGACGGTGTAGCCCTGGATCAGTTCGGTCACCTCCGCCCCAATCATGTGCGCGCCGAGCAGCTCGCCGGTCTTCGCATCGAACACCGTCTTAATGAAGCCTTCCGCTTCGCCGAGCGCGATCGCCTTGCCGTTGCCGATAAAGGGGAAGGTGCCGACCTTCAGCTCGTAGCCGGCTTCCTTGGCCTTGGCCTCCGTCAGGCCGACGCTGGCGACCTGCGGGTGGCAGTAGGTGCAGCCCGGAATGTTCTTCGGGTCCATAGCGTGCGGGTGGCCGCCGGCGATCGCCTCGGCGGCGATCACGCCCTCGTGACTGGCCTTGTGCGCGAGCCAGGGCGGCGCGGTGATGTCGCCGATCGCCCACAGCCCCTCGACGTTGGTGCGGCACATTGCGTCGGTCTTCAGGAAGCCGCGATCGTCCACCTCGACGCCGAGCTCCTTCAGCCCGATGTCGGCGGTGTTGGGCACGATACCGATCGCGACGATGACGTGGCTGAAATCGGTCGTCGTTTCCTTGCCGGCCTTGTCCTTCAGCTTGGCGGTGACGCCCTTGTCGGTCGCCTTGATGTCGCTGACCGCCGCGCCGGTCAGGATGTTCATGCCCTGCTTCTTGAGCGCCTTCTCCAGGAACGCCGAAACGTCGGCATCCTCGACCGGCACGATGCGATCCATCATCTCGACCACGGTCACCTCGGCGCCCATGTCGTTGTAGAAGCTGGCGAACTCGATCCCGATTGCGCCTGACCCGATGACCAGCAGCTTGGTCGGCATCTCAGGTGGCGTCATTGCGTGACGGTAGGTCCAGACGCGCTTGCCGTCAGCGGGCAGGTGCGGCAGGTCGCGCGCACGGGCACCCGTCGCCACGATGATGTTTTTCGCGGTCAGCTCGGTCGTCTTGCCGTCCTTGTCGGTGACGCTGAGCTTGCCTTTGCCGGTCAGCTTGCCGGTGCCCATGTGCACGGCGATCTTGTTCTTCTTCATCAGGTGCGTGACGCCCTGGTTGAGCTGCTTGGACACGCCGCGCGAACGCTTCACCACCGCGTCGAGATCGGCGGAGATGTTGTCGGCCTTGAGCCCGTAATCCTTGGCATGTTGCATGTAGTGCATGATCTCGGCCGAGCGCAGCAGCGCCTTGGTCGGAATGCAGCCCCAGTTGAGGCAGATGCCGCCCAGTAGCTCGCGCTCGACGATCGCGGTCTTGAGGCCGAGCTGCGCCGCTCGGATCGCGGCGACGTAGCCGCCGGGGCCCGAGCCCAGCACGATGAGGTCATAGGTATCGGCCATGAAATCAGGCTCCTGTCGAAGTATGGGGCAGCAGGCTGAGTCCGCCTGCGAGGATGAGCATGTCCGCGCCCGCAAACAGTGCGACCGGAAGGGCGGACAAGGGCGCCGAGCGACGCCCCCAGCCGAACGTCCCGCGCTGGGTCCAGGCGCACAGCGCGACGACGAGGACGCCGGCGGCGAGGATCGTCAGCGGACGGCCAAGCTCCGGCGCGACCAGCGCCGCGAGCTGCCCGACGGCGATCGCGCCGGCGTTGGCCGCAACGGACACGAAGAAGATCAGCGAGACGAAGAGGAAGACGTAGGCGAGAAAGACGCTGTCGACGCCGTCGCCGTCGACCAGCCGCGAGTGCCCCACCCACAGGCCGAGCGTCGCGAGCGTCGCCGGCAGCGCCGCGGCGAGCGCGACCGCGTAGGGCAGCACGCCGTTCACGCCACCACCGCCCTCGGTTGGCGGTGCTCGTCGATGGCCACGAACACGAAACGCGCCTGGGTGACCAGGCAGCTCTCCTCGGCGTGGCGTGCACGACGCCACGCCTGGATGTCGATCGTCATCGACGTGCGGCCGACCTTCACCAGATCGGCGTAGACCGACACCTCGTCGCCGACCGCGACCGGCGCGTGGAATTTCATTCCCTCGACCGCGATCGTGACCGCACGTCCGCGCGCGTGACGCGAGGCGACCAGCCCCGCAGCCATGTCCATCTGGCTCATCAGCCAGCCGCCAAAGATGTCGCCGTACGGATTGGCGTCGGCGGGCATGGTCGTCACCCGGATCGCGGGCTGCTGGTTCGGCGGCTGCTGCGGCGACGGATCAACCATGATCGCGATCCCGTTGCCACGCGCGCCGGACCGGGCCGATCCCGAGCACCACGACGAGGCCGGCGATCACCCAGCCGCTCACCTCGATCTCGCGCCGCGCCAGGGGGTAGGCCCAGGTCGCCGTCGCGACGACCAGCGCCGTCGCCGCCAGCCCGATCAGGACGTGGAGCAGCTCGACCAGCGTCCGCATGCTTGCCCGGACCATCGTGCCTGACGTCAAGCGATCATGCCGAGCGGAGCCTCGACCAGCTCCTTGAACGCCTTCATCAGCTGCGCGCCGTCCGCACCGTCGATCGCGCGGTGATCGAAGCTGCCGGTCGCCGACATGACGGTCGCGACGCCGAGCGCATCGTCGACGATGTACGGCCGCTTCTCGCCCGCGCCGATCGCCAGGATCATGCCCTGCGGCGGGTTGATGACCGCCTCGAACTGCTTGATCCCGAACATGCCCATGTTCGACAGGCTGGCGGTGCCGCCCTGATACTCTTCGGGCTTCAGCTTGCCTTCCTTGGCGCGGCCGGCGAGCTCCTTCATCTGCGTGGAGATGGCGGACGGCGAGGCATTGGCGGCATCGCGGATGATCGGGGTGATGAGCCCGGTCGGCGTCGACACCGCGACCGACACGTCGGCGCGCTTGTAGCTGACCAGGGCGTCGCCGGTGTAGGTCACGTTGCACTTCGGCGTGGCTTCCAGCGCGACACCGAGCGCCTTGATGAGCAGGTCGTTGACCGACAGCTTCACGCCGCGCGCGTCGAGCGCCTTGTTGAGGTCCGAACGCAGCTTCAGCAGCGCGTCCAGGCGAACGTCGACCGTCAGGTAGATGTGCGGGACGGTCTGCTTCGATTCGGTCAGGCGGCGCGCGATCGTCTTGCGGATGTTGCTGAGCTTCTCGACCTCGTGCGGGATGCTCTCGTCCCACCAGACCTTGGCCGAAGCCGACGGCGCCGCTGCGGGTGCGGGCGTTTCGGCCGGCGATGCCGTGGCGGCGGTGGTGAACTCGGCAGACCGTGCGGGCGCCGCACCGGGCTTCGCCGCGTCGAGGTCCGCCTTCACGATGCGACCATTCGGACCGGAGCCCGACAGCGAGCCGAGCTCGATGCCCTTCTCCGCGGCCAGACGGCGGGCGAGCGGCGACGCCTTGACCCGGTCGCCTGAGGTCGCGGGGGCGGCGGACGGCGTGGGAGCCGGCGCCGCCGCGGCCTTAGGCGCGTCGGCCGGCTGGCTCTCGGCCTTGGGAGCATCCGCCGCCGGAGCCTCGCCCTTCGGGGCGTCTGCCTTCGGAGCTGCGGCGGCGGACACGTCCTCACCCTCCGCAGCGATGGTCGCGATGACGGTGCCGACCTTCACGCCGTCCGTACCCTCTGCCACCAGAATGCTGGCGATCGTCCCCTCGTCGACCGCCTCGAACTCCATCGTCGCCTTGTCGGTCTCGATCTCGGCCAGCAGATCGCCCGCCTTCACGACATCACCTTCCTTGACCAGCCACTTGGCAAGCGTGCCCTCCTCCATCGTCGGGGAGAGTGCGGGCATCTTGAGATCAACAGCCATGACGGGTCCTGTTTCCGTTGCGGCACCCTCCTTTGCCGCCGTACCCGCCCGGGTCAAGGCCAAGGTACCCGGGCGGTGCTTGCGTTGGCACCCGGCGCACGGCACTCAGGGGCAAAACCGCGAGGAACAACGGGATGCGCACCTATCTGGTGGTGGTGGACGACAGTCCGGAGGCGGAGAACGCGCTGCGCTTCGCGGCCAGGCGCGCGGTCAAGACGGGCGGCGGCGTCGAGATCCTGGCGCTGATCGAACCCGCCGAGTTCGTGCAGTGGGGCGGCGTCCAGGCGACGATCGAGGAAGAGGCGCGATTGCAGGCCGACGCGGTGGTGCTGCGCGCGGCGGGCGCTCTGATCGCGGAGAGCGGGCTGACGCCGTCGATCGTGGTGCGGCAGGGTGACGGGCCGCGGATTGTGCGCCAGATGATCGCGGACAATCCCGACATCGCCGCACTGGTGCTGGGTGCGGCAGCGAGCGGCGCGCCGGGCCTGCTCGTCAGCCATTTCGCCGGCACGGATGCGGGAACGCTGAGCATTCCGGTCATGCTGATCCCCGGATCGCTGAGCGCCGAGGACATCGATCGGATCAGCTAGCGCGATGGGGCGGGGCCGGAGGTTCGGTCCGGTCCCGCCCTCGCGCAGGTCAGCGCCTCAGGATTTTCGAGCGACGGATGATCTTGGTCGGCGCACGGTGCTTCGGCTTGGCGTAGTAGACCTTCCGCGTCGTCTGGGCGGTGTCGTAGACGGTGACCGTCTCGACCGTTTCGGTCGTGGTCGGCATCACCGTGACGGTGGTCGTCGTGCCCCCGTAATAGCCATATCCGGCGTAGCCACCCGACTGGTAGACGCGCGTCTCGTACCCGCCGCCGTGGTGGACGACCGGCGGATAGACACCCGGCGGAGGTGGCGGGTACGCGCCCGGCGGGGGCGGCGTAAGCGGGTGGCCGCCGTGCGGCCCAACCGGGTACGGTGCGCCGCGATCGTAGTAGCGGCCGCGATCCTCCGCCCGGTCGATCGCCGCGCCGGCGAGCGCGCCCACTCCGGCACCGACCAGCGTTCCGCCGAGACGGTTTCCGCGCCCGGCGATGACGTTGCCCGCCACGCCGCCGACGACGCCACCGATCACCGCGCCGCCGACCCCGTTGTCGCGATAGCGCCCGTCACGCGGCGCGTAGTCGTCGTCCCGGCCGTCGGCGTAGTAGGCATCGCCGTCGTCGTAGTCCGCATAATCGTCGTAGGCGGGGGCACCGTCGTAACGGTCCCAGTCGACACCCTGTACGCTGTCGAACACCCGCCCGCGGCCGTCGACCAGCACCGCGTCATCGTAGTAGCGCGACCAGTTGTAGCCGACCGGCGGCGTGCCGAGACCGTAGTAGGAGTAATCGTTGATGAAGAAGCCGGGGGTGAACCAGTAGCTCGGCAACGCCCACCCGCGCGAGGGGCGGCGATAGGCGTTCCACCCGCCCGGTGCGTAGACGCCGCCGCCCCAGCGCCCGTCGACGCGGTTGCCCCAGCGCGACCCGCCGGTCCAGCGCTGGCCGTTCCACTGGCCGCGCGGGCCGCTCCAGCTAGTCGACCGGCTGCTCGACCACGACTGCGCGTTGCCCGTGTTCGGACGGTAGCCCCCGCCGTGCGTGCCGTTCCAGCCGCCCGACCGCTGCTGGAAGCCGCCGCGACCGCCCTGCGGGCCGCCCCAGTTGCCGCGCGGCACAGGGGGCGCAATCCTCGGCGGGGCGCTCTGCGCGTGGCTGAAGGCGCCGCCCGCCCCCGCGCCGGCGCGGGCGAAGGTGCCCGGCGCACTGGAAGCGCCGCTGCGCGCGACCGACTGTGCCAGTGCCGACGCCGGGACCAGCGCGGTGGCGGCCAGGGTGGCGATCCATAGGCTTCGCATCGAAAAACTCCTGCTGGTGCCCCCGCACCCGTTCTGGTTAAGCCTGAACTCGAACGTAGGCGCGTGGCTCCCGCGTTTGAACGGCAAACGATGGTAAACGCCGTCCCGATCCGGGTCAGGGCGGAGTTAACGCGGACCGGCGTCGGTCAGGCGGGGGGCAAGCAGCCGCATCAGCGCCTCGCATCCCGCAGCGTCCCCCGCGTCGAAGCGCGCCGGCGACGGACTGTCGAGGTCGAGAACGCCGAGCAGTTCGCCCTGGCTGACGATCGGCACCACCAGTTCGGATCGGCTCGCGGCGTCGCAGGCGATGTGGCCGGGAAAGGCGTGGACGTCCTCCACCAGCTGGGTCTCGCGGGTGGCGGCGGCGGTGCCGCACACGCCCTTGCCGAACGGGATGCGGATGCACGCCGCCTTGCCCTGGAACGGCCCGAGCACGAGGCCGCTGCCGACGTTCCGGTAGAAGCCCGCCCAGTTGAGGTCGGGAAGATACTGCCAGATCAGCGCCGCGGCATTGGCCATGTTGGCAACGGCATCGGGCTCGTCCGCGGTCAGTGCGTCCAGGGCGGCGGTCAGGTCGCGGTACAGATCGGTCTTCGAGTCGGCGGATATGGTGAAGTCGTACATGGGCCTCACATAATCATTCCTCCGCGGCACGGGGAGGATCTAGTCGACCTTGACCCGCCCCCGCCCCGCCTTGACCGCGCTGCGGCCCTTCTTCTCGTCGACGCGGCGCGCCTTCGCGGCCCTGGACGGCTTGGTCTTCACGCGCCGGGACTGACGCTCGTGCGCCTTGCCGATCAACTCGCCCAGACGCGCGCGGGCGTCCTCTCGGTTCGCCTCCTGCGTGCGGAAGCGGCGGGCGGTGACCAGCAGTTCGCCGCCAGCGGTCAGCTTGCTGCCGGCGAGTTCCTTGAGCCGCGCATAGGCATAGGGCGGGAGCCCGAGGCGGAACACGTCGACGCGCAGCTGCACCGCGGTCGCCACCTTGTTCAAGGAGTCAAGAGTCCCCTCCCCATGCCGCCCCTTGCGCTCGCGCGTCGTCGCAACAACCTTCGATCTGACGAAAGGAAGGGTAATGACGGACGAGGACCGCGCGGCAGTGCTGGAGCTATTTGACGCCTATGTGGACGCGGGTCGCGGTCCATCCGATAAGGTGGTCGAGTTCCTGAATGACAAAATTGGAGGATCGCCAAACGAGGTCAAGAAGTGGTTCGGCAAGCACGCTCGTTCGCGCGGATCGAACCTGTTCTTCCTTCACTACCCGGCGTTTGGTGCTCCCGGTTGCGAGTTTGATCCTCCAACCGATCAGTGATCGGTTACCCGCCCCCTACTCGCCTTCACCGTCGATCGTTTCGTCTTGCCATCCATTCGACGGGTCTGAGACGCCTTTGTAGGTTTGGTCGGTCGACGTTTCTTCTGGACGATCAGTGCTTCGCGAATCAGCGCGAACAGGCGCTCGCGCACATCCTCTCGGTTCATCGCCTGCGAGCGCGATCCTTCACTGCGGAGCACGAGAACACCATCGCGAGTCAGTCGTAATCCGGCGAGCGCAGCGATACGCTCCTTCACGATCAAGGGCAGTGATGGAGACTTCGCAACATCGAAACGCAGGATGACGGCGCTATCGGTAGTGTTGACGTGCTGACCACCGGGACCACCAGCGCGAGTGGTCGTCTCGACAAGCTCGCTATCGTCGATCGAGATTGAACGGGTGATGTGGATTGCAGTCATCGAACACTCGTTAGCTGATCGACAAGGGCTCGTCAGCGCTCGCGCTTGCTCATGCGCTCTCCACCGCTATCCTCTTGGCTGAAGGGAGCTATAGAGCTTGAACTGGATCGTATCGTTTTTCGCCGACAATAAGGTAGTCATTGCCATCGCTAACTTCGGCGGGGCTCTTGCGATCCTCTATTTGGTAGCAAGATGGGTGATCCGCACGAGCCGCTTCGCCATAGAAGCGCGCAACAAAAGTGTTAGAGTGGCGCGAAGATCACGGCGCTTTCGCACTGCGATGCTCGGCTACCGCTGCGCAGACAATCCGTCCACCTTCATAGCTGTGATCCTGCGCAGCCTACTTATTTACATACTCTTTATGTTTCTGACGCTCAGTTTCGTCGCCGGTGGCTTCGATCCTATTACCGGCAATTACGGCGACGGCATCAACGGTGTGCTGACACTTAGAGGAAAACTTGAGATTGTCGGAGCAAGCATAGCCACGGCTTACCTAACCTTCCACTTTTTCGCGTCGATCGCAGGCTTATCCTCGACAGTCATCAATGCGAATGAACGGAAGCGGCTTGCAAAGCTCGGAGTGCCCGCAAGCCGCCGTCGCATCAGATATGCCTCGATTTTCTGATCTAACCCTTGGTAGCCTTTCGAGCCGCAATCGTCTCCGCGAAGCGAGCACGACGTTCGTCGGACCATGCGCGTCCCTCGCCACCACCCTCACGCAGCTTGCGCGGCGTCTTCGGCGTGGTCGCACTCTGCGATGCCTCGAACTCTGTGTCGGCCTCGCCAGCACCAACCGCTGACTTCAGCTTCTCGATAGCGTCGCTGAACCGCTCTGCCGGAATGAGGAAGCGGCTCTTGCCTCCAAGTTCGATTGGAAGGTTGAGTTCCACCACGCCATTCTGAAGACGGAACATCTTCTTGCCCTTGGTCGGCGTCGCGGACTTGAACTGGTTGTCAGCAGTGTCGAGACGCTTGATGAGGGCGGCGCGATCCTTGGTGGGATCATATGCCTTCTTCGAGAAGGTCTCGTGCAGCTTCTCGTCGGCGAGGGCGAGAAAATCTTTGAGGGCCATCGGGGCAAACTCCATAGTTCGGGGACGGCTCACCGAACTCGAATTTGCATAAAGAAGTCAAGTCACTCGAAGGGGTGTCGGCAAACTTTTCAAGAAATCCGACACCCCGAGCAAACCCATTCTGGTATTGAACAGGCGTCCGCCGCGAGACAACGGCGGACGATCTATTTAGTCCACGTCACGGCGCAGCACGTCGAGTAGATCGTCTACCACGTCGCGGTCGATCGATTCCAGAAGCTCGTTCAATGACGCCGCTCGACCGTCGAGTTCGAACAGCCGGTCGTCGGCAGTTGCGCCCTTGATGTTTGCGAGTGCCGCTCTACCCGCCTCTGCGATGAAGTAGCGGGCACGATGTGTCGAGCTTGTGAAATGAGGAAGGTCGAGGAAGTGACTTTCGGCTTCCGTGGTAGTCCACCATCCCGCTGGACGCTGACGTAAGCGGTCGAGTGGCAGCACAGATAAATCGTCGTCGAACTCGTCGAGGTCGAGTTGGTCGAGCGTGAGGCCAACATTGGCGAAGTCGATCACCGCACCACATCACGAAAACTCCACGAGAGGATCATCGCCGCCAGCAGGACACAGAGGGTCGTGATGAAGGTCTCAACGTTCATCATTCCGCCTCCGAGTCCATGAGCTTTTGGTCGAGCCATGCTTGAATGTCGCAGTCGCGCCAGCGAAGGCGCTTCTCGATGACGAGAGGCTTGGGAGAGCCGCCTTGCTTGCGAAGGCGACCAAGTGTGTCCAAGCTGATCCCGAGTAGCTCGACGACACCGTTTCGGTTGAGAAGTTTGTAGTCCATAGTCGTATTTAGCTTCGTGCTGCGAACTGCGGCGCTAATCGACGGTATACGGCATAAGAATATTGCGGGTTGCGCAGGCTTGCAGGCATTGTCGCTAAATAAGGTTGTTCGAGGCGTGGTGGTCGAGAACAAGCGATCAAGTTTATTGTCTAAATACAAGCGCGCAAGTAAGATGGGCACTCTCCAAGGACAGAAAGATTGAGGCGCTTGACGGGACCACCACACCGTCGAGCGCCTTTTCTGATTTGGAGAGTGACAATGAACGACAATCTGCGAGACGCCATTCAGGCGAACGGGTGGGGCACGATCTCACCGACAGTTGAGCCACAACCATACAGCCCTGACCCAATCGACGTGCCGCCAGCTTCGGACAGCGCGTGCATCATCGACGCATCGTCCAGTTTCGCCGGTCTACTGACTCGATCGGGTCAGAGCGCCGCCGTTATCGCGAGCCTGCCGTTCGCGGATCAGCGCGCAAACGTCGTCGAGTGGGCACAACGCGATCCCGCGAACATCCTGCTGCTGGTCGAGGCGATCGGAAATGACCTGATCGCCGCCGCCGTGAAGGCGAAGCGACACGAGGTTGGAGCACCGATGCCTCGCAAGGGTATCGTCAGCATTGAGGCGACATTTGGCGATCGTGGGCCAAGCAAGGCCAAGCGGACTCGACCTGATCGTATAGCCGCGCGGTTCGACGTGTCGTTGCAGGTGAGCACGACAAAGGACCGGGGCGTGTCATCACCGAGCTTCCGTGGTCGCGCTGACTTCTACGAACCGCAACGTGCGCTTGCGAAGGCACAAGAGCTTGCCAAGCCCGTGAAGTGCCTCACGCCCTATTTTGCGTTGATCGAGCAAGCGGTCGCGGGAGCAATCGCCAATGACATGTTGATCGGCTTCATCCACACCAAGCCTGAGACTGGAGGCACCTACTACCACGACCAGCAGGTGGTGATTGCGAGCCGCGCGGGGCTGGAGGCTCATCAAGTCAAAGACGCAGTGATTCTACTCGGTGGCGATGACGGGCTGGTATCCTTTGCCCTTCCCCAGACCTCGACTCTCACGTCGAAGGGCAATCCGCTGGCGAGCAAGTTCGTTATGCAGTCACGCGGGGAAGCGAAGGCTGATGCGATCGGCAATTCGTGGGCCACTGGCGTCTTCAAGATGCAGCGGCACTAAGCCGATCGAGTGCCCGCCGCAGGTGGGCAATCTCTATGCATCTCCTCATCTATTATCTTTGTATAAGATAGATGCATAGAGATTGCCCACTTCGTTGGGCCACCTCGACATCGCGCCATAAATGGCGGAAATCCGCCACTTCGAAGAAGCCGAATGAAGAAGAAGTGGGCTCACCTATGTATAGAGATTGCCCAAGGCCAAATGGATCGATTTGGGCGTAGCCATGCATAGAGATTGCCCACCTGCGGAGGGCAGTCGATTGGGCTTCACCCCTCGACTTGGCATCGCAGACCCCACCCCCTGTTCCGCTCGCCCCCTCCCCGTCACCGCCGCGTTGATTCAAAAGCCGGAAGTCCGTTGGCAGAAGCGATGTCACCCGTTGATTAAGCGGACCACTATCGGGGCAAACCAAATAACAAGTAGCACAATGCCATACTGGTAGATTGAGCGCTTGGCCTCGTGCAACTTCAAGCGCACGATCTTATACTTGCCGCCCGTGCCGCGAAGTCGCCCTTCGATAGGCTCATAATGCCCAACACGTATGAGACTAACCTTGATCTCCTCGCCAGCCGGTAATGTGGGAATGGCTATACGAAGCGACCCGCGATCCCACGTCGTTGATATCGCCGCCTTGCTCAAGGTTGAAGGATCAGCAATCTCGATCGTGACAGGCTTGGAGTCGCACTTGAAATGAAGTTCGACATTCTCAAGGGTGCGAAGGCCGAAGCTTTTAACACGCAGTTGTTCGGCCTGAACACGGCCCCAATCTGCCAAGACACGTAACTGATCGTTTCCGTCGCTGGGTTGCCCACTGATCGTGGTGACGGTGAAGCCAAGCCGATTGAGATAGAGATATACGCCTAACGCTGCGAGTAAAGGGACGAGGATCGCAGCAATAGCAAGTGCGGTGGTCATCAAGGTCTCTCATCCCCTCGAAAGCGGCATCAGGTCGGCACATCCGCTATGTCACACGTCATAGGTCGGCAGCGCAAAATCAACATCATCCTGCGCCGGGAACGCCCAAAGTCCCATCGCTAAAGCTATGTCGTCAATGACGTTCTTGTCCGTGACTTGAATACCAGCGTCGAACATGACCTGTAAGGCGGCTAACCGGTGCTGTGGCGTGAACCGTCGAGCCAGCCTCAGACAGAGCGGATAGCCTTCGATCGGCGGGACCGGATAGCGAGCAGCGTTCCAATGCTCAGTAAAATGACTTGGAAGTAAGCCCCGCCCCCGGTCACGATCGCGTAGGACAGGCGGGACATTTCGGGGAACAGCAGCTTGCTCGCATGACCCAGCGTCATCAGCAGTTGCAGCGAGGTCATGCCGATCAACCACCATCGTGGCGCGCGCATCGAGCACCACGTCAGGCCGATCAGCAGGATAATGTCGGTCGCTGCCAAGCCGACTTCCACTCCCTTGAACTCGATGGTCGAGACCAGTGGCGAGGCGAGCAGCATCAGCGCCAAGAGAAGAGTGGCCGCAGTGCGGACAGGTCGATCCCCTTTGGCGATCCCGACCACGCATACGCAAAGTAAGAACGGCCAAAAGGCGATAAAATAGACCTTCGTCCATATCGGCATAGCTGACCGGACCACGCAGCCGTGGCCCGGTCAAGTCCATCAGGCCCCGGTGAAATGGGGAACGTCGCCGACTTCGTTGGGCGGGCAATAGGGCGGACCAGCGTGGACGATGCCATACTGTTTGGCGACGCTGCGCAGTAGGTCGTGTGCAGCCCCGAGCTTGGCGCGGCTCTGCGCTGCCAGATGACTCGCTTCCGACAGAAGCGTCAGGGCTTCCATCCCGGCGCTGGGCGGCAGCTTGGCATCGGTATGGGCCTGAAGGACGACGCCGACGAGGTTGGCGGCATCGATCGCCACAGCGTGGGCGTTTCTCTCGACAGGCTCCAAGGCATCGACCACCCGGTCGCCAACCAAGCGACGAGCATTGACGATCTGGCGGAGTTGAACGGACATACGGCTTCCCCTGCCCATGCGGGCAGCGCCGCACAGGTTATCTGCGATGAAGTGGTTGGATGGCGTTGGCGAGGTTGGCCGCGCTACGTGCAAGCGGGTCGAGCGCGAGCAGGATGACTAACACGGCGACTGCCCCACCAAGGATAGCAAGAACAGTCAGGTAGGGTCTTGATACTGGCGCATCACGGCGAGCCTCTCGCTCCACCGGTTGCGCGACGAAAGGTAGCGTCGCTTCACGAACCGTCTGGGGCAAGGGGGATTGGAAGCCGGTGTCGTCGCCGTAATCCACTGGTGGAAATTGACCGGTCAGCGGTTCACCGGCCTGCGCGACGATCCCGGCTACCCGAACTGCGTCACGTCGGCTGCGAGCACCAAGCGCCTTCACCGCCGCCGCGATATGACCATCTACGGTGTGGGGCGAGATACCCAATCGCGCTGCGATCTGCTGAGAGTCGAGGTGGTCCGCCACCCCTTGTAGACACTCCCTTTGCCTCTTGCTCAGACCAAGGCTAACGCCTTCATCAGCCATTCTGCACCACCTCACGTTCGACGACGGTGGATTAAAGATAATTAACGTTCGTTCATCAAGTCGAGGTCGAATGCCGCAAGTGCCGCACGAAAAGCTTTTGGTCGAACGACGAGCGATCCGGTTGCTGATCGAGGAAGCGCTTGATCGAGCCGACCGATATCGGTTCGACATGGTAGCTATTGCTCTGGATCAGCCCCGCTTAGCCGTTCTTGATGTAGATCAACGCCGCCCGCTTTCGTCTGTTTGAGGGCGCGTCGGCCCGGTTTGGACCACAATGATCTTCTTCGCCCTCCTCTCCTTGATCCAAATCGAAGGCGACCTTCCACGCCCCGCCTTAGCTCAGCCGATCCGCGCCGCCTGCATGATTGAGGTCGCGGGCACTACCGGCGACGCCGCCAAGCTCACGCAAGACACTTACCGTCTCGCTGCCGAGAACAAGGCGAACAAGCTGTCTTCGCTGATGGTAGCGCAGGTGCGCGCTCTCGATGACCAACTACGGCTATGGCCGCAGGTGTTTGAGCGGAATAAGGACTTGTTCGACAACAAGCTTATTACCCAGAAGGAGTGGGATGACCTTCTCGCCACCGCCCCCGAGCATCAGTTCGCAGATGGTGTAGAGTTCCTCCGCCGCTTCTCCAATTGCCGCTTGCTCGAAAACATGAACACGCCAGCGGCAAAGAAGATGAAAGAAGCTGTAGGTCAGTAACCTATAATCAGCGAAGTTAGTCAGACTTCAAATGCAAGACTGCGCCGGTTTATCGAGCGCAACGAAGCGCCCGCCCCGCTTTGCATAGCGAACACGAAATGATCGCAAACCTGTCATAACGACATCGAATGACTTATCACGAACGATGTTTGCGATCTTGCCTTCCAGCGAACAGACCGCTTCGGTGATGGCCCCCGAATTGTCTGACCCGGTATCGATGAGGTCGGACTTAACCGGACCAGCAGCGGTCAACTCCGTCAGCATCGCTCCACTGCCCATGTAGCCCTGATGCATGTCGCCACCGGAACTATAGATCGCCGGATTAGCGGTGAAGCGGGTGGTGACCTCGAAGTCCGGGGCCGCACCCCATCCCCAACCGGTGACAGCATCGTCGAACTTCTTCGTCACTGTAATTGCGCCGTCTTGCTCGCCAAGGTAGTAGACGCCGATCGAGCCCGTGCAAGCGTGGCACCCATCTTTGATTTCCGTCTTGGTCAACAACGCGCGCCCAAACGGTAGATCGATAATCCGCAGCGGACTGGTCGTCGTCGCCTCACCATCCTCTTGAACAGTGTAAGCACGCGAACGTCCGGTCGCAGCGAGAAAGGCTTCGCTGAGTTCTTGCTGAGGCGTTCGCGCAACTACCGCTGGTGAAGGAGTAGACGCGGGTGTCGGCGACGGTGAAGCTTCGACGTGCTGACGATCAGATGACGGGTCTGAAATGACGTTTTGCAGAGACCAGACACCTACTCCGCTTGCTGGGATGAAGGTAAAGAAGGTATCGTTCGGGCTGCGGCGAAGGTCGATAATAGCCGTATTGCAGGCGTCGAAGTAAGTCCGGAGACGGCGCGGCGAGTAGTCCGAAACTCCAGAACCAACCCGTCAAGGCAACAACTTGTATCCACATTTCGCGTGGTTCGAACTGACCCGGAGTATGCCGAAGGGTTTCGGGTAAAGATTCGTGATGAGAAGACTGGCGAAGAGTTCTTTGCGGGGTTACGCGACGCGCTTATTAACGAAGGCGATCGTCACATTATTATGAAGGCGGAGTGGGACCACGCCACGTTCGACGCTACAGTGGCCGTCCTACGTCACCGGGGCGAAGTCACGTCGGCGGAAATCGTGCAGGTAGCTCAAGTGGAAGCTGATAACAGCGATAATGTATCAGAAGCCAGTTGAACTTGTACTTTCAAACGCGAGGCGCAGCCATGGCCGATACTTCTCAAAATAGACCGCACTGGCTTCATAGTTGGATACCCACCGTCATCGGTGCCGTAACCTTGCTGGGCAGTGTCGCGGCAGGGGGTGTTGCATGGTCAAATATGAACCATCGGAGTGAGAGCGTTGAAAGGTCCGTAGGGTTATTAGAGCGCACTTTGAAGTCGATGCGGCCTGCACCGACAGCAAAAGAGCAGCAATGCAAGAATGTGCTTGACGCACTCACCAACCAAATGTCGTCTCCGGTTGGTCGCACCCTTGAGCTTCGTCAGCTTGCGGCAGAACTGGGCTGTGTCCCTAAGTCCTCCTAAAGCTATACCTCGTTTTTCGACATCACACCCTTCGCGCTCATCCAGACTGGTGCACCGATCACAGGCACACCTTCCGGCCACCGGCGAGCTACACAGCGCGCTTTCTCGATCCGTGCGACACTGACGGCATTGCCCTGATTGCCACCAAGGACATGGTAGCAGTCCTTATCCTCGCCAGCGTAGAAGGCGACGTGCCCGCCACCCTCTCGCCGGAACACCAGCACAGCACCGCGTGCAAGACGATCGGCGCGAAGGTTCAGCCCCCACTCCGCCCATGAGCTTGCGCGAACGGCGATCTTTGGCGGCGTGATCCCGGCTTCGACCATGCAATGCGCGGCAAACGTCCCGCACCACGCTGTCTCATCATCGGTGACGGTAATGCCGAGTATCCGGGCACCCAGCCTCTTGGCCCATCCCAAGATCGTGCGGTTATGCTTCGACCCGACAATCTCGCGCGTGCCGATCAACGATTGTGCTACTTCAAACCACTTCATCGGGTATTTAGACTGCCCGTCTTTGCGTCATCGTGTCGAGGGAAGGTCAAGCAGATGGATGTAGCAGATGCAGTGCATCGTCATAGCCAATCTCTGACTCGCATCAGCTTGTTAGCGGCAGCTATCTCAATCTTCTTCAGCACCTCGTCTGGCGACAGCCTTGTTATAAGCGGCGGTATCGTGGGCCTTATACCCGTAGGGATTGCTGCGCTCCTGAGCGAAGTGCAATACCGGGAAGCTCAGCGGCTCAAGCAGCAATTACAAACGCTTCAGGCGCGCACGCCTACCGAGCAAGGAACTGCCGCCGCCATCACGGGGCAAAGCGAATTGGCTACGATGACCTATGGTCAACTCATCGAGAAGATGCGGCACGACGGACACATCGAGTGATTGGCAGCATCGTCACTATTGCTACGCCGGTTCCGCGATCCCGGCCAAGGTCTCCCGAATGCCGCTGACTGTCATCGGGCTCAGCTTCATGGCGGCGATCGTCTCGCCACTTGGGAAGGTCAGGAGATCGTCGGCACCATCCGGGTTGACTGCCGATAGATCGAAGGCACCCGCAAAACCACGATGGTCGAAATGGTAGAGCTTCAATCCTCCACGAAGGGTGGCGGTGAACGAGCCATCCGGTCGAAACTCGATATGATCGATCGTCTGACGCAGCGCCGCCGCCAGTCGCGCGCGCATTTCGAAGAGAGCATCGCCCGACAACCCGACCAACTTCTCACGCAGTGTCCGAACTTCCGCTCGACGCTGATCGATCACGCTTCGCTTGGTCTCGCTCAGTAGTCGTTCAAGGTTTGCAAGCTCAGCCTCAATGACGGGAAGCGCGGCATTGTATTGCTGGACGCGCCGGTAGAGCCGCGCCTTCAGCGCGTCGTCGCTCTCGTTCTCCCATTGGGCGAAAGCGCTGTCGAGACGGCGTTTGGTATCGTCTCGCTCAGCTTGCTTTGCCGACACCTTGATAGCGGTGACACCCGCACGATTATCGTCCCGCAACTCGATATCCGTGATCCAGTCCAGAATCAGGCGCTCTGTATCCGGGTAGGTGAACCGTGCCTTGTTCGAACATTGACGACCACGCTGCGCACCACTGCAAATGTGGAACACCGCCTTGTCAGGCTGATACGACCGGCTGCGCTTGTCCCGGAACTCCATCGTTCGACCACATTGGCAACGCGCCACTCGACCAACGAAGAGGTTGGGCACCCGCTTCACCTTGCCCAGCTTCGCGCCGCTCCACCGTCGAGCAATCTCCGCCTGCGCGAGGTAGAACGTCTCCTCGCTGACGACAGTCTCACCACCTGCTGTAGCGAAGTAGCCCTTGATCGGATCGCCGACCGGACGGCGTGGACCATCGACCTTGGTCATAGGCTGGAACTCACCGATTGCGCGACGGTCTGTCAGCAGCAGGGCGACTGTAGACGGTCCCCAACCGTCGCCGTGCTTGAAGCTTGACACCCCTTCCACGTTCAAGCGCTCGGCTATCGCGCTCTTTCCCAGACCGTTGACGCACATCTCGAGAATGCGTCGAACAACAGCCGCTCGATCGTTGAACAGCCAGTCTCCTACGAGTGGGTCAGCCGGATCGTCTGCCACAAGATCAAGCCATCCCGGCCCCTGCCGTGTGAACTTACGTCGAGACCCAAGCTCATCACGCTTGTTCTGCCAAACCTCTTGCAAGCGGTCGCCCTTGTCCGCCGACTCGCGGTTGCCCTTAATCAACCCGCCGATACTGATGAGCAGATCGTTGGGCCGGTCGGCGATCGACTGCCGCGAATAGACCATTCCATCGTTCAACGTGGCGACTACCACGCCCGCATTGATGATCGACAAAAACAACGTGAGTGCTTCCAGCACTTGCTCTCGTGACAAACGGTCAAGATTTTCGACGATCAGGTAGGAACCGCGATCGATTTCACCGAACTCGATCTTCGACAGGAAAGACGCGAGCGCGCCCTTGTGTCGATGGACACCCTTGTAGGCGCTCACACCCATGTCGCGCAGAGACGTGTCGAGTTTGAGGTCATGTTTAGCGGCGAACTTCTCTGACTTCGCCAACTGACGCCGGAGGCTATCGCCCTTCAACTGTGCTGGCGTCGAGAACCGAATGTAGGAGTAAGCCTTCGTCATTCCCGTGTCCTATCAGACGCGGGATCGCTCCCGCATTATTCACGGGAGACGAATTGCCATTCCTTGTTGACGTTCTGCCCGTCCGGGCCGGTTGCCGCGAGGAAGCGTTCCTCGACGATCGCATCCTCGGGGATCGTGCCCCCGAAGGTCACTGACCGAAGCCGAGCTCGGCGAAGCGCGGCGGCACGTCCGACACCGCCTCGACCGGCGGCTTGCCGCTGCGCGGCAGGCGGAGCTCGGCGGCGTGGAGCATCATCGCCGCCCCGCCGCGGCCGTAGACGGGATCGCCGACGATCGGCACGCCGAGGCCCGAAGCGGCGTGGACGCGGAGCTGGTGGGTGCGCCCGGTCTCGGGCTTGAACTCGACCAACGCGCGCCCGTCCTTGGCGTGCAGCAGCGCCCAATGCGTCCGCGCCGACTTGCCGTCACCGCGCGGCACCATCCGCCAGCCCTCTTCCCGCGTGCTCACCTTGGCGAGCGGCAGGTCGATCAACCCGCCCTCCCCCTCCGGCACGCCGTCGAGGATGGCGATGTAGCGCTTCGCGACCTGCCCGCCCTCGAACGCCTGGCCGAACCGCTTGGCAGCGCTGGGATTGCGCGCGAGCAGCAGGCACCCGCTGGTGTCGCGGTCGATGCGGTGGACGGGTTGCGGCCAGCGCTGAAAGCCGAAGGTGAGTTCGCCCAGCATCGATTCGACGCTTGGCGAACGATCGCGCGGGCTATCGACCGGCAGCCCCGCGGGCTTGTCGAGGACGATCGCCTCACCGTCGAGGAACAGGATGCGGTCTGCGAGCATCCCGTTGCTTTGGCAGGTCGGTCGCGGGAGGTCCACGCTGGAGAGTGCGCCGACGGACAGGATGTGGAGCACTCCGCCGAAGCGCCCTTCGTCATGCCGGACGTGTTCCGGCGTCCACCCCGCCCCGAACATGATCGTGGCAGTTTGCGGAAAGGTGGACCCCGGAACAAGTCCGGGGTGACAACAGGCGCCGGCGGACGCGCAGCATCTTCGCGACAGCCCGACCTCGGCAAGGCCGAGGTCGGGCTGCCGCGTGCGCGGCGCGTACCGACGGACACGCGGGGCGTGTCCGCCTGGCTCAGCCGAACAGCTTGGTCGCGACCTCCGCGACGCGGCGGCCCTGGTAGCGGGCACCGCCCAGGTCGACTTCACTCGGCTGGCGGCTGCCGTCGCTGTCGGCGATGGTCGACGCGCCGTAGGGGGTCGATCCGTTGACCTCCTTTACGCCATTGTGCCCCTCGTACCCGTAATCGAGCCCGACCAGCACCATGCCGAAGTGGAACAGGTTGGTGAGGATGGAGAACTGCGTGACCTCCTGCCCGCCGTGCTGGGTCGCGGTGGAGGTAAAGGCGGCGCCGACTTTGCCGTTAAGCGCGCCCTTGTACCACAGCCCGCCGCACGTATCCCAGAACGCCGCCATCTGGCTCGACATGCGGCCGAAGCGGGTCGGCGATCCGACGATGATCGCGTCATACTGCTCCAGCGCGTCGGGGCCCTCGATCACGGGATGCGCGGTGTCGGTCTTGAACCCGGCCGATTCGACGACCTGCTTGGGTGCCGTTTCGGCGACGCGGCGGATGTCGACCTGGGCACCCGCCGCGCGCGCGCCCTCGGCGACGGCGTCGGCCATCTTCTCGACGTGACCGTAGGACGAGTAATAGAGGACCAGAACCTTTGCCATGTGATGCTCCTGCTGAATGGAAAGCGCCGGCGGACAACGCCGCCAGCGCCAAAGGGTTTATTTGCTGTCGACCAGCACGATTTCGGCGTCGTCGGTCGCGGTGATCGCGTAGGTGCGCCCGCCGAGCAGGGCGGCACCATCGCGGGTCGAGATCGTTTCGCCGTCGATGGTCAGCACGCCGGTCGCGGGGACGAGATAGGCGTGCCGCCCCTCCCCCAGCGCATAGTCGACGCGCTCGCCCGCCTTCAGCGTCGCACCCAGCACCCGCGCGTCGGCGCGGATCGGCAGGGCGCCGGCCGCGACCTCGTCGGCGAAGCCGCTGGCGAGCGTCTGGAAGCCGCCCGACCGATCGGCCCTGGGGAACGGCTTGGCACCCCACGACGGCGCGCCGCCCGTGCTGCGCGGTTCGATCCAGATCTGGAACAGCGTGGTCGCTTGCGCCTCCAGATTATACTCGGCGTGACGGACGCCGGTGCCCGCCGACATCACCTGGACGTCGCCCGCGCCGGTGCGGCCCTGGTTCCCCATCGAATCCTGGTGGGTGATGGCCCCGGTGCGCACGTAGGTGACGATCTCCATATCGCGGTGCGGGTGCGGCGGGAAGCCGCTGTTCGCCGCGATGCGATCGTCGTTCCACACGCGAATGGCGCCCCAGCCCATCCGGTTCGGGTCGTAATAGTTGGCGAAGCTGAAATGGTGACGAGCATCGAGCCAGCCGTGATCGGCATGGCCCAGGCTGTCGAAGGTGCGGCGATCGACGGCTTTGGTCGCGGTGTCGAGCATGTCGTGAACTCCCGTATCGCCGACGGATATGGGGCATCGTGACCGCGCGTAAATGGAAACGTTGGAAACGGATTGTTTCACGGCTACGCCTGCGCCATGCGCCTTCCCGATTTCGAAGCCTGGGCGATCTTCGCCTGCGTGGTCGAACACCGCTCCTTCTCCGCGGCCGCCGACGCGATCGGGGTCAGCAAGGCGACGGTCAGCAAGGCGATCGCGCGGCTGGAGGCGTCGCTTGGCACCACCTTGTTCCACCGCACCTCGCGCAGATTATCGCTCACCGACAGCGGCGCGGCCCTCGCCGAGCGCGCGGCGCGCATCCTGGCGGAGGCGCAAGGGGCGGAGGAGGCGGCGCGCGATGCGGCGACCGCGCCGGCCGGGCTCGTCCGGGTCGCGGCGCCGATCACCTTCGGCATCCGCTTCGTGGCGGACGCGGTCGCCGAATTCCTGCGCGCGCACGCAGGGATCGAGATCGACCTGCGGCTGTCCGACGCCCGGGTCGACATCGTCGCCGAGGGCTTCGACATCGCACTCAGGATCGCCGACCTGCCCGACAGTTCGCTGCGCACCCGGCGGCTGGCCCCGGTCCGCGTCCGCGTGGTCGCGGCGCCGGCCTATCTCGCGGCGCACGGAACGCCCGCGCATCCCGCCGAACTCGGCACCCACGCCTGTTTCGGCTACGCCAACGTGCTCGGCACCTGGCATTTCCGCAGCCGCGCGGGCGAGGAGGCCGCGGTGCGGCCCCGCGGTCCGCTGACCACCGACAACGGCGACGCCATGCTTCCCGCGCTCTGCGCCGGGCTGGGGATCGCGCGGCTGCCCGACTTCATCGTCGACCCGGAGATTGCGGACGGCCGGCTGGTCGAGATCCTGCCCGACTGGAGCGGCAGGGCCACCGCGCTGCACCTGATGACGCCGCCCAGCCCGCTTCGCCCCGCGCGGGTGGAGGCGGTGATCGCCTTCTTGAGCGAGCGGTTCCGCGATCTGGATCCGGCGGGCGGCAAGCCGGTATAGGCGGCGGTGGCACAACCCGGCGGGTCGACGTCGGCCGGCCCTGCCCGGCTGGTCCGCTTCCGGTCGCGTCGAACCGGGCGCGTCACTCCATGATGCGGTGGACGACCTCCAGCTCGCGCCCCTCGATCCGCAGTTCGTTGAATGACGGGCGGCTGGACCGGACGCGCGACGACAGCGTTCCCGCGCCGATCAGCCGCACGGTGCGACCATCCTCGCGGTGTTGGCGGTCGAACGGATCGTGGACGTGGCCCGACAGCACGGCGTCGGCACCCGCCCGCGCCAGCGCGGCGAGCGCGTCGCGGCCGCCGTGCGTCCGCGCTGTCGCCTGCGTACCCGCCTCGATCAGCGGATGGTGGCACGCCACGATCGTCAGCCCGGAACGGTCGGCCCCCTCCATGACCTTCAGCGCGCGCGCGAGCGACCCGTCGCTCACGCTCCCCTTCGACCAGTTGCGCAGCTGGAAACGGGTGGTGGTCTTCAGCGGCACCACCGTGACGCCGTGGATCTCCAGCGGCTTCTCGATCAGCGCCTCGAGCTTCAGATAGCGGCGATAGGGCCGGAACAGCCGTGCGAAGATGTTGAAGAGCGGCAGGTCATGGTTGCCGACTTCCACTGTCGTCGGTCGGTCGAGTCGCTCCAGCCAGTCGGATGCGGCGGCGAACTCGCCGCGCTTGGCGCGCATCGTGAGGTCGCCGGTCATGATGATGGCGTCGGGCCGTTCAGAGTGGACGGCGGCATCGAACCAGGCGACGGCGTCCGGGTCCTCGGCGCCGAAATGAACGTCGCTGACGTGGAATAGGCGGATCATGCGCGGCTGAACGCGCTACTTGGCGGTTGGTCGCATGGGCGGGCAGGTGTCGCACGCGGCGATGCCGATGCACGGCAGCGCCGGCAGCAACACCCCGGCGCACTTCGATCGGGCGCAGGATGGCCAATTCCGCCCGCAAGGCGCGTTGACCGGGGGCACACTCTATGGCAATCGCCCGTCAGCCCGGGCGGGTGTAGCTCAATGGTAGAGCAGAAGCTTCCCAAGCTTACGACGAGGGTTCGATTCCCTTCACCCGCTCCATCTGACAATCAATATCTCGGTGGTTCGCGCGTGGTCGCGCGGTGGCGACGCCGCATGTGACGTATCTCCGGCCTCCGTTCTCGATCCCCTTGGGCGATTGCCTGTCCGGCAAGGCTGCACTAGGTCGCGCCGAATGGCCGTTGCCGACCCTTCCCCAATCGCTTTTGCCACGATCGGCGACAATCCGACGACGCTCTGGGGGATCACCGCGTCCGAACGGGCGAGCCGCATTGCCCGCGCGAACAAGCTGGTGCCGAGAGAGGGGGCTGCGACGCCCGTGCTGCTCGCCAACGCCGCCTTCGCCTTCGACCCCGCCTGGCTGCGCCATCTGGTCGACGAACCCGGGACCGTCCTGACGCTGGGCGGCGTGCCGGCGATGGCGCTCGCCCGCGATGCGGAGGAGGCCGCGGCGGTGGAGGCGGCGATGCGCGACGGAACGCCGCTGCCCGCCACCGCCACGCTGCGCACCCTCGCCTACGAGGACGGGCCGACGATCGAGAACAAGGCGCTGCGCAAGCGCGAGACGCCGTTCCTGATGCCGCTGCGCCCCGACACCGTGCGCGCCATCGAGCGGGCGAGTTATTTCGGCGCCTACAAGGGCGTCACCGATGCCCTGACCAAATATCTGTGGCCGGAGTGGGCGCTGGTGCTGACCCGCATCTCCGCGCGGTTCGGCATCACGCCCAACATGATCACCACGCTGGGCGCGCTGTTCTGCGTCGCGGCGACGTGGTGCTTCGCAGAGGGGCGCTTCTGGTCCGGCATGGCGCTGGGCCTCGCCTTCATGGTGCTCGACACCGTCGACGGCAAACTGGCGCGCTGCACGGTGACCTCCTCCGCCTGGGGCAACATCTTCGACCACGGCATGGACCTGGTCCACCCGCCCTTCTGGTGGTGGTTCTGGGCGACGGGGCTGGCGCACTGGGGACTGGCCTATGGCACGCCGACCTTCTGGTGGGTGCAGGGTGCGATCCAGGGCGGCTACATCGTCCAGCGGCTGATCGAGGGCGCGTTCATCGCCCAGAACGGGGGCATGCACATCCATGTCTGGCGGCGCTTCGACAGCCGCTTCCGCCTGATCACCGCGCGGCGCAACCCGAACATGGTGATCCTGTTCGCCTTCACCCTGTTCGCCAGACCGGACATCGGCCTGATCGCGGTCGCGTGGTGGACAGCCGTCTCGTGCCTCGTCCACGCGGTACGGCTGGTGCAGGCATGGGCCGTTCGCGCGCGCGGCGGTGTCATACAGAGCTGGCTGTCGGACGAAGGGGCTGCGGGATGAACGCGACGATCCGGAAGTTCGGTTATCCCGCCACGCTGGTCGCCGAGTTCGACCACTGGCTGGTACTGCTCCGCCCCGCGCAGCCGACTCTGGGCAGCCTGGTCCTCGCCGCCAGGTCGGATGAGACCGGCTTCGGCGACCTGCCGGCGGCAGCGCACGCCGAGTTGAAGGTCGTCACCGCCGCGATCGAGCGCACGCTGGGCAATGTTGTCGGTTACGCGAAGCTCAATTACCTGATGCTGATGATGACGGACCCGCACGTCCATTTCCACGTCATCCCCCGCTACGAAGGAGAGCGCCGGTGGGGCGGCCTGTCCTTCGTCGATGCCGGTTGGCCCAAGGTGCCCGAGCTGAACCGGTCGGTCGATCTGGGCGACGCGGAGATCGGCATGCTGGCTTCCCAGCTGAAAGCCGTGTGGGCGTGAGTCGCCGCATCGTAGCGCCGTGACATGCCGACCATCGGGTTCTCCCTGATCGGCGGCAGTCATCAGTTCCTGCATGGCCTTCCCGTCGCCGCCGCCCTCTCACGGCGACCCGGCGTCGCCGTCGAGCTGTTCGTGACGGGCCGGGACGACGCCCGGATCGCGCGCGGGATCATGCGGGACCTGGGCGTAACCGCGACGACGATCGAGGTCATGGCACTGCCCCCGCTCGCTGAGCGGCTGGCGACCCGTGATGGGCGATCGCTGGCGGCCAAGGTTCCGCGCCTGATCTGGTGGAGCAGGCGGATGCGCCGGTGCGACTGCATCGTCGCTTTGGAGCGCACGTCGGCGCTGCTGGCGCGGCTGCCGGGACGTTGTCCGCCGCTGGTGCAAATTCCTCACGGGGTCGGGGGTGCGCGCAAGGCCGGCGGTGATGGTGTCGACCGCCGGCTGGCCGCGTTCGACCTCGCGCTGGTGCCGGGAGAGGCCGACCGGCGCTCCATCCTGGAGCTGGGATTGCTGCCGGCGGAGCGGGTCGGCGTCGTGGGGCAGGTGAAACTGGCCGGATTGCGGCGGATGGGCAAGCTGCAGCCCCGCCGCCTATTCGGCAACGATCGTCCCACCATCCTGTACAATCCCCACTTCCACCCGCGCCGGGGCAGTTGGGAGCGGTTCGGCCGCGCGCTGATCCGCATGGTCGAGGAGGACGGATCGTTCAACCTCGTCGTCGCCCCGCACAAGCGCCTGTTCGCGGGCACGCGCCGCAGCGCCGGCGCCGCGCTGGAGGCGCTCAGCCACCCGGACCGGCTGCTGGTGGACACGAGTTCCGAGAAGCTGTCGGACATGACGTACACCATGGGTGCGGACATCTACCTGGGCGATTTCAGCAGCCAGCTGTACGAGTGGCTGATCCTGCCCCGGCCATGCGTGTTCATCGACCAGCTGGGTGACGGCGGAGCGGACGATACCAAGCTGCCCGAAATTTGGAGCCTCGGCGAGACGGTGACCGACCTGTCCGGGCTGATGCCCGCGCTGCACCGCGCCGCAGCCGCCCACGCGACCTATCGGTCACGCCAGATCGAGGTCATGCAGCAGGCCGTTGGCGACATCCACGCCGACGCGGCCGAGTGCGCGGCCGACCGCATCCTTGCCCTCCTGGCGGGTTAGAGCCCGGCGGCCCAGCGACCGGTCAGCGCGGCGGCGACCTCGATATCGTTCAGGAAGTCGACCTCGCCCCATTCCTCACCCTCGATCGACACGGTGCCGACCATGCCGGTGGGTGCCAGGCCGTCGATGACCTTCAGGTACCAGTGCTGGACACCTTCGGGAGTGCGCATCGCCTTGCGCACCGCCTCGCGGAACAGATCGCTGCCCGCGCCGCGAAAGGCGAGAAAGCCGATCGATTCGGCGTTCGACTGTTCCGCCGTCAGGGTCTTGCCGATGCGCAGCAGCTGCTCCCCCTGCCGCTCGACCTTCATGTCGTCGCTGTCGTACCCGTCCTTGACGTCGACCGTGACCGCGATCGGCCAGCCGCGATCGACCTGAACCGTCCGCACGATCGCCTCGGACACCAGCGTATCACCGTTCAGGATCAGGAAGTCGCCCCGCATCGCCTCCCGCGCGATCCAGCACGAGCCCAGATTGTCCGCCACCTTGTAGAACGGGTTGAAGCGCGTGGTGATCGTGACACGCGGATCGTCGATGCGCGCCAGCACACCCTCGACCATGTCCGTCATGAAGCCGGTGACCA
>Ga0325400_1000470_pt1 | contig 29786 bp, 25 predicted proteins | sample PopdelMetagenome_2_FD_205662 | JGI IMG/M metagenome (GOLD analysis project Ga0325400, IMG submission 205662) | Populus deltoides microbial communities from Bellville, Georgia, United States - Xylem-PdKOR-R1 | ecosystem: Host-associated > Plants > Phyllosphere > Stem > Wood/Secondary xylem...
TTTACCATGGATTATAGGCGGCGGTTCACCCTTCCGTTCGCGAGCGTCCCGGTAATTTCCATGCCCCGGCCAGCGCCTCCATGGCGACGGCCCACACCCGGCGGCGTTCATGCAGCCACCCCCGCACCCGCGCCGTCCGCGCCTCCGTCACGCGCGCAAAGCCGAGGCTCGCGGCCACCGCTGCCGCCATCGCCGCCGCCACCGTCATCAGCCCGCGCGCGTCCGGCGCCAGCCGCGCCTCGCCCACCCCGACGCCCGCGACGATCGCCATCACCGGGAAGTGGATCGCATAGAGCGAGAAACTCGCCCCCGCGCCGAACCGGGCCAGCGCCCGCACGCCCCGCCCCGGCCGCGGCGCGGCCAGCATCAGCGCCCACAGCAGCGCCGCGAAGCCGACCCCCAGCCCCCAGTCCTCCCACACCGCCCCGCGCAGCCGCGCCGCGACCAGCGCCGCCCCGAACACCGCCACCGCCACCATCGGCCACGCCCGCTTCGCACCCGATCGACTAGTATCGGGCCGGATCGCCCCCGCCCGCTGCAGCCCCGCCAGCGCCGCCCCGCACAGCCACACGGGAAAGAACCGCACCAGCTCGGGCGCCGCCGCCCCGACCAGCAGCACCGCCAGCATCGCCGACCCGCGCCGCCGCCGCCAGCCGAGGTACAACGCCGGAAACCACAGGTAATACCACCACTCCGCCGCCAGGCTCCACAACGGCCCGTTGCTGCCCAGCGGCCGCACCAGGATGCCCTGGAGGAAAGCAGGTTGCCCGCGAATCCCGCCATCGACAGGTCGCGCGCGACATCCTTGTGGAGCACCCAGCTTCCCGTCCGCCCCCAATGCGTCGGCGTGTGCAGCCCCCACAGCCCGACCGCGTCCAGCCCCGCTCCCAGCACCAGCGCAGGGACCAGTACCACCAGCAGCCGGCTCGCCCGGTCGGTCAGGTAGTCGCCCCAATCCCATCCTCGCTCGGCCCGCGCCATCACGCTGCGCGCGATCCAGTACCCGCTCAGCACGAAGAACATCATCACCGCCGGATGCGCGAACCCCCCCCGCGGCATACAGCGCATCGACCGCCCAGCTTCCCGGCCAGCCGCCGCCCGGCCGCCAGTCGCGGATCACCAGCGCCCAGGCATGGCCGAACGCCACCGCCATCGCCAGCACCGCCCGCATCGCGTCCATATGGGTGCAGGCGGACGGTGCGATGCTGCGGGACGACGACATGGCGCGCCTATCGTCGCCGCCGCCGCGTACCGGCAACGCTTCGTTAAGGTGAACGCCGTCCCGAAATGACGCGCCGTTACCCCGGCGACGCGGGAACAGGCCACGATCGACAACCTCCGGCAAGCTGCGGCGCGGACACGCTTTCCACGCCCGCCCGCGCTTGCTAAGGCGCGCGCGTTCACGCATCCCGCCCCGCCGCCCGCCAGGCCCTCTGCCTGACGCCCGAGCGCCGGGCGCAACGGCAAGAAGGACGCCCATGACCGCGATCGGCCAGGACACGCTCAAGACCCGCACCACCCTCACCGTGGGCGACCGCGCCTACGACTATTACTCGCTGGCCAAGGCTGCCGAGAAGTACGGCTCGATCGACCGCCTGCCCTTCTCGATGCGCGTCCTGCTCGAGAACATGCTCCGCTTCGAGGACGGAGTCACCGTCACCGAGGCCGACGTCCAGGCGATCGTCGACTGGCAGGCCGATCCCGTCGCCCCCAACCGCGAGATCCAGTACCGCCCGGCGCGGGTGCTGATGCAGGACTTCACCGGCGTCCCCTGCGTGGTCGACCTCGCCGCGATGCGCGACGCGATGACCGCGCTCGGCGGCAACCCCGAGAAGATCAACCCACAGGTCCCCGTCCATCTCGTCATCGACCACTCGGTCATGGTCGACGAGTTCGGCTCGCCGCGCGCCCTCAACGACAACATGGAGCTCGAGTACCAGCGCAACGGCGAGCGCTACGAGTTCCTGAAGTGGGGCAGCAAGGCGCTCGACAACTTCCAGGTCGTGCCGCCGGGCACCGGCATCTGCCACCAGGTCAACCTCGAATACGTGTCGCAGGCGATCTGGTCCTCGCCCGAAACCGGGACCCATGCGACGGGTTCGGCGACGATCGCCTATCCCGACACGCTGGTCGGCACCGACAGCCACACCACCATGGTCAACGGCCTGGGCGTGCTGGGCTGGGGCGTCGGCGGGATCGAGGCGGAGGCGGCGATGCTCGGCCAGCCCGTCTCGATGCTGATCCCCGAGGTGGTCGGCTTCAAGCTGACCGGCGAGCTGGCGGAGGGCATCACCGCCACCGACCTCGTCCTCACCGTGACACAGATGCTCCGCAAGAAGGGCGTGGTCGGCCGCTTCGTCGAGTTCTACGGGCCCGGCCTGTCCTCGATGACCCTCGCCGACCGCGCGACCATCGCCAACATGGCTCCCGAATACGGCGCGACCTGCGGCTTCTTCCCGGTCGACGAGCGCACCATCGATTACATGCGCCTGACCGCGAGGGCCCCGGAGGTGATCGCGCTGACCGAGGCGTATGCCAAAGCCAACGGCTTCTGGCGCCATGCCGACGCGCCCGATCCCGTGTTCACCGACACGCTCGAACTCGACATGGGCACCGTCGTCCCCAGCCTCGCCGGCCCCAAGCGCCCGCAAGACAAGGTGACGCTCGACCATGTCGACGACGTGTTCAACGCCGACCTTGCCAAGGTCTATCACAAGGATGCCGCCGAGCGCGTGGCCGTCGCGGAGCGCGGCCACGACATCGGCGACGGCGACGTGGTGATTGCCGCGATCACCTCGTGCACCAACACCTCCAACCCTAGCGTGCTGGTCGCCGCCGGCCTCGTCGCCCGCAAGGCGCGCGCGCTGGGGCTTTCCCCCAAGCCCTGGGTCAAGACCTCGCTCGCCCCCGGCAGCCAAGTCGTGACCGACTACCTCGACAAGGCGGGGCTGACCGAGGACCTCGACGCGATGGGGTTCAACCTCGTCGGCTATGGCTGCACCACCTGCATCGGCAACTCCGGGCCGCTGCCCGGCCCGATCAGCGAGGCGATCAACACACACGACCTCGTCGCCGCCTCCGTCCTGTCGGGCAACCGCAACTTCGAAGGCCGCGTCTCCCCCGACGTGCGCGCCAACTTCCTCGCATCGCCGCCGCTGGTCGTCGCCTATGCGCTGAAGGGCACGGTGACCGAGGACATGCACTGCACCCCGCTCGGGCAAGGGACCGACGGGCAGGACGTGTTCCTCAAGGACGTGTGGCCGACCAACGACGAGGTCCGCGCACTGATGGACGCCAACATCGACGACGAAATGTTCCGCAGCCGCTATGGCGACGTCTATCGCGGCGACGACAAGTGGTTCGGGATCGAGGTCACGGGGTCGGACACCTATGCCTGGCCCGCCGCCTCGACCTACATCGCCAACCCGCCCTATTTCGACGGGCTGGAGATGACTCCGGCCCCGATCGCCGACATCGTCGATGCGAAGCCGCTCGCGATCCTGGGCGACTCGATCACCACCGATCACATCAGCCCGGCGGGCTCGATCAAGGCGGACAGCCCGGCCGGCAAGTGGCTGATGGAGCGGCAGGTCACCCGCGCCGACTTCAACAGCTACGGCGCGCGCCGCGGCAACGACCACGTCATGGTCCGCGGCACGTTCGCCAACATTCGCATCCGCAACGAGATGGTGCCGGGCGTCGAGGGCGGGATGAGCCGCTACCGGGGCGAGGTGATGCCGATCTACGACGCCGCGATGCGCCACCGCGACGACGGCACCGCGCTGGTGGTGGTCGCGGGCAAGGAATACGGCACCGGCTCGTCGCGCGACTGGGCGGCGAAGGGCACCCGCCTGCTCGGCGTCCGCGCGGTGATCGCCGAGAGCTTCGAGCGCATCCACCGCTCCAACCTCGTCGGCATGGGCGTGGTGCCGCTCCAGTTCGCCGAAGGGGTCGACCGCTCCACGCTGGCGCTGACCGGGGACGAGACCTTCACGATCACCGGCGTCGCTGCCTTGCGCCCGCGACAGGAGGTCGAGGTCACCCTGACCCGCGCCGACGGTTCGACGGAAACCTTCAAGACCCGCTGCCGCATCGACACGGTAAACGAGCTCGAATATTTCCTCAACGGCGGCATCCTCCAATACGTCCTGCGCAAGCTCGCCGCATGAAGGGGGCGCTCCTCGCGCTGACCCTGCTGGTGCCCGGGGCGGCGATGGCCGCCCCCGCACCCGTCACCGGCCGCTGGCTGACGGTCGACGGCAAGGCGCTGGTCGAGATTGGCGCGTGCGGCCCGGCCCTCTGCGGCCGCATCGCCCGCGTCCTCAAACCCCGCCCCGGCGGTCCCGCGGTGGACGCGAACAACCCCGACAAGGCGCTCCGCACCCGCCCCATCCAGGGCCTCACCATCCTGTCCGGGTTCGTAGGCGACGGCGACAAGTGGAAAGGCCGCATCTACGACCCCGAGTCCGGCCGCACCTACCGCTCCGAACTCCGCCGCGAAGGCAGCACCCTCAAGGTCAAGGGATGCATCGGCCCCTTCTGCCGCACCCAGGACTGGACCGCGGTGCGCTGACGCCAGAAGGTCGCGCCACTCCTCTCCCACTCTCTTCGTCACCCCGGCCTTGTGCCGGGGTCCACCGTTCCGCGAGCCCATCCGCCTGACGTTTGCGGAACGGTGGATGCCGGAACAAGTCCGGCATAACGAGAAAGCGTGCGCCTTGTTCTTCGTTCGATCGTGCGGCAGGCTAGCTGCCGATGAGAGAACGTTACCCCCTGCATCTACATCCTCGCCAGCGGCCCCAACGGCACGCTCTACGTCGGCGTCACCTCCGACCTGTTCGCCCGCCTGCACCAACATAGGGCCGGCACTTTCGACGGCTTCACCAAACGCTACGGCGTTACTCGCCTCGTCTACTACGAGGTTGCCGACACCATGGACGCGGCAATCTTCCGCGAAAAGCAATTGAAACGTTACCGCCGCGACTGGAAACGCAACCTGATCGAGCGCGAGAACCCGACCTGGGACGACTTGGCGATCGGGCTGCGGCTGCTACCCTGACCAGCCCGCCCAGCGGCGAGGTGGACCCCGGCACAAGGCCGGGGTGACGGGGGTTGCTACCGCACCCGCCCCCGCCGCACCACATACGCCCCCAGATACAGCACCAATCCCACCCCATTCCACGCCAGGAACCACCCCTGCGTCCGCGCCGGCAGGCTCCAGAACAGGTACGCGCACCCCCCGATCGCGCCCAGTCCCACGACCCAAACCGCCGGCGCCCGGAACGGCCGGTGCATCTCGGGCGCGCGCCGCCGCATCACCAAGAGGCACAGCCCCACCGCCGCGAACGCGGTCAGCGTCCCCGCATTGGCGAGCGCCGCGATCTCGTCGATCGGCAGCAGCCCGGCGAACACCATCACCACCGCCGCCGTGAACACCGTGATCCGCACCGGCACGCCCCGCCGCGACACCTTCGCCAGAGCACCCGGTAGCAAGCCATCCCGGGCCATCACGAAGAAGATGCGGCTCTGCCCATAGAGGAACGCCAGAATCACCGTCGGTAGCGCGATCACCGCCGACGCCGCCAGGAAGGTCGCGGTCCGCGTCCACCCGATCCCGCGCAGGATCAACGCGAGCGGCTCGGGCGAGTCGGCGAAGCGCGCGAAGGGCAGCGCGCCGACCGCCGCCACCGCGACCAGCATGTAGATCGCGACGCATGCCACCATCGACCCGACGATCCCGATCGCCAGGTCCCGCCCCGGATCCTTCGCCTCCTCCGCCGCAGTCGAGATCGCGTCGAAGCCGTAGAAGGCGAAGAAGATGATCGCCGCCGCCGCCATTACCCCGCGCTCGACGCCATCGGAGGAGACGCTCTTGCCGAACCCGAACGGCGAGAACGGCTTCATGTTGGCGGGATCGAAGAAATGCAGCGTCACGAACACGAACACCGCCAGCGCGATCAGCTTGACCACCACCAGCACGGCGTTAATCGTCGCGCTCTCCCGCGTCCCCAGCGTCAGCAGCCCCGCCACCGCGGCGACGATGACCAGCGCCTGCACGTTGACGCCCCAGCTCGCCACCGCCCCGTTCGCCAGCACCGGCCCATGCGTCAGCGCATCGGGCAGCGCGACGCCGAACCCCGCCAGGAACCCCGTCGCATAGCCCGACCACCCCACCGCCACCGTCGCGACGACCAGCGTGTACTCGGCCAGCAGGCTCCACCCCACGATCCAGGCGATCACCTCCCCCAGCACCGCATAGCTATAGGTGTACGCGCTCCCCGACACCGGCATCATCGTCGCCATCTCGGCATAGGCGAGCGCCGCGCACGCGCAGATCGCCCCCGCCACCGCAAAGCTCACGATCACCGCCGGCCCCGCCCGGTCCGCCCCCACCCCGATCAGCGTCAGGATGCCGGTGCCGACGATCGCGCCGACCCCCAGCGCGACGAGGTGATACCAGGACAAGGTGCGAGCGAGCGCCGAACCCCCATGCCCGCCAGCGATGTGCTCGACCTCGATCGCCTTGCGCCGGAACAGTCCGCTCGCCATCCCCTACCCCCAAATTCGTCATGCCGGACTTGTTCCGGCATCCACGGTGCGGCAAGCGCCACAGCAGGAGACTCTTGCGGCACCGTGGACCCCGGGACAAGCCCGGGGTGACGACCGGAGGAGCAGGAGAGACCCATGGAAGCCGCCCTCGACTTCGCGCTCGGCGAGATGGCCGACACGATCCGCGACACCACCCGCCGCTTCGCCGCCGATCGGATCGCCCCGCTCGCCGCCCGCGTCGACGCCGACGACTGGTTTCCGCAGGACCTCTGGCCTGCGATGGGTGAGCTCGGCCTCCACGGCATCACCGTCGACGAGGCGGACGGCGGCCTCGGGCTCGGCTACCTGGAACACGTCGTCGCGATCGAGGAGATCAGCCGGGCGTCCGCCTCGGTGGGCCTTTCCTACGGCGCGCACTCGAACCTGTGCGTCAACCAGATCCGCCGCTGGGGCAACGCCGAGCAGAAGGCGAGATACCTTCCCAAGCTCATCAGCGGCGAACACGTCGGCAGCCTCGCCATGTCGGAGGCGTCCGCCGGCTCCGACGTCGTCTCGATGAAGCTCAAGGCGCGCCGCTTCGACGATGGCTGGGTGCTCGACGGCACCAAGTTCTGGATCACCAACGCCGCCTATGCCGACACCCTCGTCGTCTACGCCAAGACCGGGGAAGGGAGCCGCGGCATCACCGCCTTCCTGATCGAACGCGACGCTCCCGGCTTTGCGATCGGCCAGAAGATCGACAAGGTCGGGATGCGCGGCAGCCCCACCGCCGAACTCGTCTTCACCGAATGCTACGTTCCCGACGCGCAGGTGATGGGCGAGGTGAACGGCGGCGTCGCGGTGCTGATGAGCGGGCTCGACTACGAACGCGCGGTGCTCGCGGGCATCCAGCTGGGCATCATGCAGGCGTGCCTCGACACGGTCGTGCCCTATGTCCGCGAGCGCAAGCAGTTCGGGCAGGCCATCGGCCAGTTCCAGCTGATCCAGGCCAAGGTCGCCGACATGTACGTCGCGCTCAACAGTGCCCGCGCCTATGTCTATGCCGTCGCCCGCGCGTGCGACGCCGGCCAGACCACCCGCTTCGACGCCGCCGGCGCGATCCTCCTCGCGTCGGAGAACGCGGTCAAGGTCGCCGGCGAGGCGATCCAGGCGCTCGGCGGCGCGGGGTATACGAAGGACTGGCCGGTGGAACGCTTCTGGCGCGACGCCAAGCTCCTCGACATCGGCGCCGGCACCAACGAGATCCGCCGCATGCTGATCGGCCGCGAACTGATCGGTGCGCCCGACAAGGTGGCGCAGTGAGCCGCTTCCTGATCCTCCCCCAGCTTGCTGGGGGAGGGGGACCAGCGAAGCTGGTGAAGGGGCCTCGCCCCACGCGCGTCGCTCGCGGCTCCGCCCCCGCCGTCAGGCTGCGCCTGCCACCTCCCCCAGCAAGCTGGGGGAGGATCGATCGATGACCGCCCCCGTCCTCCCCACCGCTCTCGCCCCCGACAGCGAAGCCTTCCGCGCCAACGCCGCCCACAACCGCGCGCTCGCCGAACAGCTCCGCACCACCGTCGCCACCGCCGCGCTCGGCGGCCCGGCCAAGTCCCGCGAACGCCACGAGAGCCGCGGCAAGCTCCTCCCCCGGATGCGCGTCGAACGCCTGCTCGACCCCGGCAGTCCGTTCCTCGAGATCGGCCAGCTCGCCGCCCACGACCTCTACGACGGGGAGGTCCCCGGTGCCGGGGTCATCGCCGGCATCGGCCGCGTCTCCGGCCGGCAGGTGATGATCGTCTGCAACGACGCGACGGTGAAGGGCGGCACCTACTACCCCCTGACCGTCAAGAAGCACCTCCGCGCGCAGGAGATCGCGCAGGAGAACCGCCTGCCCTGCATCTACCTGGTCGATTCGGGCGGCGCCAACCTGCCCCATCAGGCGGAGGTCTTCCCCGACCGCGACCATTTCGGCCGCATCTTCTTCAACCAGGCGAATATGTCCGCGCTCGGCATCCCCCAGATCGCCTGCGTGATGGGCAGCTGCACCGCCGGCGGCGCCTACGTTCCCGCGATGTCCGACGAGACGGTGATCGTCCGCAACCAGGGCACCATCTTCCTCGCCGGCCCACCGCTGGTCAAGGCCGCGACCGGCGAGGTCATCTCGGCGGAGGAGCTGGGCGGCGCGGAAACCCACGGCCGCCGCTCGGGCGTGGTGGATCACGTCGCGGAGAACGACGAGCACGCGCTCCAGATCGTCCGCGACATCGTCTCCACCCTACCTCCGCAGGTACAGGCGCCCGTCAACATCGCGACGCCCAGGCCTCCGAAATACGCTGCCGAAGACCTCTACGGCATCATCCCGCAGGACGTCCGCGCCCCCTACGACGTCCACGAGGTCATCGCCCGCCTCGTCGACGCCTCCGAATTCCACGAATTCAAGCCCCTCTATGGCGCGTCGCTGGTCTGCGGCTTCGCGCACATCTGGGGCCAGCCGGTCGCCATCCTCGCCAACAACGGCGTCCTGTTCTCCGAATCCGCACAGAAAGGCGCGCACTTCATCGAGCTCGCCTGCCAGCGCCGCATGCCCCTGCTGTTCCTCCAGAACATCAGCGGCTTCATGGTCGGCGGCCGCTACGAGGCAGAGGGGATCGCCAAGCACGGCGCCAAGCTCGTCACCGCGGTCGCCACCGCCTCCGTGCCCAAGATCACCGTCCTGATCGGCGGCAGCTTCGGCGCAGGCAACTACGGCATGTGCGGCCGCGCCTACTCCCCCCGCTTCCTGTTCACCTGGCCCAACGCCCGGATCAGCGTGATGGGCGGCGAACAGGCGGCATCCGTCCTCGCCACCGTCCACCGCGACGCCGACCGCTGGACGCCGGCGGAGGCCGAAGCCTTCAAGGCCCCGGTCCGCGCGAAATACGAGGACGAAGGCAACCCCTATCACGCCACCGCGCGGCTGTGGGACGACGGCATCATCGACCCCGCCCAGACCCGCGACGTCCTCGGCCTGGCCCTCGCCGCCACCCTCAACGCCCCCATCCCCGAGACGCCGAGGTTCGGCGTCTTCCGGATGTGAGCGGCGACGCCTCAAAACCTCCCCGGAACGGGGAGGGGACCGCGCGGCGCAGCCGCGTGGTGGAGGGGCTCACACCCCGCGCCGCACGATCGAACGCGCCCGCCGCGAACGCCGCTCGGGCAACCCGCCCGAGGTTGCGCTCTGGCGTGCGCTCCGCACCCGCCCCGGCAACTTTCGCTTCCGTCGCCAGCACCCGATCGGCGAGTACAACCTCGACTTCGCCTGCCTGTCGGTCCGCCTCGCGATCGAGGTCGACGGCGAGGCGCACGACCGTGGCGACCGCCCCGCCCGCGATGCCCGCCGCGACTCGCACCTCGCGACGCTCGGCTTCGCCACGCTCCGCCTCCCCGCGCGCGACGTCCTCGCCGACACCGAATTTGCCATCGCGGCCGTCGTTAGCGCGTGCCGCGCGCGCCAGCCCCTCCACCGTCCTTCGGACGGTCCCCCTCCCCGTCCCGGGGAGGTTTAGAAAGGAGCCACCCATGATCCCCCTCCTCGCCCTCCTCCTCCAGACCACCCCTGTCGCCCCGATCGTCAAGGGCACCGCGCTCCCGCCTCCCGGCACGGAGGAAGCCGCCGTGCTCGCCCCCGTCGAGCGCATCTTCGCCGCGCTCACCGCCGGCGACGGTGCCGCCGTCCTCGCCGCCACCCGTCCGGACGGCCGCGCCACCGTCGCGCTGGAAGGACCAGACGGCCGCCGCGGCATCCGCCAGCGCGACTGGGCGAGCTTCGCCGCCGGCCTCAAGCCCGGCCCCGACCGCATCGTCGAACGCTTTACCGGCACCCCCGCTGTCGAGGTCGACGGCGACATCGCCATGGTCTGGGGCCCGTACGAGCTGACCGTGAACGGCAAGCGCGCGCATTGCGGCGTCGATCATTTCGACCTCGTCCGAGAGGCCGGCGCGTGGAAGGTCCTCAACGTCACCTGGTCGCAGCGCACGACCGGCTGCGCGGGGGAATAGCGTGCGCGACTATGGCGAGCTGCTGCGCACGGGGGTCGAGCTGGCCGGCTATGACGGCTATCTCGACACCGAAGGGCTCAAGGAACGCAACAAGGTCCAGGCGCGCTACAACACCCTCCGGAACGCCATCGTCTACGACCTGCTCCGCCGCGAGCCTGATGCCGCCGCCGCGCACAACACCATGCATCGCGAGCTCGACGCCGAACGGCCCGGCACGCCCGAGGGCCTGCTCGCGTTCGTCGACCAGGTCGAAACCGAGCTCGCCGCGCAGATCGAACGCGACGGCGCCCGCGCGCCCTGGCGTCGAACCCTGGTCCACCGCGGACCCTGGATCGTCGCGGCGGTGGTGCTCGCGATCTACTTCGGCCTCCGCATCTACAGCCGGCAGCCGGTGGACGCCCCGCTCCAGACCCGCGCCGGCATTGTCCAGCGTGCCGCCGCCGCCCACAAGGCACTCCGTTATGCCGACTGGACCGACACCCGCCGCCGCCGCTGGGTGGCGGAGCTGCTGTTCTGGCCGATCGCCCCGACCGACGCGGAGACGAAGGGCGCGGGCGAGTTCGCCGCCATGGTGCTCGACGGTCGCCGGTTCCTGGCCGAACAGCGGCTGATCTGCGCCCCCGCCGCGCCGAGCAGCGCCGAGGGGATCACCGACGCCGACCTCGATCTCGTCGGCACCGTCGCGGACGCGGTCCGCGCGCCCGGCCTGCGCTGGGCCGACCCGCCGATCTTGACGCTGCTGGCCCCGATCCGCGCGGCCTATCCATGCCGATGATCGCGTTGCGGCTGTCCTACACGCCCCCGGCCGTGCCATGGTCATGGGTGATGATGACCCTGCCCGCCTCCACCCGCGCGTCCGCCCCGCGGATCCTTGCGGGAAGGCCCGCCGACATGTCGTTTTCCCGGAACCTTCGGAACCTTTGCCGATGATCGCCTCGCTCCTGATCGCCAACCGGGGCGAGATCGCCTGCCGGATCATCCGCACCGCGCGGGCGCTCGGCATCCGTACGGTCGCAGTGTATTCGGACGCAGATGCACGGGCGCTCCACGTTCGTCAGGCCGACGAAGCCGTCCACATCGGCCCCTCCCCCGCGCGCGAAAGCTACCTGCTCGGCGACCGCATCATCGCCGCCGCGCGGGCAACGGGGGCGGAGGCGATCCACCCCGGCTACGGCTTCCTCTCGGAAAATGCCGACTTTGCGCAGGCCGTCACCGACGCCGGCCTGGTCTGGGTCGGCCCTGCGCCTGCCTCGATCCGCGCGATGGGGCTCAAGGACGCCGCCAAGGCGCGCATGATCGCCGCGGGCGTCCCCGTCACCCCCGGCTATCTCGGCGACGACCAGAGCCCCGACCGCCTCGCCGCGCAGGCCGACGCGATCGGCTACCCCGTCCTCATCAAGGCGGTCGCCGGCGGCGGCGGCAAGGGGATGCGCCGCGTCGACGCCGCGTCCGACTTCGCCGACGCCCTCGCCAGCTGCCGCCGCGAAGCCGCCTCCAGCTTCGGCGACGACCGCGTACTGATCGAGAAGTACATCCTCTCCCCCCGGCACATCGAGGTGCAGGTCTTCGGCGACACGCACGGCAACGTCGTCCACCTGTTCGAACGCGACTGCTCGCTCCAGCGCCGCCACCAGAAGGTGATCGAGGAAGCGCCCTCTCCCGGCATGGACGAGGCCACGCGGGCCGCCGTCTGCGAAGCCGCCGTCCGCGCCGCCAAGGCGGTCGACTACGTCGGTGCCGGCACGATCGAGTTCATCGCCGACGCCAGCGAGGGCCTCCGCGCCGACCGCATCTGGTTCATGGAAATGAACACCCGCCTGCAGGTCGAACACCCGGTGACGGAAGCGATCACCGGCCAGGACCTTGTCGAATGGCAACTCCGCGTGGCTTCGGGCGAACCGCTCCCCCGCCGCCAGGACGAGCTGGCCATCGACGGCTGGGCGATGGAGGCGCGGCTGTACGCGGAGGATCCGGCCAAGGGATTCCTGCCGAGCGTCGGCCGGCTCCGTCATCTCACGCTGGCCCCTGCACTACCGCCGCCGGAATGGACGGCCATCGTCAAGGCCGGGGGCTTCGCCGGCAACGAGGAGGGCTGGACGCCACCGGAGCCGATCCGGATCGACACCGGCGTGGAACAGGGCTCGGAGGTATCGCCCTTCTACGACCCGATGATCGCAAAGCTCATCGCCCACGCGTCGACGCGGGATGCAGCTGCCGATGATCTGGCATCGGCCTGTTCGGGGGTTCAGGTCTGGCCGGTGCGCACCAACGCGGCGTTTCTCAACGGCCTCCTCCGCCGCCCGGAGTTCCTGTCCGGAACGATGGACACCGGCTTCATTGGCCACCATCTCGATGACCTGACGGCCCCCGCGCCGGTGACCGACGAACTGGCCAGCCTCGCCATCGACGTGCTTCGGCAAAGGCAGGATGCAGGCACGACCGGAAGCTGGCCGCTGGGCGATGGCCTGAACGGCTTCCGTCTCAATGCCCCTGCCAGATCCACGGCAACCGTCTTCATCGACGGAATGTCGCATGAAGCGACGCTTCCCACCCGCAATCCTTGGACCGACGACGACTTCCTCAGCCAAGCCTTCCTCTTCGAGGACGGTGGCGCCATCCTTTTCTCGCAAGGCTCAGCCCACGTCGCCACCTTGGCCTCTCGGCCAGGCGCAACCGGTACCGCCGGCGACGGTGCGATCCTCGCCCCCATGCCGGGCCGGGTCATCGCGGTGGAAGTCACTCCCGGCGACACGGTCACCCGCGGCCAGAAGCTCGTCACCCTGGAAGCCATGAAGATGGAACACGCCCTCACCGCCCCCTTCGACGGCACCGTCGCCGAACTCAACGCCACCCCCGGCGGCCAGGTCACCGAATCCACCCTCCTCGCCCGCATCGACCCCGCCTGACTCAATCCCCCCGTCACCTCCGCGAAGGCGGGGGTCCATCTCCTGCCCTCGCCCCGCACAACCCGGTTGACAGAATCGCGCCGCTTGCCTAGCTGGCGCATCTTTCCCGCTGGGCTCGCCCTTTGCGGGGGCACAGCATTTGGGAAGTGACAAGGCCATGTTCGCAGTCGTGCGCACGGGCGGCAAGCAGTACCGCGTCGCCGCCGGAGACAAGATCGTCGTCGAGAAGCTCGATGGCGAAGCCGGTTCGTCGATCACGCTCGGCGACGTCCTCCTCGCCGGCGAGGGCTCGGACCTCCGCTCGGTGGAGGGCCTGACCGTCGCCGCCGAGATCGTCGCACAGGCAAAGGCGGACAAGGTCATCGTCTTCAAGAAGCGCCGCCGCCACAATTATCGCCGCCGCAACGGCCATCGCCAGAACCACACGATCCTCAAGATCGTTTCGGTCGGCTGAGCCAGCGCGCGAACAAGGAGCATCTGACATGGCACATAAGAAAGCAGGCGGTTCGTCTCGCAACGGTCGCGATTCGGCCGGTCGCCGTCTCGGCGTCAAGAAGTTCGGGGGCGAACTCGCGATCGCGGGCAACATCCTCGTGCGCCAGCGCGGGACCAAGTTCTATCCGGGTGCCAATGTTGGCATCGGCAAGGACCACACGCTGTTCGCCCTGACCGACGGCCGCGTGTCGTTCGCGACCGGCAAGCTCGGCCGAAAGTTCTGCTCGGTCGAGATTATGGCGGAAGCCGCCGAATAACATCGGGCTACCACACGGGTCGCCCACCAGGGTGACCTGCGGTTCCGGACACGGAACCGAACCGACAAGGGAGCAGGGTCACCCCGGCTCCCTTTTTTCTTGGCTCCCCTACCCTGTCGCAGCCCCGTCATCCCGGCGTGGCAGCGGCGCTGCGCAAGGAGAGCCCGAGATGTTCGCCCGTACGCCCCGCCTCACGCTCCGCCCCGGCTGGCCCGAGGACGCCCCCGCGCTTGCCGCCGCGATCGCGCACGAGGGCGTGGTGTCCCGCACCGCCCGTCTCCCCTGGCCCTATGCCCGCGAGGATGCCGAGGCGTTCCTGTCAGTCCCCCGCGGCCCTCACGACGCCCGCTTCCTGATCCTCGATCACGAGGAAGCTACCCCCCGTCTCGTCGGCGGTATCGCGCTGGCGGCCGAGGACGGCGAGCATCACCTCGGCTATTGGCTCACCCCCGCCGCCTGGGGCCGCGGCTACGCGACCGAGGCGGGCCGCGCGGTCATCGACATGGCCCACCACGCCCTCCCCATTCGCCGCCTTGCCGCCTGGCACCACCTCGACAATCCCGCATCGGCGCACGTCCTGCGCAAGCTCGGCTTCCGCGAGACCGCCCGCGCGCCCCGCTACTCGCTCGCCCGCGACGCAAAGGTCGACAGCGCCCGCTGGGACCTCGACCTGGAGGACCGACAACCGGTCGCGCTGGCAGCATGACCCTCCGTCGCCCCGGCCTCGAGCCGGGGTCCCGCTGCCGCGCGATCCCTATAGGGATGGAGGATGCCGAGGCCGGATCGAGGGCTACCCTCGAACCCGTTGCAATGTTGGAGCAGGCCTGCAACGCCACGCCTGCTCTTGCGACCGTTGATCCCGCCAGCCCGGTGCGCCCGCAAACGCCCGTTGCGGACGCCATGCAACAAGGCGGCCCGATCGTTTTACGCCTGAACTTACCCCGAACTTCCGGCCCCTACCGTGCCGCCATCCGCCGCGCGAAGTGCACCTCCACCGCGCGCCGCACGCTGTCCGCGATCTTCTCCCGCCCATCCTTGCTGTCGAGGAAGGCGGCATCGCTCGCGTTGGAAATGTACCCCGTCTCGAACAGGATCGATGGCATGTCGGGGGCTTTGAGCACCATCAGCGACGCCATCCGGTGGAAATTAGGCTTGAGCGGCACCAGCGGCTTCGCCTCCCGCCCCAGAAGGCGCGCGAACCCCGCCGACGCGTTCATCGTCTCGCGCTGGGTCAGGTCGATCAGGATCGACGACACGTCCGCGCCATCCTGCCCCAGGTCCACCCCGCCGATGATGTCCGCCTTGTTCTCGCGCGCCGCCAGCCGGGCGGCCTCCTTGTCCGACGCCACCTCCGACAGGGTATAGACCGACGCGCCGCTCGCCCGCTCGGTGCCCGCGCTGTCGCAATGGACCGAGATGAACAGGTCGGCCTTCAGCCGCCGCGCCACCCCGAAGCGTTCGCGCAGCACCAGGAAGCGGTCGTCGTCGCGGGTCAGCGCCACCCGCACCCGCCCGCCATCGAGCAGCGCGTCGCGGATCGCGCGCGCAACCTTCAGCGTCACGTCCTTCTCGCGCAGGCCCGTCTCGGCGTTGATCGCGCCGGGGTCGAGTCCGCCATGGCCCGCGTCGATCACCACCAGCGGCCGGCTTGCGTCGCCTTGCACCTTGGGCAGCTTCGCGGCTTTGGCAGGCCGCGGCACCGGCACCGACACCTTGTAGCGCGGCCGTGCGCGCGCCAGCGGCAGCACCCCCAGCGGCCCCGCCGCCTGCGCCTCGGCGATCGCGGCCGCCGGCATCCAGACCGCCAGCAGCGCGGCGACGATCCCGGTCCGGCGCGTTCCCCTTCGTGTCACTGTGCCGTCCCCCGTCGCTTGCCCCATAGCCTGTCACGCCGCGATGCCGTGCGGGTCATAGACCCCGTTATGGTTGACGATCCCTAACCTGGCGCGGTTAACGCCCCGTTAGCAGATCGCAACTACGCATCGGTATGCCGCTCTTTCGCGAGCACGCGCCCGGCCGGTTGCGATCACCGGGGCGCGATGCTAGCAACGGGTCGCACCCGTGCGCCGGGGGTTCCGCCCCAGTCGCACCGGTCCACCGGCCGCACTCCGTTGGAGTTTCCGGCCAATCAGGTTGACGCTCGCCATGATGCCCTTCCCTCTCCCGTTCGACCGCCCGGCACCCGCCGGCGGACGCGTGGGACCGGGGTTGCCGCAGCCCGTTTCGCGGCGGCTCGGGCGAGCAGACGCATATCTTGCCACAATCGCGCCGCAGGCTTCGAGCCGCGGTGCCCATCGCGCGCCCCTTCATGGCCGGCGCGCGCGGAGACCATCCAATGACCACGCGCATGCTGATCGACGCACGCCACCGGGAAGAAACCCGCGTAGCCGTCGTCAAGGGTAACCGGATCGAGGAGTTCGACTTCGAATCCGCCGAGCGCCGCCAGCTCAAGGGCAATATCTACCTCGCCAAGGTGACCCGCGTCGAACCGTCGCTCCAGGCGGCGTTCGTTGATTACGGCGGCAATCGTCACGGCTTCCTGGCGTTCTCGGAAATCCACCCCGACTATTACCAGATCCCCAAGGAGGATCGCGAGGCGCTGCTCCGCGAAGAGGCCGAGCACGCCGCCGAGGAAGCGGCCCTGCGCGCCGAATACGACGCCGACGAGGACGGCGATGACCATGGCGACGAGCCGCACGACGACGGCTACGACGCCGACGCGCACGACGACGAGCACGACCACGCCGACGAGGAGGACGCCCCGCGCGACGGTACCTCCAAGAAGCCGCGTGGCGACGAGGAGGTCGAGGCCCTGCGCGCCCGCCGCCAGTCGCTGCGCCGCCGCTACAAGATCCAGGACGTGATCCGCCGCCGCCAGGTGCTGCTCGTCCAGGTCGTCAAGGAGGAGCGCGGCAACAAGGGCGCGGCGCTCACCACCTACCTGTCGCTCGCCGGCCGCTATTGCGTGCTGATGCCCAACACCTCGCATGGCGGCGGGATCAGCCGCAAGATCAGCAACGCATCCGACCGCAAGCGTTTGAAGTCGATCATGGCGGAGCTCCAGCTGCCCTCGTCGATGGGCTGCATCGTCCGCACCGCCGGGCTCCAGCGCACCAAGACCGAGATCAAGCGCGATTTCGACTATCTCGCGCGGCTGTGGGACGGCATTCGCGAGAACACGCTGGGCTCCTCGGCACCCGCGCTGATCTATGGCGACAGCGACCTCATCAAACGCGCAATCCGCGACATCTACAATCGCGAGGTCGAGGAGGTGATCGTCGAAGGGGCGGACGGCTACGCCCATGCCAAGGAGTTCATGCGGCTGCTGATGCCCAGCCACGCCAAGCGGGTGAAGCAATACGCCGACGCCGTGCCGCTGTTCCAGCGCGCCCATGTCGAGGATCAGCTCGCGGCGATGTACAACCCCGTCGTCCAGCTGAAGTCGGGCGGGTACCTCGTCATCAACCCGACCGAGGCGCTGGTCTCGATCGACATCAACTCCGGCCGCTCGACCCGCGAGCACAATATCGAGCAGACCGCGACCGCCACCAACCTCGAGGCCGCGCAGGAGATCGCGCGCCAGCTGCGGCTGCGCGACATGGCCGGGCTCGTCGTCATCGACTTCATCGACATGGACAACGGCTCCAACGTCCGGAAGGTCGAGAAGGCGATGAAGGAGGCGCTCAAGAACGACCGCGCCCGCATCCAGGTCGGCCGCATCTCGGGCTTCGGCCTGATGGAGATGAGCCGCCAGCGGCTGCGCACCGGCGTGCTCGAGGCGTCCACCCGCACCTGCCCGCATTGCGAGGGCACCGGCCTCGTCCGCACCGCCGCCTCCGCGGGCCTGTCCGCGCTGCGCCTGATCGAGGACGAGGCGGCGCGCGGCCGCGGCTCGTGCCTGACGCTGCGCGCGTCGCAGGAAGCCGCGATCTACGTCCTCAACCGCAAGCGCGCCGATATCGCCGAGATCGAGGACCGCTACGGTGTCACCGTCGACATCCTCCCCGACCGCGAGGAGGAGGGCGCACGGATGACCGTCGACGCCTCCGGCCCGCCCCCCGCGCACCCGCCCAAGATCGAGCCGCTGGTCGTCGAATCGGACGAGGACGACCTGATCGAGGACGAGCCCGAGATCGACGAGGACGAGGAGGTCTTCGAGGACGACGGCGAGCAGGAAGCAGCCCCGCGCGAACGCCGGGAGCGCGGCGAGGATGACGGCGAGGGCGAAGGCGGGGGTCGGGGCAAGCGCCGTCGCCGCCGCCGCGGTCGGGGCCGTGGCCGCCGCGAGGAGGGCGAAGGCGAGGCCAGCGACACCGCCGAGCCGCTCGACGACGCAGCCGAGGACGCCGACCAGCCCGAGGCCCAAGACGCCACCGACGAAGCCGAAGTCGCCGAGGCTCCGGCCGAGGATGCCGGCGAGGGCAGCCGTCGCCGCCGCGGTCGTCGCGGCCGCCGTGGCGGTCGCCGCGGTGAGGGCGCGGAGGCTCAGTCCGACGCCGCCTCAACCGGAAGCGAACCGGCTGGAAACGAGCTGGCCGGGGACGGTCCGGTCGAGGCCGCGTCCGCCGAGCCGGAGGCCGAACCCGCCGACGCCGGCGACTCGGGCCCGGTCACCACACCGCTCGACGTGACCCCTGAGGCGACCGAGGCCCCCGACGCTGCCGAAGCCCCCCGCACCCGCCGCCGCCCCCGCGCCCGCAAGGCTGCCGCAGGCGACGTCGCGGTCACCGCGGAGGCGCTGGTCGCCGACACGGCCCCCGAGGCAACCGCACCAGCGGAGAGCCCCGCCCCCGAAGCGCCCACTGAAGCCGAAGCCCCCGCCAAGCCGCGCCGCTCGCGCCGCAAGGCTCCCGCGGCTGAAGCGACCACGGAAGCCCCCGCGGCCGAAACGCCCGCCGAGGCTCCGGCCGACGCGGAGGACGCGCCCAAGCCCAAGCGCCGCTCGCGCGTCCGCAAGCCGGTTGAGGCCAAGGCGACGGCGGAGCCGACCGGCGACCCGTCCCCCGTCACGGACGACAGCGCAGCGCTCCTCACCGGCCAGGACGGCACGCTCGCTCCCGAAGCGGCGTCGACCGCCGATGCTCCGGCCGGGACCGACGCCGAACCCGCAGCCGACACGCCCGCCGAACCGCCCCGTCGTGGCTGGTGGCAGCGCACCTTCGGCTGATCGGTCACACTCCCCCGGCTCCGGCCGGGGGAGCGCCCCCTGCCCGGGCCCGGTTCAGTCGAAGTTCAGCCGGGAACAGACAGACACTCACCATCGCTTTTCGGTGTCCTACATCGGCCAAATCTGCTGAACCGCCCGCATGATCGCTCCACCGACCCGGCCCGGACGATCGTCCGCGACGCGAAACATGGGTGGACCCCGTGACCTTTGCTGACCTTCCGGGCATGATCGGCCGATGAAGCCTCTCCTCGCCGCCCTCTCCGCGGCTCTCCTGCTCTGGACCCAGCCGGCGCATGCGCAGGGCATCCTGCGCGATGCGGAGACCGAGGCGATGTTCCAGGAGATGACCGGGCCGCTCGCGCAGGCGGCGGGGCTCGGCCCCCGCGCTGTCAAGGTGGTGCTGGTCAACGACAGCTCGATCAACGCCTTTGTCGTCGGGGGCCAGCAGATCTATGTCCACTCCGGGCTGATCCAGGCGGCAGACAACGCCAACCAGGTCCAGGGCGTGATCGCGCACGAACTGGGCCACATCGCCGACGGCCACGTGATGCTCGCCGACCGCGGCACCAAGCCGGCGATGGGCATCTATTTGCTCTCGATGGTGCTCGGGCTCGCGACCATGGCGGCTGGCGGGGGTGAGGCGGGCGCGGGCATCCTCGCCGCGGGGCAACAGGCGGCGCTCGGCAAGTACCTGTCGTTCAGCCGCGTCCAGGAAATCACCGCCGACGCATCGGGCGCCCGCTTCCTCGCCGCCGCCGGGATCACCGGCAAGGGCATGATCTCGTTTTTCCGCCGCCTCCAGAAGGAGGAATATCGCTACGCCGGCGAGATCGACCCGTACATGCAGACCCACCCGCTCTCGGGCGACCGCGTCCAGCATCTCACCGCCGACCTGGAGGCCAGCCCCGCCTGGAACAAGCCCTCCGACCCCGGACTCGAGGAGCGGTTCAAACGGGTCAGGGCCAAGCTGGAGGGCTATGTCATGGAGCCCAACCGGACGCTGTCCGACTTCCCCGAATATGACACCAGCATCTATGCCCGCTACGCCCGCGCCTATGCCTGGCACAAGGCCGGCTACCCCGACAAGGCCGATGCCGAATCGGCGGCGCTGATCGCCAAGGTGCCGAACGACCCCTATTTCCAGGAAATCCGCGGCCAGATCCTGCTGGAGGCCGGCAAGCCTGCCGACGCGCTAGGCCCCCTGCGCATGGCGACCGAGGGCTCGCGCAACAACGCGCTGATCGCCACCACATTGGGTCACGCGCTGATCGCCACCGACGACAAGGCGAACCTGCCCGAGGCGGTCCGGGTCCTGCGCACCGCGGTCGCGCGCGACGACCAGAACCCGTTCGCCTGGTATCAGCTCGGCACCGCCTATGAGCGGTCGGGCGACACCGCCCGAGCCGCGCTCGCCACCGCCGAGCGCGCCAGCATGGGCGGCGACAGTCGCACCGCCGCCGCCAGCGCGCGCTATGCGATGGCCGGCATCCCGGCGAACACCAGCGACTGGATTCGCGCGCAGGACATCGCGATGACCGCCCAGAACGACCTCGACGATCATCGGAAGAAGCGCCGGTGAACCGCCTGTCGCTGACGCTCGCCGCCCTCGCCGGGCTGGCGCTGGGGATGCTCGCGATGCTGCTGTGGAGCGGCCGCGCCCCGGTCGGCCGCGCCGCCACCGAACAGGTCGTGCGCGACTACGTGCTCGCGCACCCCGAACTGATCCCGGAAGCAATGGCGAAGCTCCAGCAGCGCGAACAGGCGCGCGCGGTCGCCGGGCTCGCCGATACCGTCACCCGCCCCTATGCCGGCGCCTGGACGGGCAATCCGAGGGGCGACGTCACCGTCGTCGAGTATTACGACTATAACTGCGGCTATTGCCGCGCCAGCCTGCCCGCGATTCGCGAGCTGGTGGCGGGCGATCCGGGCGTCCGCGTCGTCTTCCGCGAACTTCCCATCCTCGCCCCCACCAGCCGCGACGCCGCCCGCGCCAGCCTCGCCGCGGCAAAGGCGAACCGCTTCGCCGCGTTCCACGACGCACTCTACGGCGCCGGGCGAGTGACACCGGAGAGCATCGCCGCCGCCGCCCGCACCGCCGGGGTCGACCTGTCCCGCGCCGACACCGCCGCCGCCGATGCGGAGATCGCGAGCAACCTCCAGGCGGCGGGCACGCTCGGCCTCACCGGCACCCCCAGCTGGGTGATCGGCAGCCAGCTCCTGTCCGGCGCGGTCTCGCTCGATCGGCTGCGCGAGGCGGTGGCACAGGCGCGGACAGGATGATGACCGACCCGATCCTTTCCATCGCCGGCGTATCCAAGACCTACGGGGACGGCACCGTCGCGCTCCACCCGGTCGACCTCGCCATCGCGCGCGGCGAGATCTTCGCGCTGCTCGGCCCCAACGGCGCGGGCAAGACGACGCTGATCTCGATCGTCTGCGGCATCGTCAACGCGTCCACGGGTTCGGTGACCGTCGCGGGTCACGACGCCTTCGCCGACTACAAGGCCGCGCGCCGCACGATCGGGCTCGTGCCGCAGGAACTGTCGGTCGACATGTTCGAGACCGTCCTCGCCACCGTCACCTTCTCGCGCCGCCTGTTCGGCCGCTCGGGCCATGCCGCCCATATCGAACAGGTGCTCCGCGACCTGTCGCTCTGGGACAAGCGCCACGCCAAGATCATGGAACTGTCCGGCGGGATGAAGCGCCGCGTCCTGATCGCCAAGGCGCTCGCCCACGAACCCGACATCCTGTTCCTCGACGAGCCTACCGCCGGGGTCGACGTGGGCTTGCGCCGCGACATGTGGACGCTGGTCCACCGCCTGCGCGAGCGCGGCACCACGGTGATCCTCACCACGCATTACATCGAGGAAGCCGAGGAGATGGCCGATCGGGTGGGCGTCATCGACAAGGGCCGTCTGCTGCTGGTGGAAGAAAAGCAGGCGCTGATGAAGAAGCTCGGCAAGCGCCAGCTGACCCTGACCCTGACCGAACCGCTCGCCACCGTGCCGGCCGGGCTCGACGACTGGGCTCTCCAGCTCGAAGACCAAGGCCGCACGCTTCGCTACGTCTTCGACGCCCAGGCGGAAGACACCGGCATCCCGCCCCTCCTCCGCCGCCTCGAGGAGCGGGGCATCGCCTTCCGCGACCTCGAATCCTCCAAGTCGAGCCTGGAGGACATCTTCGTCGATCTGGTGGGAAGCAAATGATCCTCCCCCAAGGGGGGAGGGGGACCATGCGAAGCATGGTGGAGGGGCCTCGCCCCAGGCGCCCCGCCCGCCGCACCGCCCCTCCACCACTCGCTGCGCGAGCGGTCCCCTCCCCGTACCGGGGAGGATCAAGGAAAGAGCATGAACCTCCACGGCATCTGGGCGATCTACCGGTTCGAGATGGCGCGCTTCGGGCGCACGATCTGGACCAGCCTGCTCGTCCCCGTCATCACCACCTCGCTCTACTTCGTCGTGTTCGGCACCGCGATCGGCGCGCGGATGAGCGAGGTGTCGGGCGTCCCCTATGGCGCGTTCATCGTGCCGGGACTGATGCTGCTCGCGATCTTCTCCGAATCGATCATGAACGCGTCGCTCGGCATCTACATGCCCAAGTTCACCGGCACGATCTTCGAACTGCTCTCCGCGCCGCTGTCGCCGGGGGAGATCGTGCTCGGCTACGTCGGCGCGGCGACCACCAAGTCGCTGCTGATCGGGGCGGTGATCTTCGCCACCGCCCACCTGTTCGTCGACCTGCCCGTCGCGCACCCGGTCGCGATGGTCGGCTATCTCGTCCTCGTCGCCGCCGCCTTCTGCCTGTTCGGCTTCGCGATCGGTATCCAGGCCAAGGGGTTCGAGCAGCTCCAGGTCATCCCGCTGCTCGTCGTCACCCCGCTCACCTTCCTCGGCGGCGCGTTCTACTCGGTCAGCATCCTGCCCGAACCGTGGCGAACGATCACCCTGTTCAACCCGGTGGTGTACCTCATCAACGGCTTCCGCTGGACCTTCTTCGGCACCAGCGACGTCGCCCCCGGCCTCAGCCTGGGGGTGACCGCGCTGTTCCTTCTCGCCTGCCTCGGCGCGATCACCTTGATCTTCCGCACCGGCTGGCGGCTCAAGGCGTAGCGTCGGCTCCCAGCCACGCCCGCCGGAACGCCGCCTGCGCCGGGGTCGGCGTCTGCCCCGCCGTCTCCGCCCGCACGACCTCGAACGCCGGGTCGGCGACAGCGACCAGCGTCACCCGCCGCTCGGTCCCGCGGCTCCGGATCGCCAGCTCCACCCGCTGCCCCGGCTTCAACGCCGCCAGCGCCGCGGTCCACCCGGCCGCGTCGGCCACCGTCGCGCCGCCCAGCGAGACGAGCACGTCGCCCCGCTCCACCCCCGCCTTGTACAGGGGGCTGTCCGGCACCGGCGGTTCGGCCAGCGTCACCGCGCCGCCCTCGCTCCCCGCCTGCGTCGCCCCCAGCCATCCGCGATCGGGACGTGCCGGCCGCACCACCAGCCCCGCCTGCGCCAGCATCGGCGCGAAGTCGGGCAATGCCGAACCCTCGACGCTCGCCTTGAAGAACGCGGTCGCGAACGCCTCGTCCCCCGTCACCGCCGCCAACGCGCGGCGCGCGTCGTCGGGCTGATACGGCCGCTCGGTCACCCCATGCACCCGCCACATCTGGCGCATGAAGTCGTCCAGCGTCTTGCCCGGGTACCGCCCTCGCAGTTGCAGGTCGAGCACCAGCGCGATCACCGCGCCATAGGGGTAATAGCTCACGAAGATGTTGGGATTGACCGGGTCGATCGACTTGGCCGCATCGACGAACGGCGCGCGCAGGCTCATCTCCTGCGGCCCGCCATAGCGGCGCGCGGGACTGTTCACCACATAGTCGAGCGTCCGCCCCAGCCCCTTCAGGAACGCATCGACCGGCATCTCCCCCGCGCGCCGGACGGTCAGCGGCCCGTAATATTGGGTGAACCCCTCCGCCAGCCATAGCGAGGGCGTCGGGTTGGCACGGGTGAAGTCGAACGGCTCCAGCCCGGCGGGGCGAATGCGCTCGACGTTCCAGGCATGGGTGAACTCGTGCGCCAGCGTCTGGATCTGACCGAACTGCGCCTCCGCCAGCCCGCGCGTGTCGACGATGATCGTGGAGTTGCGATGCTCCATCCCGTCGCCATCGGCCCAGGGCAGATAGTCGGCGATGAAGGTATAGCGGCCGAAATCGTAGCGCGGAGCCCCGCCGAACACGGCGAAATGCTGCTCGATGACCTTCTTCGTCATCGCGGCATAGCGGTCCATGTCCGCCTCGGACCCCTGGTGGTGCACCGCCAGCCGGATCGTCTGCGCGCCCACCGGCCCCGCCACCTGCCATTCGCGCATCGCGAAGTCGGACAGCTCGGTCGGGCTGTCCATCAGATATTGCAGGTCCGGCGCCCAGAAGGTCATCGCCGCCCCCTTCGCCTCGGGCAGCTGGGTCGCGACCTTCCACTTGGGGTCAGGGCTGCGGAACCGCACCCGGATCGGCCGCTCGTCATATCCCGTCGCCCACAGGAAGGTGGCAGGCATGTTGAGGTGCGCGTGGCTTGCGTCGATCTGCGCATAGGTGCCGTCGCCATGATCGCCATACAGCGTGTAGGTCACCGAGATGGTGCCGTCATGCCCGTCCACCGACCAGCCATACGGATCGGTGCGACCCACCGTCAGCGCGCGCCCCGCCCCGTCGACCGCGCTGACCGAATAGACGTTCTTGGCGAACTCGTGGATCGCGTAGCGGCCGGGCGACGACCGCGCCATCTGGAACCGCACCGGCCCGGGGCGCAGCTGGCGATAGGTGACGGTGATCCGGGCCTCGTGATGAACCGCGTTGGGAAAGCTCACCTCGTACTGGATCGGCCCGCTCGCCCCCGGATCGCGCGCCGCCGCATAGCGCCCGGCCGCCACCTGCGCCTCGGCCACCCCACTCGTCGCCGCCGCCAGCAGCACGCCCATCACCCATGCCCGCATCGTCATTCCCCTCTGATTGCGCCTCTTCTATGCGCGCCGCAGCGGCCGGTCGAGCCAGGGCCGCAGGATCAGCGCGTTGAGGTCGATCGCGACATGGAGCAGCATCGCCACCCACAGCGCGCCCGTCGACAGGTACAGATACGCCAGCCCCGCCCCGACCACCCCGGTCGCGGCCACGCCCTTCCAGCCCTGATGCCGGTGAATGAGCGCAAACGCGATGGTCGCGACGGCAAGACCCGCCACCACGCTCCCCGTCGCGAGCCCGATCGCGAGCGGCAGCGCGAGGCGGAAGAACAGTTCCTCGCTCACCCCTGCCGCCACCGCGATCGCCGCCGCGCCGCCCCACTCGCTTGCGTGCCGCGCCGCCGCGGCGGATCGGTGGATCACCCGCATCGGCGGCCGCCCCAGCGCGCGCCGGAGCAGCAGGACCGCGAGCCCGATCGCCGCCCCCAGCCCCAGGCTGCCGAGCAGCCATGCCACCTCGCCGTCGATCGCGCCGCGCCAGCCCGCCGCCCGCGCAACCTGCCCGAACTCCGCCGGCATCGCCCACACCGCGTCCACGCGCCCGATCAGCGCCAACGCCAGCAGCGCCGGCGCGCAGAAGGTCACCGCTGTCCCCAGTGCCCAGCCGTACAGCGCCGACGCCCGCGTTCGCCCGCCCGCCAGCCGCGCGACATGCGCCGCGATCCCCGGCCCTTGGCCCATCGCCTGTACGACAATACCCAGCAGCAGCGCGGTCGCCAGGAGCGGCATCACCGCTTCCCGATCAACGCTCGATGCGGTGCTCGCCCTTGACCCAGCGCACCGTGCCCGACGACGCGCGCATCACCACGCTTTCGGTGGTCATGGTGCCGCCGCGCCGCTTGACGCCCTCCAGCAGCGACCCGTCGGTCACCCCGGTCGCGGCGAAGATGCAGTCGCCGCTCGCCAGTTCGTTGAGGTCGTATTGCTTGTCGAGGTCGGTCACGCCCCAGCGATGCGCGCGCGCCCGCTCGTCGTCGTTGCGGAACAGCAGCCGCCCCTTGAACTGCCCGCCGACACAGCGCAGCGCCGCGCACGCCAGCACTCCCTCCGGCGCGCCGCCCGACCCCATGTAGACGTCGATGGTGGTGTCGGGATCGCCGGTCGCGATCACGCCTGCGACATCGCCGTCGCCGATCAGCATGACCCCGCAGCCCAGGCTCCTGAGCTCCGCGATGAGGTCCTCATGCCGTGGCCGGTCGAGCACGCAGGCGATGATCTCACCCGGCGCGACCCCCTTGGCCGCGGCGATCGCGCGGATGTTCTCGGTCGGCGACCGGTCGAGGTCGATCACCCCCTCGGGATATCCCGGCCCCACCGCGATCTTCTGCATGTACACATCGGGCGCGTTGAGCAGGCACCCCTTTTCGGCGATCGCCAGCACCGCCAGGCTGTTGGGCCCCGCCTTGGCGCAGATGGTGGTGCCCTCCAGCGGATCGAGCGCGATGTCGATCGCGGGGCCTGTGCCGGTGCCGACCTTTTCGCCGATGAACAGCATCGGTGCCTCGTCGCGCTCGCCCTCGCCGATCACCACCGTGCCGTCCATGTCGAGCGTGTTGAGCGCCGCGCGCATCGCCTCCACGGCGGCGGCATCCGCGGCTTTCTCGTCACCCCGCCCGACCAGCGTCGACGCGGCGATCGCCGCCGCCTCGGTGACCCGCACCATCTCGAGGACGAGGACGCGGTCGAGGACGTTACTGGCGGCCGTGATCATGCCATCTTCTCCCTGTTGCCTGCCGGCCGTTCAGTCGCGCAGCAGATCGTTGATCGAGGTCTTGGACCGGGTCTGCGCATCGACCCGCTTGACGATCACCGCGCAATACAGGCCCAGATCGCCCCCCGTCGAGCCCGGCACCACCACCGAATAGGGCGGCACATGGCCGCGGAACACCTCGCCGGTCGCGCGGTCGATGATCTTGGTCGATGCGCCCAGGTACACGCCCATCGACAGGACCGCGCCCTCGCCGACGCGGACGCCCTCCGCCACCTCCGACCGCGCGCCGATGAACGCGCCGTCCTCGATCACCACCGGGTCGGCCTGCAACGGCTCCAGCACCCCGCCGATCCCCGCACCGCCCGACAGGTGGACGTTGCGGCCGATCTGCGCGCATGATCCCACGGTCGCCCACGTATCGACCATCGTCCCTTCGCCGACATGCGCGCCGATGTTGACGAAGCTCGGCATCAGGATCGCGCCCTTGCCCACGAATGCGCCCCGCCGCACCACCGATCCGGGCACCGCGCGAAAGCCCGCGGCGCGGAACTCCGCCTCGCCCCAGCCTGCGAACTTGGTCGGCACCTTGTCGAACCAGGGGGCATCGCCCATCACAGCGTTGTCGTTGAGCCGGAACGACAGCAGCACCGCCTTTTTGAGCCACTGGTTGACCCGCCAGCTGCCCTGCCCATCCGGCTCCGCCACCCGCGCCTCGCCCGCGTCGAGCAGCGCCAGCGCCCGCTCCACCGCCGCCCGCACCTCGCCGCCGGTATCCAGGCCCAGCGTCGCGCGATCCTCCCACGCGGCGTCGATGGTCGCTTGCAGCTCGGCAGTCATGCGGTGATCTCCTGGAGCCACGGCAGCAGCTCGGGCACGGTGAAGTCGATGAAGTCGCGCTCCGCTTCGGGCCCCTGCTCGGACCCGTTGTCGATCCACACGGTGGTCATCCCGATCGCCTTGGCCGGCTTCAGGTTGCGCGCCATGTCCTCGACGAACACCGCGCGGGTCGGATCGACCGCGAGCGCGGCGCACAGCCCGGCATAGGCCGACGCCTGCGGCTTGGGGTTCAATGCCATGGCGTTGATGTCGTGGATCGCCTCGAAACTGCCGCCCAGCCCCAGCCGGTCGAGCACCTTCAACGCATAGGGCGTGTCGCCGTTGGTGAACACCAGCTTCCTCCCCGGCAGCGCGGCGATCGCGGCGGCGAGCGGCGCGTCCGTCTCCAGCACGTCCATCTCGATGTCATGGACATAGGCCAGGAATGCATGCGGATCGACCTCGTGCTCCGCCATAAGCCCGGCCAGCGTCGTGCCGTGGCCGTGGAAATACGCCTTCTGCATCCGATGCGCCTCGGCGTCGTCGACCCTCAACAGGTCGGCGATGAAGCGCGTCATCCGGGCGTCGATCCGCGCGAACAGGTCCGCGCGCGCCGGATACAGCGTGTTGTCGAGGTCAAATATCCAGGTATCGACATGGGACAGGCAGGCCAGCATCGCCGCTGCGCTCTAGGGGGCACGGCCGGACCGGGCAAGCCATGCGGGGCCGCCGGCTCGCGACCGATGATCGGGATCGTTCGGATCGTAATCTTTCCTTGCATCAATCCTGTTATATCAGAGGATGTTGCGGTTGACGGATGGGGTTCGGCGATGCGGGGCGGCAGGGGCTGGCTGTGGCGATCGGCGGCATGGGCCGGCTGTGTCGGGCTGGCGGCGTGCGGGGGCGGTGGCGGCGGGGTCAACGGCACGCCGACACCCCCCGTCGTCACCACCCCGGCGCCCACGCCCGCGCCGACGCCTTCTCCCACCCCGACGCCGACGGTCACGCGCACCAATCAGGACAGCAGCGAGTATCGCGCCACCGTCGGCGCGGTGTCGATGAACGCACTGTCGGCCTACAACGTGGGTGCGACGGGCAGCGGGGTCGCGATCGGCATCATCGACAGCGGCATCGACCTCCAGTCCGAAGAGTTCACCGGCCGCGTGTCGAGCGCCTCGCGCGATGTCGCTGGCAACCCCTCGCTCAACGACGAGGGCGGGCACGGCACCGCTGTCGCCTTCACCGCCGCCGGCCGCCGCAACGGCGTCGGCACCCATGGCGTCGCCTATGAGGCGACGGTGATCGCGTTGCGCGCCGACCGCCCGGGCAGTTGCGCGGCCGTCTCCACCGACGACAGCGAGGGCGGGTGCAAGTTCGGCACCGACGCGATCGCGCGCGGGGTGGACGCGGCGCGCACCGCGGGCGCGCGCGTCATCAACATGTCGCTGGGCGGCGCGGAGATGCCGCGCGACCTCGTCGCCGCGATCGGGCGGGCGACCGCGGCGGGCATCGTCGTGGTGATCGCCGCGGGCAATGACGGCACCGCCGAACCCGACGCCTTTACCGCCGTCGCCGCCAACGCCGCGGTCGCGCGCGGACAGGTGGTGATCGCCGGCTCGGTCGGGGCCGGCGACGGCATCTCCTCGTTCAGCGACCGCGCCGGTAGCCAGGCCAACTGGTTCCTGACCGGGGTCGGCGAGCGGGTGCGCGCCCCCGACGAGACGGGGACGCCGTTGCTGTGGAGCGGTACGTCGTTCGCCGCGCCCCAGATCGCGGGCGCGGTGGCGCTGCTCGCGCAGGCATTCCCCAACCTGTCGGGCGCGCAAATCGTCGAGCTGCTCTACACGACCGCTCGCGACGCCGGCGCG
>Ga0325400_1000474_pt1 | contig 29614 bp, 25 predicted proteins | sample PopdelMetagenome_2_FD_205662 | JGI IMG/M metagenome (GOLD analysis project Ga0325400, IMG submission 205662) | Populus deltoides microbial communities from Bellville, Georgia, United States - Xylem-PdKOR-R1 | ecosystem: Host-associated > Plants > Phyllosphere > Stem > Wood/Secondary xylem...
GCGTCGCGGTGTGGGTTTCGCGCAGTTCGGTCAGCGGCACGGAGAACCGACCCTGGACCTCGAGCGCGTCGCCGTCGGTGACGCCGATCCGCACGTGCGCGAGGCCTCGGGCGGTGCACATGTCGGTGAACCGCACCTCCTCCTCGCGGGGGACGGAGACGATCGCGCGGCCGGCGGACTCGGAGAACAACGCGGTGAACGCGTCGATCCCGTCCCGTTCGCACAGTTCGTCGAGCCACACCCGGGCGCCGACGCCGTAGCGCAGCACGGACTCGACCAGCGCCTGGGCCAACCCGCCGTCGGACAGGTCGTGCGCGGCGTCGACCAGACCGTCGCGCGAGCACTGCACCAGCACGTCGGCCAGCAGCTTCTCGTGCTGCAGGTCGAGTTTCGGCGGCATCCCGCCGAGGTGACCGTGCTCGGCCCAGGCCCACTCGGACCCGCTGAGTTCGTCGCGGGTGGTCCCGAGCAGGTAGACGTTCTGCCCTTCGGTGTTCCACCCGGACGGGGTGCGCCGGCGGACGTCGTCGAGCACCCCGAGAACCCCGATGACGGGGGTCGGCAGGATCGCCGAGTTCAACCCGTCGTCGCCGGTCTGGTTGTAGAGCGAGACGTTGCCGCCCGTGACGGGGACCCCGAGTTCCTCGCAGGCCAGGGCGAGACCCTGGACGGCCTCGGCGAACTGCCACATGACGCCGGAGTCCTCGGGCGATCCGAAGTTCAGGCAGTCGGTGACCGCGAGGGGTTTCGCCCCGGCCGCGGCGACGTTGCGGTACGCCTCGGCCAACGACAGCGCCGCACCGGTGCGCGGGTCGAGCCGGGCGAACCGGCCGTTGCCGTCCAGCGACAACGCGACCCCGAGGTTCGTCTCCTCGTCGACGCGGACCACACCGGCGTCGTCGGGGGTCGCGAGCGCCGTGCCACCGAGCACGTACCGGTCGTACTGGTCGGTGACCCAGGCCCGCGACGACAGGTTCGGCGAGCCGACCATCCGCAGCAGCAGCGCCCGCAGTTCCTCGTCGTCCGCGGGACGTGGGAGCGCGTCCGGGGTGTTCGCCTGCAGCGCGTCCTGCGATTCCGGACGCTCGTAGGGACGTTCGTAGACGGGGCCGTCGTGGGCGACGGTGCGCGGGGGCACGTCGACGACGGTCTCGCCGTGCCACTGCACCACGAGGCGTTCGCCGTCGGTGACCTCGCCGAGCACGGCGGCCTCGACGTCCCACTTGTCGGTGACCGCCAGGAACGCCTCGATGTTCGCGGGCGTGACGACGGCCATCATGCGTTCCTGCGACTCGCTCATGAGGATCTCCTCGGGCGAGAGCGAGGGGTCGCGCAGCGGGACGCGGTCCAGGTGGATCAGCATGCCGCCGTCGCCGGCCGAGGCCAGTTCGCTCGTGGCACACGACAACCCGGCGCCGCCGAGGTCCTGGATGCCCTCGACGAGGCCCGCGTGGAACAGGTCCAGGCAGCACTCGATGAGCACCTTCTCCTGGAACGGGTCGCCGACCTGGACCGCGGGCCGCTTGGACGGACCCGTCGAGTCGAACGTCTCGCTCGCCAGGACCGAGACCCCGCCGATGCCGTCGCCACCGGTGCGGGCACCGAACAGCACGACGAGGTTCCCGACGCCGCGGGCGTTCGCGAGGTGCAGGTCCTCGTGCTTCAGGGCCCCGATGCACAGGGCGTTGACCAGCGGGTTGCCCTGGTAGGTGGGGTCGAAGACGACCTCGCCGCCGATGTTGGGCAGGCCGATGCAGTTCCCGTAGCCGCCGACGCCGGAGACCACGCCGGGCACGACGCGGGCGGTGTCGGGGTGATCGATCGCGCCGAACCGCAGCGAGTCCATGACCGCGATCGGGCGGGCGCCCATGGCCATGATGTCGCGGATGATCCCGCCGACCCCGGTCGCCGCGCCCTGGTAGGGCTCGATGTAGCTGGGGTGGTTGTGGGACTCGACCTTGAAGGTGACGGCCCAGCCCTGGCCGATGTCGACGACGCCGGCGTTCTCGCCGATGCCCACCATCAGCGAGGTCTTCATCTCCTCGGTGATGTGGTCACCGAAGGTGCGCAGGTGGACCTTGGAGCTCTTGTAGGAGCAGTGCTCGCTCCACATGACCGAGTACATGGCCAGTTCCGCGCCCGTGGGACGGCGGTCCAGGATCTGCCGGATGCGCTCGTACTCGTCGGCCTTCAGGCCCAGTTCGGACCACGGCTGCGGGTGCTCGGGGGTCTCGGCCGCGCGCGTCACGGTGTCGAGATTCGTGCTCACGTTCGGGCTCAAGAAACTGCCTCCAGACCGGCCTTCAGCACCGAGGTGAACAGGCCGAGCCCGTCCAGGCCGGGGCCGAAGAGTTCTTCCACGGCGTGCTCGGGGTGCGGCATCAGACCGACGACGTTGCCGCGGTCGTTGCTGATCCCGGCGATGTCGCGCATCGACCCGTTCGGGTTCACGTCCAGGTACCGGAAGACGACCCGGCCCTCGCCCTCGAGGCGGTCCAGCGTCGCGGTGTCGGCGACGAAACCGCCCTCACCGTTCTTCAGCGGGATCGTGATCTCCTGACCGGCGGTGAACGAGGACGTCCACGCGGTGTCGGTGGCCTCCACGCGCAGCCGCTGGTCGCGGCAGATGAACTTCTGGTGGTCGTTGCGGACCAACGCACCCGGCAGCAGGTGCGACTCGCACAGCACCTGGAAGCCGTTGCAGATGCCCAGCACCGGCATCCCGCCCTCGGCGGCCCGCACGACCTCGGTCATGACGGGCGCGAACCGGGCGATGGCTCCGCAGCGCAGGTAGTCCCCGTAGGAGAACCCACCCGGCAGGACGACCGCGTCGACACCCTTGAGGTCGGCGTCGGCGTGCCACAGGGCGACGGCCTCACCGCCGGCCAGGGTCACCGCGCGACGTGCGTCGCCGTCGTCGAGGGAGCCGGGGAAGGTGACGACCCCGACCTTCACGCGTCCACCCGGTCAGCCTCGCGGACGCTGACGACGTCCTCGATCACGGGGTTGGACAGCAACGTCTCCGCGGCCTCGCGGGCCTGCTCGAGGACCTCGGGTGTGACGTCGCCCTCGACCTCCAGCTCGAACCGCTTGCCCTGACGGACTCCGGTGAAGACGTCGAACCCCAGGCGCGGAAGGGCGCCGACGACGGCCTTCCCCTGCGGGTCGAGGATCTCGGGTTTCGGCATGACGTCGATGACGACGCGGCCCATGCGCGGCGCTCCTTAGGCAGGGGATCGGCTCCGTGGATCGGCAGGTCACAGGCTACCGCCGTTCAAGGGTCGCCCCGTCCGTGCCGAAGTGAGGACGTGGAGTCCGCCCGCCGCCTCAGTGCGTCCGCGCTGCTGGACACGAGCGTCTTCGTGCTCGGGCTCCTCGTGCTGCTCGGCTCGCTGCTGTGGTGGCAGCAGGGTGGAGCGGACGCGGGTCTGCTGCCCGCCCTGGCGGTCTGCGTGCCCGTCGGCTGGGTGCTGGCCCGCTTCCCGCTCATGGTCACGGGCGACAACACCGGGATCCTGGTGCCCTTCGCACCGGTCCTGCTGTTCTTCCTGCTCACCGCCCACGCAGACGACCCGGCCACCTCGCTGCTGGCCTGGACCCTGACCGCGATCCCCGCCTACCTGCTGGACCGTCGGTCGTGGACGAGCCGGCTGTTCAACGCCGGGTCCTCGATGCTGTCCGCCCTGGTCGCGGTACTGGTCTCGATCGCGCTGCGGGCCGAGGACCCCGTCACCCCCGAGCACCTGCTCTCCGTCCTGGCCGCGGCGGGCAGCTACTACGTCACGGACAACGTGCTGTCGGCGATCTCGTTGGCGGTGGAGCACCGCCGCTCCCTGGTCAACGAGCTGCTGCACCCCGGGACCGCCCTGGGTGGGGCGCTGTTCCTGCTCGTGGCCAGCCTGGGGTACCTCTCGGCCGCCGTCGACCTGTCGATGCCCGGCTGGGTCACCAACCTCACCGTCGTCCCGGGAGCGGCCGTGGTCGTGGCCGCCTGGGGTTGGCGGACCGCGATCCAGCGACGCCGCCAGCAGCACGCCCTGTTCCAGGTCTCCATCACCGTGCACGCCGCCACCACCGTCGACGAGCTGCTCGCCGCCCTCGTCGAACACGGGTCGGCCCTCATGTCCGGGGGCCGGCTGCAGGTCCTCGACCACGCTCCCGGGACGCACGAGATCGGCCGCTCGCTGGCCGCCCGCCCCGAGCAGTGGCTGGTCGCCGCCAAGGCGAGCAACCGGGCCGCGCAACGCTTCGACGAGGCGGCCCTCGAGGCGCTCGGGCTGCTGGCCGGGACGGCCCTGGTCCGGGTGCGTTCGGCCGAGGAGGTCGAACGTCGAGCCCTGATGGACCCCCTGACCCACCTGGCCAACCGGCGCGCCTTCACCAGCCACCTCGAACGCGCCGTGGACACCGACGCCGCGATCGCCGTCCTGTTCGTCGACCTCGACGGTTTCAAGGCCGTCAACGACACCCTCGGCCACGCCGCGGGCGACGAACTGCTGGCCGAGACGGCTCGCCGGCTCCGCGAGACCGCCGGGCCCGACGGTTTCCCCGCCCGCCTCGGCGGGGACGAGTTCGCGGTCGTGCTGCCCGACCTGTTCCCCGGCGCGGCCGACGACGTCGCCGCGTCGATCGTGGCCGCGCTGTCCGAACCGTTCCTGCTGGCCGCGGGCCCCGCGACCATCAGTGCGAGTGTCGGGATGACCGCGTCCGAACCGGGCGACGACGCCGACACCCTGCTCTCCCGCGCCGACACCGCGATGTACGTCGCCAAGCGGGCGGGTGGGAACGCGCACGTGCTCGCGGACCGCTGACCTTCCACCCGGCGGCAGGTGCTGCTCGGCGGCGCAGGCCTGAGCGTGCTCGCCGGGGGGCCGTCACGGCGGCGTTCTCGCTCGACACCCGGTGCGCTCTCGGTTGCGGCGGACGCTGGACATCGGGCAGGTGGACGCCGACGTCCCCTCCCAGGGGGCTGCACCGCCGCGGTACGAGACGTTCGCCTCGGCCGCCCGTGGCCGCGACGTGACCTGGGGCTGCGCCGTGCCGGACGGCGTCGACGCCCGACAACTCCCCGTGCTGCTCGTCCTGCACGGTCGTGGCGACGACGCCCGCACGACCTTCGACTCCCTCGGGGCCCACGAGTTCCTCGCCGCCCACGTCGCGTCCGGCGGCTCGCCGCTCGCCGTCGTCTCGGTCGACGGTGGGCAGACCTACTGGCATCCCCGCCGGGGCGGGGACGACCCGATCGCCATGCTCGCCGAGGAACTCTGGCCCCGGCTGCGGGACGCAGGATTCCCCCTGGACCGGTGGGCCGTCGCCGGCTGGTCGATGGGTGGTTTCGGTGCCCTGCTGCTGGCCCGCGAGTTCAGCACCGGCCGGTTCGACCCCGGTGGGGAACTGCGCCCTGCGTCTGCCGGGAGTCCCGCGTTGTTCGCGTCCGCGGGAGCCACAGCGGCCGGCGCCTTCGACGACGCGCCGGACTGGGACACCTGGGGAGACCTCGTCGACCCCGGGACCGGCTCGGTGGCGCTGTCCGTCTCGTGCGGGCTGGACGACCCGTTCCGCGAACAGACCGAGCGTTATCGTGCGGCCTGCGACTCCGTTCCCGACGGGGGCATCGGGAACGGCGCCCACACGTTCGGGTACTGGCGCTCGCTCGTTCCGCAGTGGCTCAGTCTTGCGGCCCTGGAACTGAGCTAAGCGGCCCCCACGGTGAACCACACCACCTTGCCGATCTCGGCCTGCTCCACCCCCCACGCGTCGGCGACGTCGTCGATCAGGCTCACCCCACGCCCGGACAGCGCGTCCTCGTCGTGCGGTTGGACCACCGGCGCCCGGTCGTTGTCGTCGCCCACCTCGACCCGGACCCCTCGTTCCTGGGGCAGCACCCGCAGCCGCACCTCGCTGCGGCCGTGCACGACGGCGTTCGTCACGAGTTCGCTGGTCAGCAGGACCGCGGTGTCGGTGAGGTCGTCGTCCAGCGCGATGTGCCGGCAGCGGCGTTCGGTGAACCGGCGGGCCTCCCGCACGGAGCGGGGATCGGCGCTGAGCATGAGTTCCGGGCCGTCGCCCAGGTCGTAGGAGGTCCGGGAGACCCCCGAGACGGAGGCGACGAGCAAGGCGGTGTCGTCTTCCCGGTCCCCTTCCTCCAGGCTCTCGAGCAACCGGTCGCAGCAGACCTCGCAGCCGACGCCGTCGACCTCGCCCAGCAGCTCGCCGATGCGCGCGATCCCTTCGTCGAGGTCTTCCCCGCGCCGTTCGACGAGGCCGTCGGTGTAGAGCACCAACAGGTCCCCCGGGTAGAGCCGGGTCGACTGCTCGTGGCGGGAGACGTCCGGGTCCAGACCCAGGAGCAGGTCGTCGGGTGCCTCGAGCACCTCCACGCGCCCGCCGGTCCGGCGGACCATGGGTGGGACGTGGCCCGCGTTGACCCAGCGGATGAAACGTTCGGGCCGGTCGGGCTGAGCGGGTTCCACCATCACCAGCACGGCCGTCGCCAGCGCGCCGAGTTCCAGGCCGGTCATGGCCACATCGAGCCTCGACATCAGTTCGGCGGGGCGGTCAGCGCCGTCGTAGGCGATGCCGCGCAGCAGGTTCCGCACCTGGCTCATGGCCGCCGCTGCCGCCTGGTCGTGTCCGCTGATGTCGCCGACCACCAGGACGGTGCCACCGGCGCGGGTCGCAAAACAGTCGTACCAGTCGCCGCCCACCTGCGCCTCGCGGGCGGCCGGTTGGTACCGGACCGCGACCTCCACCCCGTCGTGCAGGGACGGTTGGGTGAGCAGGCTCCGCTGCAGGGTTTCGGCCATCCGCGCGACCGAACGCGCCGACCGGCGCTGCTGCTCCGTCGACTCGATGCGTTCCAGGGTCAGCGCGCACTGGGCGGCGAAACCCTCGAGCAGGTCGATCTCGTCCTGACTGAACAGGTGGTCACGCGGCCAGGCGACCGACAGACTGCCCAGACACTCCTCGCCCACGATCAACGGCAGGACCGCCCACGCGGGTCGGCCCGTCCGGGCCACCACCCGGGCCATCAGCGGGTGGAACCCCACCGTCGCGTCCTCGTCCGGCAGCAACAACCGCTGTCCGGTGCGGGCCACGAAACAGGACGCCAACGGCGAGTCCCAGGCCACCTCGTCCAGGTCGTCCAGCGGCGTGGTCGTGAAGTGGTCGCTGACGGTCTGCCGCCACCCGCCGTTGTCCGAACGCGTGGTGAGGCCCCCGCCGTCGGCCCCCAGGACCGTCAACCCCTCCTTGACCACGATCCGGACCATGGCCTCGAGGGAATCCGCAGCCGTCAGTTGCAGGGCGACGTCGGCCAGTCGCCCGAGCCGACGGAAGGACGTGTCCCGCGCCTCTTGGGCGGCCTGCACCTGTTGCAGCCGCAGGTACAGCGTCGCCTCGATGTCGACGGTCCGATCTCGGGGAAGGCGCAGTTCACGATCACGGACGTAGTCGGTGACGTCCTCCACGCGTTCCATGACGTACTTCGTCCGGCCGGTGTGGTCGCGGATCGCCGAACTGATCAGCGACCACCACCGGTCGACGGTCAGTCCGTTGTCGGGGTCGACGATGGGGTAGCGCACCAGCGGTAGGACCTCGGTGACCCCCGAGTCCCGGGTCCGGGCGTAGGCACGCTCGAGTTCGGAGACACCGTCCTCGTCGAGTTCGGCCGGGTCGGGAGGGAACGCCTCGAAGATCCAGCGACCGACGATCTCCTCACGCCGACGGTCGAGCAGGGCGAGGTACTCGTCGTTCGCCTCGACGACCACGAGATCGGAGTCCATCACCACATAAGCCGTCGGCAACCGGCGAAGGATCAGCTGGTAGTCCACCGGTGCAGGGGGAACTCCCGCTCCGCGCTGGTTCGGTTCGCCCACAGAACCACCTCCACCGGGATCCATCACAGCACTTCGACGCGCAACTGTCCTGCCGTGACACGGGGTGCCGGTGATCCAGTACCGGGTGACGGACCCCGTGCCGTCAGGGTTCGAGTTCCACCAACCGCGAGTGCGCCTGCGAGACCTCGGCGACGCGCGCTCGGCCGCTGTGCCCGTGCACGGCGAGAACCCCCTCGGCCAGGATCGCGACGGTCGTCATCACCGACGCGTAACTGTCGAAGGCCCCCGGGCCGTCGACCGGGATCTCGAGGCGGTGTTTCACCGGCCCCAGAGCCGGCCCGGCGGCCGGGTCCGTGAGGAGCAGGCACGGGACGGCGATGTCGTGGGCAAGATCGAGAACGGCCCGGACCACGGGAGGACGCCGACGGAAGGCGACCACCACGAGGAGGTCCTGCTCGCCCAGACCCGAGAGTTCCTCGGCGACCGTCTGCCCCGGCGCCGGCCCCAGCCACACGTCGGGCCGGGCCTGCAACAGTTGCTCGCGCAGGTGCAGTGCCACGGGGAAACTGTTGCGCCATCCGAGGACCAGCACCCGGCGGGCCCGGGAGACGTCCTTCACGACCTCGTCGAGGTCGACCCGACCCAACGACTCCACCGTCCTGGTCAGGTTTGCACAGTCGTGTCCGACGTGCACCGCCACGGGCCCGCCCGGGCCGTCCGGCAGCCCGCCCGCGGGAACTCCGCTGGCCCGCAGGGCGCGTGTCGAGGCCCTGACCTGGGCGAAGGAGTCGAACCCGATGCGCCGGAAGAACCGGCTCACCGACGCTTTCGAGGTCCCCGACTCGTGCGCCAGTTCCGTGGTCGTGCTGGCGGCGAGGTCATCGGCACGTTCCAGCACGAGCTGGGCGATGTGCCGTTCGACCGGGCTGAGTTCGTCCCAGACCAGGTCGATGCGTTCGCGCACTCCCCCGGGCACGGTCAGCTCCGGCGCCGGGCGAGGTCGAGCACCATGGCTTCGAAGGCGTCGAGACCGGCGGCGACGTCCTCGAGCCTGACCATCTCGCCGGGGGCGTGCGAGATCCCGTCCTCGCACCGCACGAAGATCATCGCGACGGGGGTGATGGCAGCGATCGCCATCGCGTCGTGCCCGGCCCGCGACCAGATCCGCAGGGGTTCGGCGTCGCCCGTCGCGGCGATCCCCGCCACGACGGAGTCCATGAGGTCCGCATCGCAGTAGACACCGGCGGCGTTGTGCGCCTCGACGAGTTCGAAACCCAACCCGCGCCCCGCGCAGAAGTCCCGCCCGTACTGCGCGATCCGGTCCACGAGCGCGTCGCGGTCCTCGTCGTGCTCGGCGCGGACGTCGAGGGAGAACTCGACCAGCCCGGGGACGACGTTCACCCCGCCGGGGTAGGCCTGCAGTCGCCCGACCGTCGCGATCCCGTGCAGTTCCACGGCCAGGCGTTCGACCGCGAGCACGATCTCGGACGCACCGACGAGGGCGTCCTTGCGCCTGGCGTACGGGGTGCCGCCCGCGTGCCTGGCCTCACCCACGACCTTGCCCGTGAACCGGCGCGCCCCCGCGATCGAGGTCACCACGCCCAGGGGGCGGTCGGCCGCCTCGAGGTACGGGCCCTGCTCGATGTGCAGTTCGAGGTACCCGACGAGTTCCTCAGGGGTTCGCGCCGCCTCGTGGACCCGCTCCGGGTCGAGGCCGAAGTTCTTCGCGGCCTCGCGGACGGTGGTCCCGTGCCGGTCCGCGCGGTCCCACCAGTCCTGGTGCCAGTTCCCGGCGACGGCGAAACTCCCCATCAACGCGGTGGAGAAGCGGGTGCCTTCCTCGTCGGAGAACGCGACGACCTCGAGGGCGAACGGAAGTTCCGCGGCCTTCGGGGCGAGTCGGCGGGCGACCTCGATCGCGCTGACGACGCCGAGCATGCCGTCGTACCTGCCGGCGTCGGTGACGGTGTCCAGGTGCGAGCCGAGGACGAGGGCCGGCAACCCGGGTTCCCGTCCTTCCAGCCGACCCCACTGGTTCCCGGCCTGATCCTGCCAGGTGCGCAGGCCGGCCTCGGCCATCCACGCCGCGGCCATCACGTTGACACGGGCGTGCTCGGGCGAGAGGTGGACCCGTTCGAGGCCGTGGGCGATCGAGGTGACGGTGGCGAGTTCGTCGCACCGGTCCAGAACTCGTCGAGCATCACCGGCGGCATGGCTCATCGGGCGTAGACCTCCTGCGCCGCAGCGGTTCCGGCGCTGGGTTCGACGATCGCCCCGTACTTGCGCAGCACCTGTTCCAGTGCGGCCAGGGTCACGAGCACGGCGTCCTTACGGGCGTTGTAGCCCATCGTCCCGATCCGCCAGACCTTGCCGGCCAGCGGGCCGAAACTCGTGCCGATCTCGATCCCGTAGTCGTTCAGGAGTTCGGCCCGGACGGCCTCGCCGTCGACCCCGGAGGGGATCTCGACGGCCACGACGTTGTGCATCTTGTGCGCGACGTCGCCGAAGACGGACAGCCCGAGGGCCTGCACCCCGGCGAGCATCGCGTCACCGTGCAACCGGTGCCGGGCGATGCCCTCGTCGAGGCCCTCCTCGAGCAGCAGGCGGGCGCACTCGCGCGCACCGTAGAGCATGGTCGTCGCCTCGGTGTGGTGGTTCAGCCGTTTGGCGCCCCAGTAGTCCAGGATCATTCCGAGGTCGAAGTAGTTCGACCGGATGCGGACCGGGGTGGGCACGGTCTCGTCCTCGGACTCGGGGTCGGAACGCAACCCCGCCTCGACGCTGCGGCGCGCGTCGATGACGGCGACCGCCCGCGGGGACAACGAGATCGGCGAACTGCCCGACGGGCCGCCGATGCACTTCTGCAGACCGGCCGTCGCAGCGTCGATCTCCCAGGCGTCCATCTCGAACGGGTTCCCCGCGATGGAGGCGGTGCAGTCGACGTAGAGCAGTGCGTCGTACCGGTGGCACATCGCGCCGACACCCTCGAGCGGCTGGTTCATGGTGGTGGAGGTGTCGCCCTGCACGAGCGCGACGAGTTTCGGCCGGACCTCGGCCACGGCCTCCTCGAGCGCCTCGAGGGTGAAGACCTCACCCCACGGGACCTCGCGGACGTGGACCTCGGCGCCGCAGCGTTCGGCGATCTCGCGCAGCAGGTGACCGAAGCGCCCGAACACCGGGACGAGCACCCTGTCCCCGGGGGAGATGAGCGAGACCAGCGCGGCCTCGATCCCGGCGCGGGAGGTGCCGTCGACCAGCAGGGTCGCCTCGTTGCTGGTGCGGAACACCTCGCGGTACAGCGCCTGCGTCTCGGTCATGTACGCCGTCATCGCCGGGTCGTACTGGCCGACGAGCTGGGCGGACATGGCACGCAGGATGCGCGGATCAACGGTGATCGGGCCGGGCCCCATGAGCAGCCGGGGCGGAGGGGCGACGGGGGAAGCCACCGCGGTAAGCAGCAGACTGTCGTCGGAGACGTTCGGTCGGATCACCTGTTCCACGAGCGTCATCATATGCAACGATCGTTCCAACGACCAGCCCCACGATCTGCGAGGAGCCCCACTTGTCGGTCCACCTGTTGCCGTCGACCCCCTCCACCGTCCGCTGGGGGGACCTGCCCACCGCGCAGGACCGGCCGGTGCTCGAGGTGGACCCGGGCGACGTCGTGGTGGTCGACACCGTCAGCCACGAGGGGATCCTCGAGGACCAGGGGCGTGACCCGCTGGCCTTCTTCACCGCGCGTGGGATCGACGCCTCCGCCGTCCTGCCCGACGCGATCGAGATCGCCCGCTCGGTCGAGCACGACCCCACGGTCCACGGACCGCACGTCGTGACCGGCCCCGTGCGCGTGCGCGGCGCGCGCCCCGGGGACGTGCTGTCCGTCACCGTCGAGGACCTCGAACTGCGCGCCGACTACGGGATCGTCAGCAACCGGCACGGCCGAGGTGCCCTGCCCGCCGAGTTCCCCGCGGGCGGGGTGGACGTCGTCTCCGTCCTCGCCCGGGTCGAGACCGACCCCCGGACCGGCGAGCGTCGTGGGTCGATGCCCGTGGCCGCCGGCAGCGACCGGCGGGTGCGGTTCCCGCTGAAACCCTTCCTCGGCCTGGTCGGGGTGGCCACGCCCGGCCCCGAGCACCTGCACTCGGTGCCGCCGGGCATGCACGGCGGCAACGTCGACGTCTCCGTCCTCGGAGTGGGGTCCACCCTGCACCTGCCGATCCAGGTCGACGGCGCCCTGTTCTACACCGGAGACCCGCACTACTCCCAGGGCGACGGCGAGGTGGCGCTCACCGCGTTCGAGGCCCCGCTGCGGGCCCGGGTGCGCCTCGACCTCGTTCCCGCCGAGGCGGTCCGGGTGCGGGACGTGCTCTGGGGCGAAACGCCGGAGTTGTTCGTGCCCATCGGGATCGACCTCGACCTCGACGAGGCCATGCGCACGTCGGTCCGTACCGCGATCGCGTTGCTGGTGGATCTCGGAATGGACCCCGCGCACGCGTTGGCCTACCTGTCGGCGGCGGGTGACTTCGCCGTCTCCCAGGTCGTGGACCGGGTCAGCGGGGTGCACGGCCTGATCCGCAAGGCCGACCTCGAAGAACTCCTGTGAGGCGGTTCAGCCAGGTCGACGTCTTCTCGACACGAGCCCTGCTCGGGAACCCCGTCGCCGTGGTGCACGACGCCGACGGACTGTCGGACGAGACCCTGCGCCGGTTCGCACGGTGGACGAACCTGTCCGAGACGACGTTCCTGCTGGAACCCACGACGACCGAGGCCGACTACCGGGTCCGGATCCTCACCCCGAGCGAGGAGTTCCCGTTCGCGGGGCACCCGACGCTGGGTTCCGCGCGGGCCTGGCTCGAGGCCGGTGGGACTCCTCGCCGCGACGGGGTCGTCGTGCAGGAGTGTGGTGCGGGTCTCGTGCAGGTGCGACGGGAGGGGGACCGGCTGAGTTTCGCCGCTCCCCCACTGACGCGGTTCGAAGCAGTGGAACCGGAACTGCTGGAACGACTCCGGCAGGGCCTCGGGGTGGAGGTCGTCGATGCGTCCCACCTGGTCAACGGGCCGCGCTGGGTCGTCGCCCGGGTGTCCGACGCCGCCACCGTGCTGCGCCTGTCACCGGACCCCGCAGAACTCGCCGGTCTCGACGTCGGCGTCGTGGGTCCGTACTCGCCCGGCGCGGAGTGCGCCGTCGAGGTGCGGGCGTTCGTCGTCTCCCCCGACGGCCGGACGTTGGACGAGGACCCGGTGACCGGCAGCCTCAACGCGGCCGTCGGTCAATGGCTCGATGACCTGCCCGCCCGGTACACCGCCTCACAGGGCACGGTCCTCGGCCGCGCCGGACGGGTCGACGTCGACCGGTCCCCTGACACGGTCTGGGTCGGCGGGGCGACGCACGTCGTGGTCCGCGGTGAGGTCGACCTGTAACTCCGTCACACCAGCTTCATGGCCTCGATCAGCGTCCCGCGCAGGATCTGCTCCATCTCGTCGAACTCGGCCTGCCCGCAGGTCAGCGCGGGCGCGACCTGGATGACGGGTTCGCCCCGGTCGTCGGGCCGGGCGTACAACCCGTTGCGGAACAGCGCCCCCGGCAGGAACTGCTTGATGAGCGTCTCCCGCTCGGCGAGGTCGAACGTCTCCTTCGTGGACTTGTCCTTGACCAGTTCGATCGCCCAGAAGTACCCGTCGCCGCGCACGTCCCCGACGATGTCGAGGTCGAGGAGTTTCTTCAACGTGTTCCCGAGGGCGCTCTCGTGGTCCAGGACGCGCTGGTTCAGGCCCTCACGTTCGAAGATGTCGAGGTTGGCCAGGGACACCGCCGCCGAGACCGGGTGACCGGCGAACGTGTAGCCGTGCGGGAAGAAGTTCTTGCCCTCCAGGAACGGTTCCATGATGCGGTCCGAGGCGATCATCGCGCCGATGGGCCCGTACCCCGAGCTCATGCCCTTGGCGCACGTGATGATGTCGGGCTGGTAGCCGAACTTCTCCGCCGCGAACATCGTGCCGTGCCGGCCGAAACCGCAGATGACCTCGTCGGAGACGAGCAGCACATCGTGCTTGTCGCAGATCTCGCGGACCCGCTGGAAGTACCCGGGCGGCGGGGTGAAACAACCGCCGGAGTTCTGCACCGGTTCGAGCACCACGGCCGCCACGGTGTCGGGCCCTTCGAAGAGGATCGCCTCCTCGACGCGGTCGGCGGCCCACTTCCCGAACGCCACCGGGTCGGTCGGGGCGCCCATCCGCTCGGCACGGTAGATGTTCGTGTTCGGCACCCGGAACCCGCCCGGGGTCAGCGGTTCGAAGGCCTGCTTCATCGCCGGCAGACCGGTGATCGCGAGCGCCCCCTGAGGGGTGCCGTGGTAGGCGATCGCCCGCGAGATCACCTTGTGCTTCATCGGTTTGCCGGTGAGCTTGAAGAACTGCTTGGCGACCTTCCAGGCGCTCTCGACGGCCTCACCGCCGCCGGTGGTGAAGAACACCCGGTTCAGGTCGCCGGGTGCGTAGCTCGCGACGCGTTCGGCGAGCTGGATCGCGGGTTCGGTGGCGTACCCCCACACCGGGAAGAACGCGAGGTTCTCGGCCTGCTTGGCCATCACCTCGGCGAGTTCTGCGCGACCGTGCCCGACCTGGACGACGAACAACCCGGAGAGCCCGTCGAGGACCTTGTGTCCCTTGTCGTCCCAGATGTAGGCGCCCTGGCCCTTGACGATGACGGGGGCGGGTTTGTCCTGGTAGGCGCCCATGCGGGCGAAGTGCATCCACAGGTGGTCGCGGGCCGCGGCGGTCAGGTCGGACGCGCCGGATCCGGCGACGTTCTGTTCGGTCCCTGCGTCGATCGTCGTCATGCCCGTCCTCCAGGAGTTCTCGTCGGGATGGTCCTCAGCCCGATCCTGCCACCCTGCCGCGCGGCGACCGCTCCGGACCAGCGACGTTCCGTCGGCAAGACCTCTGATCCACCGACGGATCGTCGTACGCTGCGGACGTGCTGACGGTCTCCGACGTCCTGGCCCTGCGGGTCCTGTCCGCGGGAGCCCCGCGGATCCGCGCCGGCGAGGGCCACCTCGACACCCCCGTGCGCTGGGTCCACGTCAGCGAGCAGGTCGACGTGGCCGGTCTGCTCGGGGGCGGTGAACTGCTGCTGACGACCGGCATGGGTTTCGCCGCAGCCGGTTTCGAGCCTGAAGCGTACGTCGCCTCGCTCGCCGAGGCGGGGGTGGTGGGGGTGGTCGTCGAACTCGGGGACCACCTGCGCGAACTCCCCGCCGCCCTGGTGCGCGCCGCCCGCGAAGAGGGTCTTCCCCTGGTCGAACTGCACCGCGTCGTGCGCTTCGTCGAGGTGACCGAACAGGTCCACGGACGGTTGCTGCACGATCAGTACACCCGACTCGAGTTCGCCGACCGGGTCCACGGCACGTTCGCGGCGCTGAGCCTGGCCGACACGACGGCCGAAGAGGTCCTGCGTCGGGCCGCAGCCCTGGTCGAGGGGCCTGTGGTCCTGGAGGATCTGGGACACCGGGTGCTCGCACACGTCCCGGCACCGCTCACGAGTGCGGACCTGCTCGTCGACTGGCCTCGTCGCTCCCGCCGGGAGGCCGACCTCGAGGACTGGGTGGTGGTGCCGGCGGGAGTGCCGGGTGACCGGTGGGGTCGCCTGGTCGCCCCCGGGCCCCGCTCCGCGCAGGACGCCGGGCTGGTGCTCGAGCGGGCGGCGGAGATCCTTTCCGTCCTGCGGTTGGTGCACGCCGAGGACCTGGTGGCACGGGCGCACGACGACCTGCTGCGCGAGCTGCTGCAGTCCCGAACGGTCGACGAACCAGCCCTGCGGCAACGGCTCCGCTCCCTCGGGGTCAGTACCCGGGGCGGGTTCCTGGCCGTCGCCGTCGCGGGAGCCGACCGTGAACAGGTCGCTGCCGCGTTGTCCGGCCTGCAGGGCAGAAGCCTGATCGGGATGATCGGCGACGAGGACGGCCCTCTCGTCGGAGTCCTGCTCGTCGGGCCACCCGCCGGACTGGAGGGAGTCGCGGCCCGACTGGCGAGCGCATTGGCGCAAACCACGGTCGGGGCGAGTTCGGTGCTGTCCGAGCTCGGCGCCGTCGGGGCCGGCTTCGGCGAGGCCCGACACGTGGCCCGGGTCGCGGCCACGCTCCCTCACCGCCGCCCTGGGACCGTGCACCGCACCGGCGATCTCGGGGTCCGCGGGCTGCTCTGGCGGCTGCGCGACGACCCGCGCCTGACGGGTTTCGCCGAGGCGCAGCTCGCCACCGTGCTGGACTCACCCGACGACCTCGGGCTGCTCACCGCCTACCTCGACCTCAACGGGTCGATGACGAAACTCGCGCAGCGGCTGCACCTGTCCCGCCCGGCGACGTACGGACGGGTCGAGCGGTTGTCGCGTCGGCTGGGCCGCGACCTGGACGACCCCGAGGTGCGCACGGCTCTGCACGTGGCCGTCCTCGCGATCAACGGCTTGCGAAGTCCCGGGGCCTGAACTTCCCTTCGTGCAACCTCGTCTCGATCTCCTCGAGGCTGTGGCCGGTGAGCTCGGGCATCTTGCGGAACAGGAAGACGAACGCCGCGATGTTGAAGGCCGCGTACAACCAGAAGGTCTGCCCGGTGCCGATCCCGTCCATGATGCTCAGCAGGGTCAGGGTGATGAGCAGGTTCGTCCCCCACAGCGAGGCCGATTGCGCTGCGGCACCGGCAGATCGGGTGGCCAGGGGGTAGATCTCCGACCCTGTGAGCCACCCCATGAGCTGGATCCCGCCGGCGGTGAAGGCCATGAAGGCGACCAACGTGGCGACGATGTACGGGATCTGGTCCCGGCCGGTGTTGTCGGTGACGAAGAAGGTGCCGAGCACGATGAGGGCCAGCGCCGCTCCGGGCAGGGTGATGAGGGTCAGCCGACGACGACCGACGCGATCGATGATGGCCAGCCCGATGAGCTGCACCACGAGGTACGTCGCGCCCAGCGCCACCGAGACGCGCAACGCGACGCTGTCGTCGAACCCGTTGTCGGTGAGGATCGTCGGGGAGTAGTACACGATCATCTCGATGCCCGAGAGTTGCGTGAAGATCGCCAGCCCGCAGCCCACGACCAGAGCCGGACGAACCCACGGTTCCCGCAGGCCGCGCCAGCCTTTGGTGCTCGCCTCGGCCTCGGCGTGCACCAGGTCGCTCATCTCCTCGAGTTCGCCGCTGACGTCCGAGCCGTGGGGGCGGACACGTTCGAGGGCTTCCCGCGCCCGGTCGCCCTGGTCGTTCTTGAGCAGCCAGCGGGGGCTCTCCGGCAGCCGCACCATGAGCAGGAACATGATGACGGCCGGGACCGCAGCCGACCCGATCGAGATCCGCCAGTCCACCTTCTCGCTCGCCCCGACCAGGGTCGCGATGAGGATGCCGGCACCGATGGCGATCTGGAAGCACAGCACCAGACGACCGCGGTACCTCGTGGGCGCGAGTTCGGCCACGAACACCGGGGCCGTCTGCGTCGCACCGCCGACGGCGAACCCGAGGACAAGACGGGCCAACGACAGCGTGACGGGGTCGGGGGCCAACGCTGCGCCGATCGTGCCGACGACGAACACCAGCGCCACGACGAGGAGAGTTCCGCGCCGCCCGCGCCGCTCCCCCAGCCGACTGCAGGTCAAGGCGCCGACGACGGCACCGGCCAGGATCGAGGCCGCGATGACCTGTTCCCAGCCGTTGCCCGTGCTGAAGTCGTCGCTGATCTGCAGCAGGGCCCCGGAGATGATGCCGGTGTCGTAGCCGTAGAGGAGCCCGGAGATGGCCGAGACCAACGCGACGACGACGACCGCGCCCGTGAGGCCACCGCCGTCCGTCGCCGCCCGGGTCCGCCCCTGCTGTTCGGTCACGGGTTCCTCCGACGTCGGCGTGTCCAGGACGCTTCAGCGAAGCACTCCCGCCCTCGGGGCGCACGCCGTGGGATTGCGACGCACTCTGCACGAATGCCGTAGCGGAGCGTGCGGGAGGCGCGTCGACCGCCTTGACTTCACGAAAGGGCCGTACAGCCTTGACCTCCTTGACCAGGAGGTCTTGCTGTGTCCCACGAGACCTCCCCGAAGAAGCCCCCGAAAGAGCCAAGGGCGGTACCGGCCCCGCGAAGCTCAGCGCCGGCAAGGTGGTGCGGTCTTCGAGGGGGGAATCGGCGCTCGTTCGACTTTCACCGGAGGCGCAACCGGCAGCTACCGCCGTCTCGTGCGGCGCCGAAGTGACGCACCGACGCTCCCCCTGCAGCCCTGCGTCCGCGGCAGCCCCGAGCCGCCCTGGCCCGGGGATGACTCACCGCGGCCGGTTCGGGACGTCGTCGAAGAACTCGGCCTGACGATCATGGATCCGCCATCGTCAGGGACGCGTCAGGAGTTCCCCGGCGGGTTCGGCGTCCAGGTCCAGCACCGCACCACGACGCCACGTCGCCCGCACCGCACCGGTCAACGTCCGCCCCTGGTACGGGGTCACCTTGTTCTTGTGCTGCAACGTCTCCGCGTCCACCATCCAGCTCTCCTCGGGAGCGAAGACGGCGAAGTCCGCGACGTTGCCCACCGCGATCCGGCCGCGGTCGGTGAACCCGGCCAGATCCGCGGTCGCCGACGACATCCACCCCACGACCGTCTCCAGCGGAACTCCCCGCTCGCGCGCGGCGGTCCACACCGCCGGCAAACCCAGCTGCACCGAGGCGATACCGCCCCAGGCCGTCCCGAAGTCACCCTCCTCGAGCCGTTTCAGCTCAGCGGTGCACGGGGAATGGTCCGAGACCACACAGTCGATCGTCCCGTCCAGCAACCCCCGCCACAGGGCGTCCTGCTCGGCCCGGTCGCGGATCGGCGGACAGCACTTGAACGCCGTGTCCCCGTCCGGGACCTGCGCCGCGTCCAGCGTCAGGTAGTGCGGACACGTCTCCACCGTGATCCGCGTCCCGACCGCCTTGGCCGCCTTGATCTCGGCCAGCCCGGCCGCGGACGACAGGTGCACGACATGGGCGCGGGCCCCGGCGTGCGCTGCCGCCTCGGCCACCGTCCGCACGGCCAGTGCTTCGGCGCTCGGCGGCCGGGAGTCGACGAAGTCCGCGAAACTGCGCCCGCCGTCGTTCGCGTGGGCGTGGATCTCCTCGGAGTCCTCCGCGTGCGCGAGCAACAACCCGTCGAACCGCGCGAGCTCGGCCAGCGCATCGGCCAGCCCGAGCGCGTCCAGCGGCTGGAACTCCTCGATCCCCGAGTCCAGCAGGAAGCACTTCACACCGAACACCCCCGCGTCGTGCAGGGGTTCGAGCTGGTCGGCGTTGCCCGGCACGGCCCCGCCCCAGAAACCGACGTCGATGACGCACTTGCCCTGCGCGGCCGCCTTCTTCAGGGTCAGCGCCTCGGGATTCAACGTCGCGGGGGTGCTGTTCAGCGGCATGTCGAGGATCGTCGTGATCCCCCCCGCCGCCGCGGCGCGGGTCGCCGAGGCGAAGCCCTCCCACTCGGTCCGGCCGGGTTCGTTGACGTGCACGTGGGTGTCGACGAGGCCCGGCAACAGCACCTCGTCGTCGGCCAGGACCACCTCGCGCGCGCTGGACCAGTCGTGGTCGAAGGCCTCGACCCCGACGATGCGGCCCTGGCTGACCCCGACCGAGACAGCCTGTTCGCGACCGTCCACGACCGCCCGCGCAGCCCGCAGCACCACGTCCACCATCAGTTGTCCTCTCCCGTGCGTTGGACCCCCAGTGTGCGGTGTCGGGTCCGGCGCACCGGAGCCGCGGGTGCGTTGCGCAGCGGACGGGTCCGCACCCGGGCCGCGAGGTGCTCGTGGTGGGCCGCGGCCAGCGCCAGCACCTCCTCGACGTCGCCCGCCTCGAAGGCCGCGAGCAGCAGGGAGTGGTCGACGTGCAGCCGTTCGGCCTCGGCCGGAGCGAGGTCCTCCATGGGCCGGTACGGCTCGGTGAGATCCCAGATCCGCTCGAACACCCCGAGCAGTCGCGGCATCCCCGACGGCCGGGTCAACGCGTCGTGGAAGGCGCGGCTCTGGTGGTGGTACTCGCGTTCGTCCCCGGCCTCGGCGGCCCGCTGCAGGGCCTCGTGGGCCAGGCGGGCCTCGGCGACGTCGTCGGGTCCGCCGAGTTTCACGGCGACCCGCAGCGCCGCGAGTTCCAGGGTGCCGCGGACGTCGAACAGTTCGGCGAGTTCTCCTTCGGCCAGCATCGTGACCGTGTAGCCGCGTCGCGGCTGGTGCTCGACCAACCCCTCGCCGACGAGGGTCATGAGGGCCTCGCGGACGGGGATGCGGGACACGTCGTGGGTGGCGGCGAGGACCTCGACCTCGAGGATGGAACCCGGCGGGACGACCCCCTCGACGATGTCGTTGCGGATCGCGTCCAGCACCGGCCGTGAACCCCTCACCACCCGTTCATCCCCCCAAGGGCCACCCGAGAACCTGTTTCCTCCGGGGCGGAGCGTAGCTGCGCGCCTTGGACGTCGACAGCCCCAGCCCCACCAGCGATTCGGCCAGCCGGGCACCGGCGGCCACGCCGTCGACCACCGGGACGTCCACGGCGGCGGTCACGGCCTCGTGGATCCCCGCCATCCCGGCGCAGCCGAGGCAGATCACCTCGGCCCCCTCGTCCACGAGGTGCCGGGCCTGTTCGACGAACGCCTTCGCCGTCACCTCGGGATTCGCCTCGAGGTCCAGGACCGGTAGATCGACGCTGCGGATCCCTGCGCAGCGCCCCGCCAACCCCGCCAGCAGCAACCGGTCGTGGATCGCGGGCGCGGCTCGGTCGAGCGAGGTGACGACCCCGAAACTCCGGCCCAGCAGGCAGGCCGTGTGCGCGGCGGCCTCGGTGATGTCGACCACCGGAACCGTCAGGACGTCCTGCAACGCCTCCCGGCCGACCTCGCCGAAACCCGCGTGGACGACGGCGTCGAACTCACCGCCGGAGTTCTCGTACGTCTGCACGGCGTCGAGGACCCCGACGGCCGACAGGTAGCTCTCGTAGTTCGACTCCACCGAGGCGGGGCCGAAACTCGGGGTCAGCGCCACGACCCTGGTCGCCTCCGACACCGCCGCCCGTGCGGCCGACGCGATGACGTCGGTCACCGCCGACGACGTGTTGACGTTGACGACCAGGATCGTGGGCATCAGACCCGCACCTTGACCGGGATGGAGTTCTTCAGCGCCATGTAGAGCACGAAGGACAGGATCGCTCCGATGAACCAGCTGAAGCTCGCCGCGGTGGGGTTCGTGAAGAACACCACGATGATCCCCGCCAGCGCCGACACGGCGGTGACACCGACCGCGACCGGGTTCCAACCGTTCTTGTAGTGGTAGGCCCCGTCGGGACTCATGGTGTAGAGGTCGTCCACCTTCACCTGCTGCTTCTTCACCAGGTAGTAGTCGGCGATGAGAACCCCGTACAGCGGGCCGATGAACGCACCCAGGGTGTCGAGGGTGTAGTGGATCATCTCGTCGTTGTTGTACAGGTTCCACGGCGTGATGAGCACCGACCCGACGGCGGCGATCATGCCACCCATGCGCCAGGTGATCTTCCCCGGAGCGACGTGCGAGAAGTCGAAGGCGGGCGAGACGAAGTTCGCCACGATGTTGATCCCGATGGTGGCGATCGTGAAGGTCAGGCAGCCCAGGACGGCGACGGTGATGCTGTCGAGCCGGTACACCGTGTCGACGGGGTCGGTGATGAGTTCGCCGTAGACGGGAACGGTGGCCGAGGCGGTCACGACGCACAGCACCGCGAAGACGAGGAAGTTCACCGGCAGCCCCAGGAAGTTCCCCTTCTTCACCGCGGCCATGCTCCGGCCGTACCGGGAGAAGTCACCGTAGTTCAGCATCGGCCCGGAGAAGTACGAGACGACGAGCGCGATCGCGGAGAACATGACGCCGACGGCGGCGAAACCGGTGTGCTCGATGCTGCCGAGGTTCATCGAGATGTTGGAGAAACCCCCGGCCTCGGTGACCAGGTAGGCGGCCAGGGCGAACATCACGACGTAGACGGCCGGGCCGCAGAAGTCGATGAACTTGCGGATGGCCTCCATGCCGCGCCAGAAGACCAGTGCCTGCAGGACCCACATCGTGCCGAAACCGATCCACCCGAGGGTGCTCAGACCGAGGAACCCGTGCTGGGCCACGTCCGCGTAGGGGGCCAGACCGATGTCGATCTTCAGGGCCAGCAGGACCAGCGCGTTCGAGGCCAGGTAGGTCTGGATGCCGTACCAGGCGACGGCGATGAGACCGCGGATGACGGCGGGCACGTTGGCCCCCATGACCCCGAACGTCACCCGGGAGACCACGGGGTACGGGACCCCGGTCGCCTGGCTGGGTTTCGCGACCAGGTTGCACAGGAAGTAGACGATGACGATCCCGACGAGCAGGGCGATGAGGACCTGCCACGCGGCCAACCCGAGGGCGAACAGGCTGCCGGCGGTGACGTAGCCCCCGACGCTGTGGACGTCGGACATCCAGAACGCGAAGAAGTTGTACGACTTCCAGTTCTGCTGTTTCAGCGGAGCCAGGTCGGAGTTCGTCAGGCGGGGGTGGTAGCCCTCCTTGATCAACCCCTCACCGGCTGCGTGCGAATGGCCGGCGAGTTCCACCTCGGCCCGGGTCACCTCGGTCATGGCAGCTCCTGCGTCCGTCGGGTCCCCCGCTCGGGGCGCGCCGGCACGGACCGGCGATGTACGAACGCTATTGACCTGGTGTTTCGCGCTTGTAACCTCGCGGATATATTCCGTGAGCATGCGCGTCACGCACTTCGGCCACGCCTGCCTGCTCGTCGAGACCGCGGGAGCCCGGATCCTGGTCGATCCGGGTCTGTTCAGCCACGGTTTCGAGGAACTCACCGATCTGGACGCGGTGGTGATCACCCACGCCCACCCGGACCACCTCGACGTGGAGCGGCTGCCGGTCCTGCTGGAGTCGAACGACGGCGCCGTCGTGCGGGCCGAGCCGTCGACGGCCGCCTCGCTGACCGAGTCGGGGATCGAGGCCGCACCGCTGCACCCCGGGGAATCGGTGTCCCTGGCCGGGGCCACGGTCGGCACCGTCGGTGGCCGGCACGCGGTGATCCACGCCGACGTCGCCCGGATCGGGAACGTGGGGCTGACGTTCGCCGCCGAGGGCGAACCGACGCTGTTCCACCCCGGCGACTCCTACGAGGCCGTCCCCGCGGGGGTCGACGTGTTGGCGGTACCGCTGAACGCGCCGTGGGCGGCGGTGAAGGAGACGGTCGAGTTCACCCGCGCCGTGGGGGCGCCCCAGGGGTTCTTCATCCACGACGGTCTGCTCAAGCCCCCGGGGCTGACGTTCTACGGCACCCACGTGAAGAACCTCGGCGGGATCGAGATCCTGGGCACGGCGGAGCCGCTCACGTTCTGAGATCGAACTCCTGACGGTGCCCGGCGACCTGGTCCATGTGGTCCTGGGCCCAGGCCCGCAGGGCGGCGACCGTGCCCTGCAACGACCGCCCGAGGTCCGTGAGCTCGTAGGTCACGGTCACCGGGACCGTGGGGGTCACGGTCCGGGTCAGCAGACCGTCCCGTTCGAGCGAGCGCAGGGTCTGCGTGAGCATCTTCTGACTGACCCCGTCGACGCGACGGGCGAGCTCGGAATAGCGCTGCGGCCCGTCGTCCAGCGCGCACAGGGCCAGCGTGACCCACTTGCCCGAGATGCGGTCCAGCAACTGACGGCTGGGGCAGGCGGCCAGGAACGCGTCGTACTCCACGAGGTCATGGTGCCCTACGCACTTCAAGGTGCCTACTTCCCAACGGCGAGTTCGCAGGTGAGGCTGGCTGCATGACCACCACCTCCACCACAACCACACTGCCTGGCGGAACCTGGACCCTGGGCGACCGCGTCGTGACCCGCTTCGGCTACGGCGCCATGCAGCTCGCCGGCCCCGGGGTGATGGGCCCACCCGCCGACCGCGACGGGGCCCTGGCCGTCCTGCGAGCGGCCGTCGACGCGGGCATCACCCACATCGACACCAGCCACGCCTACGGTCCCCGGATCGCCAACGAGCTCGTTCGCGAGGCCCTGCACCCCGACGCCCCCCTGATCGCGACGAAGGTCGGCGCCGACCGCGACCCGCAGGGCGGGTGGCCGACCGCCCGCACCCCGCAGGACCTGCGGCGGCAGGTGCACGAGAACCTGGGCTCGCTGGGTGTGGAGGCTCTCGACCTGGTGAACCTGCGGATGGGCGACGCGGGCGGGCCGCGGCCGGGCTCCCTGGCGCAGGCCTTCGAAACCCTCCTCGAGCTGCAGCGCGAGGGCCTGATCCGGCACCTCGGGCTCAGCAACGTCACCGCCGAACAGGTCGCGCAGGCCCGCGCGATCGGCGACGTCGTCTGCGTCCAGAACATGTACAACCTCGCCGTACGCCACGACGACGCGATGGTGGACGACCTGGCCCGCGACGGGATCGCCTACGTCCCGTTCTTCCCGCTCGGCGGTTTCAGCCCCCTGCAGTCCGACGCCCTGTCGGCCGTCTCGGCGCGGCTCGGCAGCACGCCGATGGGCGTGGCCCTGGCCTGGTTGCTGCAGCGTTCACCGAACATCCTGCTGATCCCGGGGACGAGGTCGGTGGCGCACCTGCAGGAGAACGTCGCGGCCGCAGGGGTGGCACTGTCCGAGCAGGACCTGGCCGACCTCGACACCATCACCCTGGCAGGATCCGGGGATGGGGATCCTCGGTGACGACCGGTTCGCGACGACCCCCGACGGGCGTCGGTTGCACACGATGACCTCCGGATCCGGCGCCGACCTCGTCGTCCTGGAGGCGGGGATGGGCGCCAGCGGCCTCTACTGGGCCGCGGTCGTGGACCTGCTCGCCCCGCACGCCCGGGTCGTGGCCTACGAGCGGGCGGGTCTCGGCGCCAGTGATCCGGCCACCGACCGCCGCGACCTGGCCCACCTGGCCGCCGATCTGGAGGCGGTCCTGGAGTCGGCTCTCGAATCCCACCCGGCGCAACGGGTGTTCCTCGTCGGGCACAGCTGGGGCGGCCCGATCGTCCGGACGCTGGCGGCGCGTCGGCTGCGGCAGGCCCGGTTGATCGACGGTCTGGTGCTGGTGGACCAGAGCGACGAGCACGCCGACCTCTACTTCGCCCCGCTGTACCGGGCCCAGTTCGCGGTCGGTTCCGCCGTCCTCGTCCCGTTGTCGCGCACTGGATTGCTGCGCCGGACGCTGCGACCCCTGACCGCGGGACTGTCGCCGGAGCGGGCCGGCGCGGTGATCGACGCCTCGGCCACCCCGGCGGCGGCCCGGGCCGCCGCGGCCGAGATGCGGCAGTTGCAGGCCGGTCTGCGTTCGCTGCTGGCCGCACCGCCGGTCCTCGGCGACCTGCCGGTCCGGGTGCTGTCCGGGCTCAGACCCGACAGCCGGGCCGAGATCCCCGTGCGACGAGCCCTGGTCGCCGCCCACACCCGCACGACCGAACGGCTCACGGGAGCGGTGCAGGTCCGGACGGAGAACTCCGGCCACCTCATCCCGTTGAGCGAACCCGAGCTCGTCGCCGCGCAGGTCCGTGCGCTGCTCAGTCGCTGAGCGCGGCCAGCAGGGCCCGGGGGTCGAACACGACCCGGATCCGGTCGATACCCCGCGGCCCCACGTGCATCCGGTTGACCACCGGGAACGGGTCCACCCCGTCCAACCGGGTGTGCATCTCGAACCAGGTGATGACCTCCTCGCCGTCCGCGACCTGGTTCTGGACGACGACCTCCTGGAGGAAGGCCTTGCGCATCCCGAGCAGACCGGCCGCGCAGTCCTGCGGGCCGTCGGCCGTCCCCAGGGGGCCCTCGAAACCCACCTGCGGGTCGAACAACTCCAGCAGGGCGTCGGCGTCCTGGGCGTTCCAGTTCTCGAAGTACTTCCTCGCGTGTTCCATGCTCTCAGCCTGAGCCGGGTCGAGCCAGAATTCCAAGACCGGTTTCTGAGCTGAGCCATACGATGATCTGATGGAGCTGCGGGCGTTGGAGCACTTCGTCGCCGTCGTCGACGAGGGCGGGTTCACCCGCGCCGCCGAACGGTTGCTGGTGGCCCAACCGGGGGTGAGCGCCCAGATCCGCAACCTCGAACGCGAACTCGGCCAGACCCTGTTCGAGCGGCACGCCCGCGGAGCACGGTTGACACCCGCGGGTGAGGCGGCCCTCCCGCACGCCCGGGCGGCCCTGGCCGCGGCGCAAGCCGTCTCGACCGGGGTGGCGGAACTGACCGGGCTGCTGCGCGGTTCCCTGCGGGTCGGGATGCTGCTGTCCAGCAACGGGATGCAACTGCCCTCGATGCTGCGCCGGTTCCGCGCGCTGGCCCCGGCCGTCGAGGTGAGCGTCACCGAGGAGGACGCCGCGACGTTGCTGGCCCGGGTGCGCGACGGGTCGCTGGACGTGGCCTGGACCGCGACGCAGGACTCGGAGCCGGCGGACCTGGCGGGCGTCACCGTCGGTCGCGATCCGCTGAGCGCCGTCGTCCCGCCCGGGCACCGCTGGTCCCGGCGACGCACGGTGACGCTCGCCGAGCTGTGCACCGAACCGCTGCTGGCCGTCCCCCGCGGGGGCGGGATGCGCACGGTGCTGGAGACGGTGTGCACGGCCCACGCCCTGGTCCCCCGCGTCGAGCTCGAGGCCAACTCCCCCGTCCTGCTGGCCGCGTTGGCCCGTGAAGGGCTCGGCGTGGCGCTCGTGCCGTCGTCCTACGCCCCGCTGGCACAGGGCCTGCACCCGCTGCGGATCGTTCGGCCCGAGCTGGTCGGGCGGGTCCAGGTCGTGTGGCGCCGCACCGGCCTGTCGCCGGCGTCGCGGGCCTTCATCGAGCTCCTGGGCGCCCCGGGCTGACGGGCCCCCGGCCCGGCGGGCAGGATGGGAGGGTGCCCAGCAGCCTCCCGGAGAGCCCCGTTCTGTTCCTGATGTCGGTCGGCCCCGACGGTGCCCAGACGTTCGCGCCCGCCGACCCCGCGGCGCCGCACCTGCGCATCGACGACCTCGGGGCGACCCGGGGCGACGGGATCTTCGAATCGATCAACGTCGTCGGCGGAGCACCTCAGAGCCTGCAGCACCACCTGGACCGCTTCGCGAGGTCCGCGCGGATGATGGAACTCCCGGCTCCCGACCCCGCCGCCTGGACCGAGGCCCTGCACCGGGCCGTCGAGGCGCACGCACCCGGCGCTGAACTGCTGGCGAAACTCATCCTGACCCGCGGGGTGGAGGGCACCGGGGTTCCGTCGGGGTGGATCCACGTGTTCCCCGGCAACGACTATTCGCGGGACCGGACCGAGGGAATCGACGTGCTCGCCCTCGAGCGCGCCTACCCCAGCGACGTCATGACCCGCGCGCCCTGGTTGCTGCAGGGCGCCAAGACCCTGTCCTACGCGCTGAACATGGCCTCGCTGCGGCACGCCCGCGCGCAGGGGGCCCACGACGTCGTGTTCGTGTCCTCCGACGGCGAGGTGCTCGAGGGCCCGAACTCGACCGTGGTCGCGAAGTTCGCGGACCGCTGGGTCACCACTCCTCCCGAACTCGGGATCCTGGAGGGAACCACCCAGGGCCGGGCGTTCGGGTACGCCGCCAAACGCGGGGACCGGACGGAGATCGCCCGGCTGACCGTGGACGACCTCAAGACCGCCGACGCGTTGTGGCTGGTCTCCTCCGGTCGGTTGTGCGCCCCCGTCCGCAGCCTCGACGGGGTCCCCCGCCCCACCGACGCCGCGATCCAGGCCGAACTCCTGCACCACCTGCTCACCGTCCACGACTGAGCGTCACCCCTGCCCCGCCCCTCCCTTTCCGCGTCGTTGACGCAACGCGCCAATAGGTTCGGCGTGATGCGTCAACGACGCGGAAGGGGTGGGGCGCGCTGGTCACAGACCGTAGGTCTCCAGCAACCGCAACCACACCTCGCTGACGGTGGGATAGCTGGGGACGGCGTGCCAGAGCCGTTCCAGCGGAACCTCTCCGACGATCGCCACGGTCGCGGCGTGCAACAACTCCGCGACGTCCTGCCCGACGAACGTGACGCCGACGATCACCCGCCGGTCCTCGTCGACGACCATCCGGGCCTTGCCGGAGTAGCCGTCGGCGACGAGGGAGGCACCCGCGACGTTCCCGATCTCGTAGTCCACGACGCGCACGTTCAGGCCCTGCTCCGTGGCCTGCGCGGCGGTGATCCCCACCTGCGCGACCTCGGGATCGGTGAAGACGACCTGGGGGACGGCGCGGTGGTCGGCCGTCGCCGCGAACCTCGACCAGGCGGGGGTCTCCACCGGACCCTGCGCCCGAGCGGCGATGACGTCACCGGTGATGCGTGCGTCGTACTTGCCCTGGTGCGTGAGTTTCGCGCGGCCGGACACGTCGCCCGTGGCGTACAGCCACTGCCCCTCGACACCCTCGACGAGCCCGGTGTCGTCGACGGACAACGCCGAGCCGTCGGCGAGCCCCACGGTCTCCAGACCGATCCCGTCGGTGCGAGGACGGCGGCCGGTGGCGACGAGGAACTTCTCGGCCGAGAACGTGGTCCCGTCGGAGAGTTCCACCTCGAACGCCCCCGACACCTGCACGGGTTCGACCCCGAGCCGGACGTCGACCCCGTCGGCGCGCAGGGCCTCGGCGACGAGTTCCCCGACGAACTCCTCCTGTCCACCGAGCAGCCCCGTGCGCGCCAGCAGGGTCACCCGCGACCCCAACCGCGCCCAGGCCTGGGCGAGCTCGACCCCCACCACGCCTGCGCCGAGGACGACGAGGGATTCCGGGACCCGGTCGGCGCTGGTCGCCTCCCGACTGGTCCAGGGCTCAGCCTCGGCGAGACCCGGGACGTCGGGGATCACGGGTTGCGATCCCGTCGAGAGAACGACCGCCTGCCGGGCGAGCAGGATCTCCTCCCCCACCTGCACCCGGCGTGGCCCCACGAGCCGGCCCCGACCCCGCACGAGCGTCAGACCGGCGGAGTCCAGCCACTTCGCCTGCCCGCCGTCGTCCCAGCCGCTGGTGAACGACGTGCGGCGCTCCAGGACCTTCGCCGCGTCCAGCCCGCCCGTGACGGCTTCGGCGGCACCGGGCAGCCGCCGGGCGGCCGCCAACGCGTGCCCGGAGCGCAGAAGCGCCTTGCTGGGCATGCACGCCCAGTAGGAGCACTCCCCTCCGACCAGTTCGGACTCGACGACGACCACGTCCAACCCGGTCCGTGAGGCGCGGTCGGCGACGTTCTCCCCGACGGCACCCGCCCCGATGACGATCACGTCCACTTCCCGCTCAGCGCTCACCGGGGCAACGTAGGGCCAGGGGGACGGGAGGGCGAGCGGGACCCCGGTGTGGTGTGATCGTCGGGTGGGTCGACGTACCGTGGAGTTCAACGCCTCCCCCCGCCCGACGTTGGGTGTGGAGTGGGAGATGGTCCTCGTCGACCGTCGTACCCGGGATCTCGCCTCCCGGGCCTCCGAGGTGCTCGAGGCGGTCCAGCGGGAGGACTCCCCGACCGGGCCGCGGGTGACCAAGGAGCTGCTGCGCAACACCATTGAGGTCGTGACGGGGGTCAACGACACCGTCGCCGGGGTGGCCGAGGACCTCACGGACACGATCTCGGCCCTGCGCCGGGTCACCGACCCGCTGGGTCTGGACCTGATGTGCGCCGGGACCCATCCGTTCGCCCGCTGGGACGAGCAGTTGGTCACCCACGACGACCGGTACGCCGAACTCCTCGAACGTACCCAGTGGTGGGGTCGGCAGATGCTCATCTGGGGCGTGCACGTGCACGTCGGGGTGAACTCGGTGCACAAGGTGCTGCCGATCCTGAA
>Ga0325400_1000475_pt1 | contig 29610 bp, 31 predicted proteins | sample PopdelMetagenome_2_FD_205662 | JGI IMG/M metagenome (GOLD analysis project Ga0325400, IMG submission 205662) | Populus deltoides microbial communities from Bellville, Georgia, United States - Xylem-PdKOR-R1 | ecosystem: Host-associated > Plants > Phyllosphere > Stem > Wood/Secondary xylem...
TTCAGGTTCTTGAACTCCGCGCACAGCCCGGCCAGGAGATCGCCCACAGCACCGATCAGCTGCCGCACGCCCTCCACCACGCGGCCCACCCAGTCGGTCAGCGCGTCCCACGCCGCCGACAGGCTGAAGCTGCCGCCCGACGGCAGGTGCGGGGCCGAGAAGATCTTGTCCAGGGCGTCGCCCGCCTTCTTCTTCAGCTTCTCCCACGCGTCCTTCAGCGCGTCGCCCACCGTGCCGAAATCGGGCGCCACGGGCTCGGGCACCGCGTCGGTGGTCGCGAGCTTCAGCAGCGCGTAGCAGGTGGCGTAGGCGATCTTGACGTCCGCGCGACGCAGGAAACCGTTGTTGTCAAGGTTGACGCGGCGGGGATGCTCGACGCCCGGCACGTCGTAGGTGCGGTGCAGCGCGTCGACCAGCAGGTCGCACCACTTGTCGAACAGGGCGTCCGACGCGAAGTCCAGCGCGCTCGCCTGCACGTCGGTGTTCACCTGCTCGAACCCCGCCGCCACCTTGGCCAGGAAGTCGCTGACCCCCTGGTCCAGCGACTGGCCGGCGCCGCCCACGTCGATCATCTGGTGGACGCGCGATCGGTAGAAGCTCGACGCGGCCGCCCCCTTGGGCGTGGCGGCGGTGCGGACGCGGTCCACCCAGGGCCGCGCGGTAAGCGGGTTGAAGGGGGAGGACCCCGGCTGGCCCGACACGAAGCTGCTGCGCCACACGACGTTGTCGATGAAGTTCTCCACCAGCGTGTGCCGCTGGCGGTGCAGGCGGTACGGGCCGCCGACGATGGCGTTGACGTAGGGGTGACCGATGGTGTCGGCGACGTAGTGCGTGAAGTACCCCGCCGCATACGCCCCCAGCGCGGGCTCGTTCCGGTATTTCGGATCGGTGAGGGCGAGGTCCAGCAGCTGGCGCGTGAACACGCCCGTGCGCTGGTAGTGGAGGTGGTCGGCCCAGTACCACCGATCCGGCGCGTCGCCCGCCTGACGCGGCGAATCCAGCAGTGAGAAGAGGTTCAGGCCCTTCTTGTCGATCCACAGGCCCGCCGCCAGCGTGCCCAGCGTCTTGACGGACGCAGACGCGACGTCGAGCACGCCCAGCACCGTCTGGAGCCCCACGCCGAACAGCACGTCGCAATTAAGCGTGTCGGCCCCGTCCGCCGCGTCCCGGGCCAGCCGGGTCATCTGCGCGGCGATGTCGTCGATCGCCTGGAACGTCGCCAGGAAGCGGATCACCGTTTCCTGCGTCTCCTGCCGCTTGTCGCTGGAATCGAGCAGGAAGTAGAATAGGTCGGGGCCGATCGCGCCCAGGCAGGCGTAACGGTTGCGCACCACGGCGTCCGCGTTGGCGCCCCCGTCGGCCAGGTTGGTCTGCGCGCCGCCCAGCAGCGCCGCCAGCGCGGCGTCGGCGGGATCGGTGCTGGCCGCCAGCAGCTGCACCACCGCGATGTGTGTTCCCGGATGCGGCAAGGCCCCGCTCCTCCCCTGTCGGCCGCGTTCGACGGGGAGGATGGGGCGCGCGCGCGGCGACGGTATAGAATGAAATGGACATGGGGGCTCGGGGACGGGGACCGATACGCGCCCTGCTTCATCGGATCGGGCCGTGCCGACACGTCGGGACCTGCCGCCCCGCCCTCCGGCGGGGAGCGCGCGCCGGTCCCGTCGCGCGGCGGGCCGGCCCTCATCCCGCCGACAGGTTCTCGCTCCCCGCGCCGTAGTAGCTCGCCACCCGGTCGGCATAGGCCTGGTCGAACACGGGCGCGTTGTTGGCCCAGCTCGGCCCGCCCTCCAGCAGGCGGCGGTCCACCGTCACGACGTAGCGGTCGCTGACGGGATCGAACTGGAGCAGCGAGAAAGGAATGGGGTAGTAACTCTTTCCCATCCCCAGGAAGCCGCCCAGCGACAGGACGGCGTGCGTCGCGCGGCCCGACCCCTTGTGCACCATGAAGGCGTGAACCGTTCCCACCGACTCGCCGTCGCGGCTCTCCACCTTCAGCGTGTGGGCCGCGTTGGCCTGGGTGAGGAGCTGGGTGGGTTCGGTCTGCGACATGGGATCCTCCTGAGTCTGCGTCTGCGAACAGGCGGACGCGCGACCCGGTTCCGCGAGCGGGCGGCGGCGGACCGTTCGGGGGCCGCGGCGGGGCACGCTCGACGGGGTGGTGCGCGGGCGGCATAGGCGGCGGCGTGTTTCGTCTCCTTGCCCTGCTGCCGATTCCGGCGATGCTCGCCGCGTGCGTGCCCGCCGCGCCCCCCGCCCCCCCGCCCGTCGCGTCGCCGGAACCCGTCCCGGCACCCACGGCGCCCCCGCCCCCCGCCGACTGGCGCGACCGGCCCGCGTCGCCGGGAACCTGGCGCTACGCGGTCGCGGCCGGCGGCTCCGTGGCCGAGTTCGGGCGGCCGGGCGCGCCCGCCGACGCCGCGCTACGCTGCGATCGGGCGGGTGGGCGCGTGCTGCTGGTCCGCGCGGGCGCCGCGGCGGGGCCGCTGACGGTGCGCACCGGCACCGCGACCCGCACGCTGCCCGCGACGGCGGCCGCGACCGGGGCGGCGGCGGCGATCCCGGCGAACGACCGGCTGCTCGACGCCATGGCGTTCAGCCGCGGCCGATTCGCGCTGGAGGCGGCGGGCGTCGCGCCGCTGTCCCTCCCCGCCTGGGCGGAAGTGGGCCGCGTGATCGAGGACTGCCGCGCTCCCTGAGCCGCCGTTCACGGCTGTGGATAAGCCCGCGCGCGCGCCCTTGCCAAAGGGGCCGCCCCACCGCACATTGCACGCGTCGGGGAAGACCCCGGCACTTGGCTTCAACAAGCGAAAGGAGGTGATCCGATGTCTCATGGTTCAGCAATGGGGTCGGTTCAGTTCGTTCGGGGGATCGGCTTCTGATCCGTCCGGGCCGCGCGAGCGGTCCGACGTGACAGAGGCCCCATGGTCTCCCGGGCTGGAGCTCTCCGGCCGCTGACCATGTTTGGGGGTCGTCGGGTCCGCGCCTCGCGCGGTTCCCGGCGGCCCCCTCTCTATTTCGCCTAGCCCTCATCATCCCGCCTGCGATGCGGCGGCGCGCCCTCGCGAGAGGGTGTCCGGTCCGCAGTCCTCCGCCCCGCCCTCGTACAAGCACAGGACCCACCGGGTGCCCCCCGCCCCTCCCCGCCCCGCCCCGCCCCGCCCCGACGCCTCACCCCGGGGATGCCTGGCCCCACCGGCTGGAGCGCCCGCAGATCGGCATTCCGTCACGGAGGCTGGGCCGGCGACCTCGACGCCCGCAGCCGGCGCCGCCGACGTCCCGGCACGCCCCGCACGCACGCTGGCGGCCGCTCCCGATGCCCAGTTTCCGCCTACCCCGCCCCCGCTCACCCCGCCCCCGCCCGTCCGCCGCTGGGCCGCCTGGGCGGGCGCCGCGCTGACGGTCGCGATGGCGGCGGGGCTGGGGCGCGAGCTCTGGGCGCGGGGGCCGGCGGCACTCGTGCGCGACCTGCCGTCCGACCCGATCTTCCTGCTCGCCTTCGCCGCCGCCTATCTGGCGCTGCCGGTGGGCGACTGGATCGTCTTCCGCCGCCTGTGGCGCTTGCCCGCAGCCGCCGGGCTGGGCGCCGCGATCCGCAAGCGGATCGCGAACGAGGTGCTGTTCGGCTACTCGGGCGAGGCTTATTTCTATGCCTGGGCGCGCGCGCGCGCGCGCGCCGCCGCCCCCTTCGCCGCAGTGAAGGACGCGGCTATCCTGTCGGCGCTGGCGGGCAACGCCGCCACGCTGGCGCTGGCGGCGGCCGCTTGGGCACTGGCGGGCGAGCGGCTGCCGCCCGGCTGGGTGCGGTCGGGCACGCTGGGGGCGGTCGTGGTTGCGGCGACCAGCCTGCCTTTTCTTCTATTTCGCGGGCGCGTCTTCTCGCTGCCCGCGCCGACGCTGCGCTGGGTATTCGGCGTACACTTGGCGCGCGTGGCGGCGGCGACGTCGCTCATGGCCTGGGCGTGGAGCCTGGCCGCGCCGGGCGTGGGGGCCGGCACCTGGGCGGTGCTGGCGGCCGCGCGGCTGGGCGTGTCGCGCCTGCCGCTGCTGCCCAACAAGGACCTGCTGTTCGCCAACCTGGCGGTGCTGCTGATGGGCAGCGCCGCCCCCGTCGCGACCGCGGTGGCGGTGGTGGCGGCCGCCACGCTGGCGACGCACGCGCTGCTCACCGCCGGCTTCGGCCTGACGGCGCTCGCACGGCGCCACCGGACCGGGCAGCGTCAGGCGCGCACGGCCGCCACCATATAGTCGAGCGCGGTGGAACGGCCCTCGCGGAAGCCGTTCGCGCTCAGCCCCACGCCCGCCGTCTCCGTCACGCGCATCCCCGCGGTCCGCAGCATCGCGCCCAGCTCGTCAGGCGTCAGGAAGCGGTGCCAGTCGTGCGTGCCCCGCGGGATGGCGCCCACCAGCTCCGCCCCCTGCGCGATCACGAGGCGCGACCAGGCGGTGCGGTTGGGTGTGCTCATGATCAAGAGGCCGCCGTCGGCCACCGCGTTCGCCAGCGCAGCCACGAAGCCCGGCTGGTCGTCCGCGTGCTCCACCACCTCCATCGAGCAGACCAGGTCGAACCGCTCCCGCGGGTCCAGCGCTTCCGTGCCGCCCCGGGCGTAGCGGATCGCGAGGCCCGCCCCCTCGGCGTGCGCGGCGGCGGCGGCCACCAGCTCGGGCGCCGCGTCCATCCCCGTCACGTCCGCCCCCAGCCGCGCCAGCGGCTCGGCAAGCAGCCCCGCCCCGCACCCCATGTCCAGCGCACGCCGCCCCGCCAGCGGCCTGAGCGCCCTGGGGTCCAGCCCCCAGTGCGCATCCGCCACCCGCCGCAGGAACCCCAGCCTGACCGGGTTCAGCCGGTGCAGCGGCGCGGACCGGCCGGCGGGGTCCCACCAGTCGTCCGCCATCGAACCGAAATGCCTGGCCTCGCTCTCGCGCACGGTTATTGCGTCACCCATGCGCGCTACCTATCAGGACGCCGCAACCCCCGCGAGGAAGAACGACCCCACACCATGGCGCGCATCGTGATGAAGTTCGGCGGCACGTCCATGGCGGGCATGGAGCGCATCCGCGCGGTGGCCGCCCGCGTGAAGCGCGAGCGCGACCGGGGGCACGAGGTGGCGGTGGTGGTGTCGGCCATGGCGGGCGAGACCGACCGGCTGGTCGGCTGGTGCCGCGAGGCCTCGCCGCTCTACGACCTGGCCGAGTACGACGCGGTGGTGGCGTCGGGCGAGCAGGTGACGGCGGGCCTGCTCGCCGTGGCACTCCAGGCGGCGAGCGCGGAGGCGCGCAGCTTCCTCGGCTGGCAGCTGCCGATCCGCACGTCCGACGCGCACGGCTCGGCCCGGATCGAGGCGATCGACACCGCCGAGCTGGACCGATACCTCGCCCAGGGCGGCGTCGCCGTCATCCCCGGCTTCCAGGGCCAGGCCGCGTCCGGCCGGGTCACCACACTGGGCCGCGGCGGCTCGGACACGTCGGCGGTCGCGGTGGCGGCCGCGATGCGCGCCGACCGATGCGACATCTACACGGACGTGGACGGCGTCTACACCACCGACCCGCGCATCGTGCCGCGCGCGCGCAAGCTGGCGCGCGTGACGTACGAGGAGATGCTGGAGCTGGCGTCGGTGGGGGCAAAGGTGCTCCAGACCCGTTCGGTCGGGCTGGCGATGAAGGAGCGCGTGCGCGTGCGCGTGCTGAGTTCCTTCGCTGAGGAACGCGGCGAGAACGAGCATCGCGGCACGCTGATCGTGGGCGAGGAGGAGTTGGACGAGGTGGAACGGCAGGTCATCACAGGGATCGCGCACGACCGGAACGAGGCCAAGATCACGCTGACCGCGGTGCCCGACCGGCCGGGCTCGGTCGCCAGCATCTTCGCGCCGCTGGCGGACGCCGGCATCAACGTGGACATGATCGTCCAGAACGTGGCGCACGCCTCGGCTCCTGGGGCGGGCGCGACCGACGTCACCTTCACCGTGCCCGCCTCCGACCTGCCCCGCTCGCTCGACGTGCTGGACCAGGGGCGCGGGGCCATCGGCTACGAGCGCGTGGTGCACGACACGCGCGTCGCTAAGATCTCGGTCGTGGGCGTGGGGATGCGCAGCCACGCGGGCGTCGCGTCGACCATGTTCACCACGCTGGGGGAGCGCGGCATCAACATCCAGGCGATCACCACGTCCGAGATCAAGGTCTCGGTGCTGATCGAGGAGGATTATACCGAACTCGCGGTCCGCGTCCTCCACACCGCCTACGGCCTGGACGCCGAGGCGGCATAAAGACCGCCCGAGGCCGGCGGCCCGGAGCGGCGCGCGCCCGCGCGTCCGCACCAGCCGCAACTCCCGCTCCCCTTCGTACCCCCGCCCCCCTTCGTACCCCCGCGAAGGCGGGGGTCCAGCCTGGGCTCCCGCCTTCGCGGGAGCACAAGGGAGGGTGCCCCGTCGGGACGCATCTCCGCCGAGGGGGGATCAGGCCGCGAAGCGCACGCCCACGCGCGTCCGCCGGCCGCGGCGCAGCGCCCCGCCCATCAGGCCGAAGCCGAGCACCATCGCCGCCCAGGTCCCCGGCTCGGGCACCGCCGCCTCCACCACGCCCAGCCGCGATATGCCCTGCGCGATGGCGGAATGCAGGTCGGTGGTCGGGTGGATGTCGTCGAAATAGACGTATCCGTCGCACGCGGGCGCCGCACCCGGCGTACGCAGGCAGGCGTTGGTCCGGTTCAGCGTCGCCGGCAGGCCGTAGGCGGTGGGATCGGCGTAGATCGCGCGCTGCTGGTTGTAGAGGTCGTAGAAGCCGAAGTTCCAGCCGTTCGCGCCCGCTAGCGCGCTCGCCTCGACGCGGAACAGGTCGTTCAGCGCGCTCGACTGACCGGACGCGAAGGCGTTGGGCGGGGCCGCGCCGTTGCCCGTCACCTCGGGCAATTGGCCGATGTCGGGCAGCCCCGTCACCACGAAGTTGCGCGCGCCCAGGCTGCCCAGCGTCCTGAGGCCGGCGGTCAGCGCGTCCACCGCGGGGCGCAGGTCCACCGGGTCGCCGCCGCGCGTCGCCGCGAACGCCGCCAGCTCGTCGCGCAGGTCGTTGCCCCCGAACGTCACCAGCACCAGCTGGTCCGACGTGAAGCGCCGGCCGGTGGACGCATAGAACGCCACCTGCTCGCCGAAGCTGAGGCTGGCCGCCCCGCTGCCCGACGCCTTGGCGCCGCCCACCGCGAAGTTGCTGCCGCCGAGCAGCGCCGCGCGCGTCTCGCCCAGGCCCAAGTCGTTCGACAGATAGTCGGCGAAGGTCAGCCCGTTGGAGAAGCGCCCCCGGTCGTAGCCCAGCGCCCGGGGTGCCGGGTCCGCGCCGCCCGCCAGCCGACGCCCTTCCTGCGCGTTGCCGGCGTCCACCAGGCTGTCGCCGAACACCACCAGGCCGTTATACTTGGTCGGCACCTGCGCCGACGCCGCGCCCGCCCAGGCGGCACTCGCCAGCGCGGCCAGAATCACAATCGTCTTCATGCGACCTCTCCCTGTTTTCTCGTCGGGCCGATACCTACCACGCCCGCCGCCCGCGTCCACGGGCGCCCGTGGACGCGGGCGGGGCCTCCCGTCCCGATCCCGCACGCCGCCCGAACTTATGCACTGTTATTTTTTCGCGGGCCGCTTGCCGCCCGCGGGATCGCCGGAACTGCGCGCGTCGCGGCCCCGAATGCGCCGATGGGACCGGATCACCGCCCTTTATTCCGCTTGCGTCGCGGCGGTTATCCACACAATCCCTGGGGGCAGGACGGAACGCACCCCCCATCCCTAGTTGTTGATGAGCCGTTCGACACGATCCGCCGCCCGCTTCGGCATGGGCGGCGGGACGACAGATTTATCGAGGATCAGGGCCATGGATTTCCGCGACACCCGCGAGGACGACAGCATGAGCATCGACGTGATCGACACCGCCCCCACCACTTCGGCCGCCCCGGCGGCGCCCGTGCCCGCGGCGCCGGCTCCGACGCCCACGCCCTCGCTCAAGAGCCAGGCGACGGTAGCCCCGCGCTCGCCTTACGCGCTCGACGTCGATCACGGCCGCGACAAGCTGCTGACCGACTTCGGCAAGGAGACGCTGAAGGACCGCTACCTGCTCCCCGGCGAGAGCTACCAAGACCTGTTCGTGCGCGTGGCGTCGGCTTACGCCGACGACCGCGACCACGCGCAGCGGCTGTACGACTATATCAGCCGCCTGTGGTTCATGCCCGCCACCCCCGTGCTGTCCAACGGCGGCACCGGCCGGGGGTTGCCCATCTCCTGCTACCTCAACTCCGTGCCCGACAGCCTGGACGGCATCGTCCAGACCTGGAACGAGAATGTCTGGCTGGCGTCGCGCGGCGGCGGCATCGGCACCTACTGGGGCAACGTGCGTGGCATCGGTGAGCCGGTGGGTCTGAACGGCAAGACCAGCGGCATCATTCCCTTCGTGCGTGTCATGGACAGCCTCACGCTGGCGATCAGCCAGGGCTCGCTCCGTCGCGGCTCGGCCGCCTGCTACCTCGACATCAGCCATCCCGAGATCGAGGAGTTCCTGGAGATTCGGAAGCCCAGCGGCGACTTCAACCGCAAGGCACTGAACCTCCACCACGGCGTGCTGATCCCCGACGCGTTCATGGAGGCGGTGCGCGACGGCGCGGAATGGACGCTGCGTTCGCCAAAGGACCAGTCCGAGCGCGGCAAGGTGGACGCGCGCGCTTTGTTCCAGAAGCTGGTCGAGACCCGGCTCGCGACCGGCGAGCCCTACATCGTCTTCTCCGACCACGTGAACAAGGCGATGCCAAAGCATCACCGCGACCTGGGTCTGAAGGTCTCCACCTCCAACCTCTGCTCCGAGATCACGCTGCCGACCGGCAAGGACCACCTGGGCAACGACCGCACGGCGGTGTGCTGCCTGTCCTCGCTCAACCTCGAGACGTGGGACGAGTGGAAGGACGACCGCCGCTTCGTGGAGGACGTGATGCGCTTCCTCGACAACGTGCTCCAGGATTACATCGACCGCGCCGAGCCGGGCATGGAGCGCGCCGCCTATTCCGCCGCGCGCGAGCGGTCGGTGGGCTTAGGGGTAATGGGCTGGCACAGCTTCCTCCAGGCGCGCGGCCTCCCGTTCGAGGGCGCCATGGCCAAGTCGTGGAACCTGCGCATCTTCCGCCACGTCCACGCCCAGGTGAACGAGGCTTCGATGCAGCTCGCGGTGGAGCGCGGCCCCTGCCCCGACGCCGCCGACATGGGTGTGATGGAGCGCTTCTCCTGCAAGATGGCGATCGCGCCCACCGCGTCCATCTCCATCATCTGCGGCGGCACCAGCGCCTGCATCGAGCCGATCCCGGCCAACATCTACACGCACAAGACGCTCAGCGGCTCGTTTGCGGTCAAGAACCCGTATTTGGAGAAGCTGCTGAACGCCAAGTCCAAGAACACGGACGCGGTGTGGAACTCCATCCTGGAGCGCGGCGGCAGCGTGCAGCACTTCGACTTCCTGGATCAGGAGGAGAAGGACTGCTACAAGACCAGCTTCGAGATCGACCAGCGCTGGCTGATCGAGCTGGCTGCCGACCGCACGCCGTACATCGACCAGTCGGCGTCGCTCAACCTCTTCATCCCCGCCGACGTGGAGAAGTGGGACCTGCTGATGCTCCACTTCCGCGCGTGGGAACTAGGCTGCAAGTCGCTCTATTATCTCCGTTCCAAGTCCGTGCAGCGCGCGGGCTTCGCGGGGACGGAGGGGAACGCCGGCGTGGAGGCGGACAACACCATCGACACGCCGAAGTTCTCCATCGGCGAGACGACGGATTACGACGAGTGTTTGGCTTGTCAGTGAGATGCGGACGCCCTCATTCTGCCCAAGCAGAATGAGGAGTCGTCGCGGCGGGCAGCGGGCCGGCGCAGCCGGTCCGTCTGACGGCGCGGCGTAAGGATACGGGTCGAAACATGACGCACACCCCCACCCCCAGAACGCAAAAAGCCCCGGCCCGCACGCGGCGGACCGGGGCTCGCGGGGTGACGAGTGCCGCGCCTAGGCGCTCACTCCGTCTCCTCGAACGTCACCGCGTTGGCGGCGGTCGCCGACAGCCGCACCGTGCCGTCCTCCACCTCGGCCACCAGGCCAGTGGAGATATAGCGGTGCCCGGCGCCCTGCCCGTCCTCGGTCTGGGGACTGTCGTCCTTGGTCAGCTTGATCCGGTCGCCTTCAACCTTATCCACGGTGCCCACGTGCACACCGTCCGCGCCGATCACCTCGGCGTGCTCCTTGATCTGGCTCGCGTCCATCGTTCCGCTCCTTCAGCCGTTGGCCGGGGTGATGCCGATCTCGGCCTTGGGGCTCTTCAGCCAGACGCGGTTCTCCTCAATCCGGTCGACCTGGTCGAACGCGATCTCGTGGTGCCGGCCGTCGGCCGAGTCGGTCTTGGTCAGCTTGATGACGTCGCCGTCCACCTTGTCCACGGTGCCGACGTGCAGCCCGTCGGAGCCGGCGACCTCCATATGCTCCTTGATCCGCAGCTTCTCGAACATCGCTCTTCTCCTGTATGGGATGCGGCCGATGAACGCGCGGGGCGGGAGTTGGTGGCATGACCTACGGCACGGTCGTCATGTTCGCGGTGGGCGGCCTGCTGCTGGCGGGCGGCGTGCTGATGCTGGCCCGGCTGGCTTCCTCGCGCATCACCGAGCGAAAGACCTATGCCTATCGCATGGTCGGCATCATGCTGGCGTCGGCCGGCGTACTGCTGATCGCCTACGCCCTGGCGCTTCGCTCGTGGAGCGCGGCGCCGTGAACCGGAGACGCTGACCCGTGAACCTCCTCCACCTCCTGGTGATCGGTGGCGGCCTGGTGTCGCTCGCGGGCGGTGCCGCGCTACTGCTGCTGGGCGACCGGATGCGCGAACGCGACGCGGCCGCCGGCCGCACCGGCCCGAACTACCCCACGCCCGAGAAGCAGCGGTCCCAGGCCCTGATGTTCGTCGGCATCGGCGTCGCCGCCCTCCTCCTCGCCCTCATTCTCTGATCCGTACCGGAGCCTAGCCCCATGTCCCTCCTCCACGCCTCCAAGCAGTACAAGCCGTTCGAATATCCCTGGGCCTTCGAGTTCTGGAAGCGCCAGCAGCAGCTCCACTGGCTGCCCGAGGAGGTGCCGCTGGGTGAGGACTGCCGCGACTGGGCGCAGAAGCTCTCCGACCACGAGCGCAACCTGCTCACCCAGATCTTCCGCTTCTTCACCCAGGCCGACGTGGAGGTGCAGGACTGCTACCACGAGAAGTACGGCCGCGTGTTCAAGCCGACCGAGATCAAGATGATGCTGACCGCCTTCTCCAACATGGAGACGGTGCACATCGCGGCGTACAGCCACCTGCTCGACACCATCGGCATGCCCGAGAGCGAGTACGGCGCCTTCCTCGAATATGCCGAGCTGAAGGACAAGCACGACTATATGCAGAACTTCGGCGTGGACTCGGACGAGGACATCGCCCGCACGCTGGCCATGTTCGGCGGCTTCACGGAGGGGGTACAGCTGTTCGCCAGCTTCGCCATGCTGATGAACTTCCCGCGCTTCAACAAGATGAAGGGCATGGGCCAGATCGTCAGCTGGTCGGTGCGCGACGAGAGCCTGCACTGCGAGGGCATCATCAAGATGTTCCACGCCTTCTGCAAGGAACGCCAGTGCCTGACCAAGGCGGTCAAGGACGACATCGCCGACGTGTGCCAGACGACGATCCGGCTGGAGGACAATTTCATCGACCTGGCCTTCGAGATGGGTCCGGTGGAGGGCATGACGCCCAAGGATATCAAGAAGTATATCCGCTACATCGCCGACTGGCGCCTGAACCAGCTGGGCCTGAAGCCCATCTACCTGATCGACGAGCACCCCATCCCCTGGCTGACGCCGCTGCTCAACGGCGTGGAGCACGCCAACTTCTTCGAAACGCGCGCGACCGAATATTCCAAGGCTGCCACGCGCGGCCAGTGGAACGACGTGTGGGACAGCTTCGACCGCCGCAAGAAGGCCAAGGCGGGACGGCCTGCGAACGAGGACGCGGACGCGGGCGTGGACATGTTCGGCGCGACGGTGGCGGCGGAGTGAGCCAGCGCAGCGTCGCCCTCGCGCGTCGTCGCGACGTGCGGGGCACGCTGCTGATCGACCTGGAACTGGAGGCGGACGGCATGATCCGCCTCGGCCGGTTCGACACGGGGCCGGCGGCGGACGCCGCGCGCGGAGGCGACGTGGAACGCGACCTGCGCGTGGCGCCCGACGCGCTGCCCGCGCTCTGCTTCGAACTGCTGCGCCAGCGACTGGACGGGCGGCTCGACGCGCTGGACGACTTACGCGCGCTGGCCGGCGAGGCGGGGATCGCGCTGGCGGAGAGCGGCTGGAACTGACGCCTCAGCTCGCCCGCCCCGGGTCCGTCACCGGGTCCATCACGCGGCCGTCGGGCATCCCCACGGGCAGCTCGCCGCCCGTCTGGCGCTCGATCCGGCGGTGCACCACGGGCGGGCCGCCGTCGATCCACAGGCGGCGAAGCGCGTCCGCATTCTCCTGATCGGCACGCGTGCGGCGCTCATTGTGGCGCACGTAATCCAGCCAGGTCGGGAAGTGGAACCGCTCCACCCACAACTCCGCCTCGGCCAGGTCGCGCAGCAGGTGCCACTGGCGCGCGCCGTCGCGGCGGCGGATGCGGCGGCGCTCGCCCATTACGGCCAGGAACCGGGGCACGTCGGCCTCGCCCACGCGATGCTCCACCGTTATCACCACGGGGCCCGTCAGCGGCGAGACGGGCACCGCCGTGCCCGGCTCGCGCCACCGGTCCTGCGGCGCCAGGTCGAGCCGCCCGATCTCGGGCAGGCGCAGCACGCGCCCCGCCAGCGGGGTGAGGAGCAGCACGCCCGCCGCCGCCAGCAGCGCCGGGGCCACGGCGTGCCTGCCTACCCCCTGCGCCTCCGCCAGCGCGCCGAACAGCCAGCTCCCCCCCGCCATGCCGCCGAACGCCGCCATCTGGTAGAGCGCCACCGCGCGCGCCACGACCCAGCGGGGCGAGGCCATCTGGACCGAGACGTTGAAGGTGGACAACGCCGACACCCAGCCCGCCCCCGCCAGCGCCAGCCCCGGCAGGACCAACCACAGCCGCCCGCCCGCCAGCGCCGTCGATGCCGCGCCCGCCGCAATGGCCAGCGCGGCCACCGTCACCAGACCCTCGATGGACAGGCGCTGCCGCAGCCGCCCGCTCCCCACCGCGCCGCCCACCGCCCCCACGCCGAACGCGCCCAGCAGCAGGCCGTAGGTCAGCGGCCCGCCCCCCACCAGGTCGCGCGCCACCAGCGGCATCAGCGCCGGCACCGCGCTCGCCCCCAGGCCGAAGAGTGACGCGCGCGCCAGCACGGTGCGGATGTGCGGCGACAGCCAGACGTAGCGCACGCCAGCCCCCATGGCCGTCACCAGCCGCTCGCGAGGCAGGCGGCGCGGCGGCAGGTCCGGCTTCCACCGCCGCAGCACGAAGATCAGGCCGAGATAGCTCAGCGCGTTGAGCAGGAAGGCCGCCGCAGCACCCGCCGCCGCCACCACCGCGCCGCCGATCGCCGGCCCCAGGCTGCGCGCGATGTTGAAGCCCATGGAATTGTAGGCGACGGCGGCGGGCAGCGCGTCCCGCGGCACCATGTCGCCCACCGACGCCTGCCAGGCGGGGCCGTTCACCGCGGTGCCGCACCCGATCAGGAAGGTGAAGGCGAGCAGCCCCCAGGGCGTCACCGCGCCCCACCACGCGGCCGCCGCCAGCAGCGCCGAGACGCACAGCATGAACGTCTGCGCGGCCAGCATCACGCGCCGCCGGTCCAGATTGTCCGCCACCGCGCCCGCCCACAGCGAGAGCAGCATGATCGGCAGGCTGGTGGACGCCTGGACCAGCGCGATCATGCGCGGCGAGGCGCCCATGCCCGTCATCGTCCACGACGCGCCGACCGACTGGATCAGCCCGCCGAAGTTGGAGGCGACGCTGGCCACCCAAACGGCCCGGAACAGCGGCAGGCGCAGCGGCGAGGCGGCGGGTCGGGCGGCGGCCATCGGATCGTCGGACGGGGGAGCGGGCGGGTTCACGCCCGAACAATGCCGGGGGGCGCCCCTATGATCCCACCCTCGCGCGGACCCGTCACGCGAACAGGTGGACGCACTCGAAATCGGGCAGCACCGCCTCCGCCAGCAGCCTGCGGTGGCAGCAGCCGGGCTCGCGCTCGAAGCAGAGCAGCGCGGTCGGCCGCGCCGCCGCCTCGTCGCGCAGGATCGCGCCCTGCGCGATCGCGTCGGGAAGCTCCAGCTGGCCGGCATAGACGCGCGCCAGCGTGCCCATGTCGCCCTTCCTGGCCGCGTCGCGGCCCGCTGGCGGCGTGCCCAGCGCCTTGAGGCCCAGATAGTCGATGCCCGCCTCGCGCAGGCCCGCCGCCAGCACGTTCTTGGAAAAGCCCGGCCGCCGCGACAGCGGCACCGCGCGCACGTCGGCCAGCAGCGCCACGCCCGCGGCGCGGAGGGCCGCCACCACTTCCGCCTGCGTCGCGCCCTCGTAGCCGATGGTGAAGAGGCGCATCGCTATCCCTTCGTCGAACGCCGTGCGGGCGCCGGCCGGGCCTCCGGGTACACGCCGTCGGACGGCGCTGCCGCCGGCCGGGCCTTCGGCCTGACGTCGAACGGGCCGGCCCTGCCGCCCGCCGGCCGGATCGGCTTGGTGAAGGCTATGCCTTCACCAAGCCGATCTCCACCAGCCGCTCGTGCAGATAGTCGTGCGCCGTGATCGCCGCTGGATACCGGTCCGGATTGTCCGCCGACACGCATCCCGGCAGCGTCTCGATCAGGAAGTCGGGCGCCGGGTGCAGGAAGAAGGGCATGGAATAGCGCGAATGGCCGCGCCGCTCGGGCGGCGGGTTGACCACGCGGTGCGTGGTGGAGGGCAGCACGTGGTTGGTCAGCCGCTGAAGCATGTCGCCCACGTTCACCACCATCGCGCCTTCCGGCGGCTTCACCGCCAGCCAGCGGCCGCTGTCGCGGTCGAGCAGCTCCAGTCCGGCCTCCTCCGCACCCAGCAGCAGCGTGATGAGGTTGATGTCCTCGTGCGCGCCCGCCCGCACGCCTTCCGCGTCCGCCGGGATGGGGGGATAATGGAGCAGGCGCAGCACAGAGTTGCCGTCCTTCACGGCCGGGTCGAACCAGTGCGGCTCCAGCCCCAGGTCGCGCGCGATGGCCGAGAGCAGCCGGTCGCCCGCCCGGTCGAACGCGGCGAACAGCTCGGTGAAGGTGTCGCGGAACCCTTCCGGCTCCGCTGGCCAGATGTTGGGCGCCATGCGGTCGGCGTAGGCGTGTCCCTGGGGCAGCTCGCGCCCGACGTGCCAGAACTCCTTCAGGTCGACCGCCGACGCGCCCTTGGCGATCTCGGTCTTGAACGGCGTGTAGCCGCGCGCGCCGCCGCCGCCCGCGCGATGGTACTGCCGCTTCTCCGCCTCGGGACGGGCGAACAGCGCTTCCGTGTCCGACCAGGCCCGGTCGATCAGCGGCTGGGGCACGCCGTGGTCGGCCACCACCGCGAAGCCGAAGCGGCGGAACGAGCGGCCCAGGTCCCGCGCGAACCCGTCGGGGTCGCGGTCCTGGTCGTCCAGCGACAGGGCGGGCACCTGGGCCAGCGGCGTATCGAGCATAAGGCGGTCCGTCCGTTACCTCTACCTGCCCCCGATATAGTGCCCGCAGCGGGCGGCGAACAGACCGCGCCTCCGGAACCCCCGCCGCGCCGCCCCGTTCGATCCCGGCAACCGAGGAGTATCAGGTCATGGGCGGTCATCAGATACAGGGCCAGGGCACGGGCGACGACGGCTACGACGAGGAAGGCTATGACGAGAGCCAGCGCGCCGAGATCCTTGAGGCGACGCGCGACGGGCCAACCGACGGCACTATCCTGACCGACCTCGACCCCGACCTGATGGACGAGACGGAGGACGAGCCGGCCGACGAGTTGACCATGACGGACGACGAGGTGGGCGAGGCCGACGACGACGCCGACCTGGACGAGGAGGACCAGGACGAGGACGAGGCGCAGGAGGATTTCGAGGAGGGCACCGACCTGGGCGAGGACGCGGACGACGCCGACGGCGTCTCGACGCGACCGTAAGCCACTGTTAATCCCGGTGACAGAAACCGTTGCCGCAGTGCAACACAACGGTAACGATCAGGTGAAAGGCGTTATCCGGAGGCAACGATAGGGGTGCCTCGCTGTTCTGCCCGGTGCCGCGGCGATCGCGTCGCGCACCGCGGCCAGATAGAATAGCAAGGACCCTTATCATGCGTACCACCCTCCTCGCGGCCGTCGCGGCTGTGATCGTCGCCGCGCCGGCCATGGCCCAGGACATGGCCGCACCCGCCACGGGTCAGGCGGACGCCGCTGCCTATCCGGCCGCGCCCCAGGACCCGGCAGCCGCCACCGCGGCAACGACCGCTGACTATTCGGCCGCCCCCGCCCCGGCGCAGAACGATGGCCCGACCGCGCCCGACGGCACCCCCGCCTTCGGCATCGAGCCCTATTTCGGCGTGATGGGCGGCTACGAGAAGTTCGACCGCAACGACACGGGCATCATCCAGCGCGCGAACGGCAACGCCTATGAGGGCGCGCTGGTCCAGGGCGTGCTGGGCGCCAACGTGCCGCTGGGTCCCGTGTTCGTGGGCGCCGAGGGCAACGTCATCAAGGGCGTCGATGGCGCGATCGACTGGCAGTACGGCGTGGCCGGCCGGTTCGGCGTGCGCGCGGGCGACAGCGGGCTGATCTACGGCAAGGTCGGCTACCAGTGGGTGAACTTCGCGGCGCGCACGCCCCAGCGCGGCGACTACGGCGATATCACCTACGGCATCGGTGCCGAGGTGGGGCCGAAGGACATCGGCCTGGGCGGCATCACCGGCAACAGCGGCGTGCGCGTCCGGCTGGAGATGAACACGTTCGGCGATTTCGAGAGCATCCGACCGATGGCCGGCCTGGTGGTCCACTTCTGAGGGATGCGTCACGAATGTTCCACGTGGAACATTCGTGGAACACAAGGAGGGGGGCGCGGCACGCCGCGGCCCCCCTTTTCTATACGGTGAAGCTCTCGCCGCAGCCGCAGGCACCCTTGGCGTTGGGGTTCTGGAATACGAAGCCCGCGGTGAAATCGTCCTCCACCCAGTCCATGGTGGAGCCGATCAGGTAGAGGATCGAACCGCCGTCCACGAACAGGACGCCGCCCGGCGTCTCGATCCGCTCGTCGAAGGGCTTCGCCTCCGTCACATAGTCCACCGAATAGGCGAGGCCGGAGCAACCGCGCCGCGGCGTCGACAGCTTGACCCCCACCGACCCCTCCGGCGCCCGCGCCATCAGGTCCGCAATGCGCCGGTGTGCGGACGGGGTAAGGTTCAGAGCCGCAGGCCGCGGTCGAGTAATCGTCGCCATCTCTTCCTTCCCAACCCGATCAAAGTACCACTTTGATCGGATGCCTAGAGCATCCCCAGTTCGAGCCGCGCCTCGTCCGACATCTTGGCCGGGTCCCAGGGCGGGTCCCAGACCAGGTTGACGTCGCAGGTCGCGATGCCCGGCACCGCCGAGACGCGAAGCTCCACCTCCGCCGGCATGGACTCGGCCACGGGACAGTGCGGCGTGGTCAGCGTCATGGTGACGGCCGCGTGGCCGCCATCGGTCACCTCCACGCCGTAGATCAGGCCCAACTCGTAGATGTTGACCGGGATCTCAGGGTCGTAGATCTCCTTCAGCGCGTCCACCACCGCCTCGTACAGCGCGCCGCCCGGTTCGGCCGCGCTGTCCTCGCGGGGGGCTTGCGCCAGGAAGCCGGTCAGGTAGTCCCGCTCGCGGGCGGCGGCGGCCGGCGGCGGGGCATCCGCCCCGGCGTCCGACGACGCGGGGGCGCGGGCGGCGGCGGGCGCATCGTCCGCATCCGTCACGCGCGCGCGGGGCGGCGGGGCCACGCCCTCCACTTCCTCCACCTCGTAGCCGCTCATCCGAAGATCCTCTTCACCCGATCCAGCCCGCGCACCAGCGCATCCACGTCGGCGGGGCCGTTATAGACGCCGAAGCTGGCACGCGCCGTCGCCTCCACGCCCAGCACCTCCATCAGCGGCTGGGCGCAGTGGTGGCCGGCGCGGATCGCCACTCGGCTCTCGTCTAATATGGTGCCCACGTCGTGCGGGTGCACCCCCTCCACCGCGAAGGAGACGATGCCGGCCGAGTCCGCCGGCCCCAGCAGCCGGACCGACTTCAAGCGGCCCAGCGCGTCACGCGCGCGCGCCACCAGCGCCGCCTCGTGCGCGTGGATGGCATCCAGACCGATCCCGTCCACGTAATCGATGGCCGCCGCCATCCCCAGCGCGCCCACGATGTGCGGCGTGCCGGCCTCGAACCGCGCGGGCGGGGGGGCGTAGGTGGAGCGTTCGAACGACACGCGGTCGATCATTGCGCCGCCGCCCTGCCAGGGCGGCATCCGCTCGAGCAGGTCCGCCCGGCCCCACAGCGCGCCGATGCCGGTGGGGCCGTAGAGCTTGTGGCCGGAGAAGACGTAGAAATCGCAGCCCAGCCCCCCCACGTCCACGGGCATCCGCGGCACCGCCTGGCACCCGTCGAGCAGGATGGTCGCGCCCACCGAGTGCGCGATGTGGGCGGCGCGCGCGCCGTCCAGCACCGAGCCCAGCACGTTGGACACGTGCGCCAGCGCCACGAACCGATGCTCGGGGCGGATCATCGCCTCCATCGCGTCCAGGTCGATCCGGCCGTCCGGGTCGAGCGGCACTACGTCGATGGCTGCACCCACCCGAGCCGCCGCCATCTGCCAGGGGACGATGTTGCTGTGATGCTCCAGCGCGGACAGCAGGATGCGGTCGCCGGCCTTGAGCTGGGTCGCGACCCAGCAGTTCGCCACGAGGTTGATCCCCTCGGTGGCGCCGCGCACGAACACCACCTCGTCCGCGCCGCCGGGCGCGTGCAGGAAGTCGGCCACGCGCGCGCGCGCCGCCTCGTAGGCGGTCGTCATGTCGGCCGAGCGCCGGTACACGCCGCGATGCACCGTGGCATAGTCGGTGTCGTAGGCACGGGTGATCGCGTCGATCACCGGCTTGGGCTTCTGCGACGTGGCCGCCGTGTCCAGATAGGCCCAGCCCGCCGGAATGGCCGGGAAGTCGCTCACGCGGTCGAGCGGCGCGGCGGCGCTCACAGCGCGGCCGCCAGCCAGGCGTCGGCGTCGGCGGCGAAGGCGTCGCGGACAGTGTCATCGCCGATCCGGTCGAGCGCGTCGGCCACGAAGGCGCGCGTCAGCAGCGCCTGAGCGCGGCCGCGCGGGATGCCGCGGCTCTCCATGTAGAAGAGCGCGCGCGCGTCCAGCTCGCCCACCGTCGCGCCGTGCGCGCACTTCACGTCGTCGGCGAAGATCTCCAGCTCGGGCTTGAGGTTGACGGTGGCGGTGCGCTTGAGGAGCAGGCCACGAAGCGACTGCTCGCCGTCCGTCTTCTGCGCGTCGCGCGCCACCTCGACCGCGGCGGCCAGGCTGGCGACCGAAGCGTCGGCGGCGACCGCACGCCATAGCTGGTGCGAGCGGCCGTCGGGCTCGGCGTGGCGCAGGCGCACCACGGCCTCCTGCCGCTGCTCGCCCGCGGTGAGCAGCGCGCCGCCGAACTCGGCATAGCCGGCGCGGCCCACGGCGACGCGCCCGTCGATCCGCGTGCCCGCCGCGCCCGCGCCCAGGAACAGCGCGACCAGCTCGGCCTCCGCGCCCAACTCCGCTTCCTCGCGCAAGGAGGCGAAGCCCGCCGTCTGGAGCAGCCGGACCGAGCGTTCGAGCCGAGCGCCCGCGCCCAGAGTCGCGCGCGTCAGCCGGTTGGTCCAGCCGGCGCCAGCGAACGTCTCCACCACGGCCGCGCGCGCGCCGTCGGCCAGTACGATCTCGGCGGGCAGGTGGTTCTGGCCGCCGGTGGCGAGGTGGACGACCTGAACCGGCTCGGCCGCCTCACCGGCGCCGACGCTCAGCCGCCAGCCGGTGCCGGCGGCGCGGCGGCCCAGCTCGTGGTCGCCGCCGGCGATCTCCACCACCGCGACCGAGCCCGGAATGCTGTGCTCGGCATCGAGCACGCCGTCCACGAACAGCAGCCGAGGGCCGGGCAGGTCGAGGAACAGCGGGCCGTGATCGTCGCGCGCGATGGGCGCGAGCGCGGCGGCCGCGGCCAGCCCGCCCAGGTCGGCCCAGCGCCACGCCTCCGCGCGGGGCGATGGGAGGTCCAGCACGCTCACGCCCCCCCTCCCCCGCCGGCCGTCCTGCGCGCGACCAGTTGCGCCACCAGCGCGTCGCGCCGGTCCTTCAGGCAGGCGGTCAGCCCCGCCTCGGCTTCCGCCCGCATCCGCGCGCGCGGGTCCGTCGCGAGGCCCTTGTCGCGCGCCGCCTCGTAGCGGGGGCGATGCTCGGACCAGCAGCCGGTGAGCGCGCGGCATCCCACCGCGTCCAGCTCGCGATCACCCGTGGACCGCGTGGTGCGACAGTCGGTGACGCCCAGCGTGGTCGTGATCCGCCCCTTCCACCGCGCCAGCCGCCGGCCTACGACCACCACGTCCTCCGGCACCGGGGCGGCGGGCGCGACTTGAGTCAACGCGAGCGCCAGCGCCATCACGCCGCCGCCTCGACGCCGGCATAGCCCTCGCGTTCCAGCATGTGCGCCAGTTCCGGCCCGCCCGAACGGACGATGCGGCCGTCCGCCAGCACGTGCACATGGTCCGGCTTCACGTAATCAAGCAGGCGCTGATAATGGGTGATGAGCAGCACCGCCTTGTCCGGCGCCCGCATGATGCGGTTGATGCCGTCGCCCACCACGCGCAGCGCGTCGATGTCGAGGCCGCTGTCGGTCTCGTCCAGGATGGCGAGGCGCGGGTCGACGATGCCCATCTGCACCATCTCGTTGCGCTTCTTTTCGCCGCCGGAGAAGCCGACGTTGACCGGGCGCTTGAGCATGTCCTGGGGCAGGCCCAGATCGTCGGCCTGAGCGCGTGCGACCTTGAGGAACTCAGCCCCGGACAGGGGCTTCTCATCGCGGCTCGCGCGCTGGGCGTTCAGCGCCTCGCGCAGGAACTGGACGTTGGAGACGCCGGGGATCTCGACAGGGTACTGGAACCCCAGGAACAGCCCGGCCGCCGCGCGCTCGTGCGGCTCCTTCTCCAGCAGGTCCTCGCCCAGGAACGTGACGGAGCCCTCCGTCACCTCGTAGCCGGGGCGGCCGCCCAGCACGTAGCCGAGCGTGGACTTGCCTGCGCCGTTGGGTCCCATGATTGCGTGCACCTCACCCGCGTTCACGGTGAGGGTGAGGCCCTTGAGGATGGGCTTGCCGTCGATCTCGGCGTGGAGGTTCTCGATGTTGAGCATCAGTTTCTCAGTTCGGTAGCAATGCGGCGTATCTCATCCGCGTCGAAGAGCCCGTCGCCCTGGATCAAAAGCCGCTGGCGATATGGCTCCAACTCAGGATCAGCCTTGACAGAGGTGAAGTCGTCCCACTCGCGATCTCCACAATTGGGAGCATCACCGATGAACCGCTCTAGCATTTCCGCCAGCTCAATCTTACTCACCCCACGCTTCCCTCCAGGCTAATCCCCAGCAGCTTCTGTGCCTCCACCGCGAACTCCATCGGGAGCTGCTGCAGGACCTCGCGCGCGAAGCCGTTGACGATCAGCGCCACCGCCGCCTCCTGGTCCAGGCCGCGGCTCATCGCGTAGAAGAGCTGGTCGTCGCTGATCTTGCTGGTGGTCGCCTCGTGCTCGATCTGCGCGGACGGGTTGCGGACCTCGATATAGGGCACGGTGTGCGCGCCGCAGCGGTCGCCGAGCAGCAGACTGTCGCACTGGGTGAAGTTGCGGACGTTCTCCGCGGTCGGGCTGACGCGCACCAGGCCGCGATAGGTGTTGTCGGAACGGCCGGCGCTGATGCCCTTGGACACGATGGTGGAGCGCGTGTTCTTTCCCAAGTGGATCATCTTGGTGCCGGTGTCGGCTTGCTGCCGGTTGTTGGTGACCGCCACCGAGTAGAACTCGCCCACCGAGCCGTCGCCTGCCAGCACGCACGACGGGTACTTCCACGTCACGGCCGAGCCCGTCTCCACCTGGGTCCAGCTGACCTTGCTGTTCCGTCCTTGGCACAAAGCGCGCTTGGTGACGAAGTTGTATATGCCGCCCACCCCGTTCTCGTCGCCGGGATACCAGTTCTGGACCGTGGAATATTTGATCTCGGCGTCGTCCAGCGCGACCAGCTCGACGACCGCCGCGTGAAGCTGATTCTCGTCGCGCATGGGGGCGGTGCAGCCCTCGAGATAGCTGACGTACGCGCCCTCGTCGGCCACGATCAGCGTGCGCTCGAACTGGCCCGTATTCTCCGCGTTGATGCGGAAATAGGTGGAAAGTTCCATGGGGCAGCGGACGCCCTTGGGCACGTAGACGAAGGTGCCGTCGGAGAAGACGGCGCTGTTCAGCGTCGCGAAGTAGTTGTCGCGCTGGGGCACCACCTTGCCCAGCCACTTGCGCACGAGGTCGGGGAACTCGCGGATGGCTTCCGAGATCGAGCGGAAGATGACGCCCGCGCGCTCCAGTTCGTCGCGGAAGGTGGTGGCGACGGACACGCTGTCGAACACCGCGTCCACCGCGACGCGGCGCTTCGGCGTCGCACCCTCGACCCCGGCGAGCAGTTCCTGCTCCTCGATGGGGATGCCGAGCTTCTCGTAGGTGCGGCGGATTTCCGGGTCCAGGTCGTCGAGCGACTTGATCGTCGCCTTGGCCTTGGGCTCGGCGTAGTAGTAGGCGTCCTGGTAATCGATGGGCGGGACGTTGAGCTTGGACCAGTCGGGCGCTTCCATCGTCTGCCACAGGCGGAACGCCTTGAGGCGCCAGTCGAGCATCCATTCGGGCTCGTTCTTCTTGGCGCTGATGTAGCGCACCGTGTCCTCCGACAGCCCCTTGGGTGCGAAGTCCTGCTCGATGTCGGTGGCGAAGCCCCACTCGTACTTCTTGGAGACGGCCGCGTAGGCCTCGGCGTTGCGGGTAGCCATCATGCGTGTACCTTGCTGCGCGCGGCCGCTTCCGGCGCGCGGGAGAGACGGGCGAGCGAGACGTCGGCGAGCGCCTGACGCACCGCGCGGTTGACCACGTCCCAGTGCGGGCGGACGTGGCATTGGTGGTCGAGCCCGCAGTCGTGCGCGCCGTGCTCGGCGCACGGGGTGAGCGCGATGGGCCCCTCCACCGCCTCCACGATCTCGGCCAGGCTGATCGCGGCGGGGGGACGCGCCAGGCGCACGCCGCCCGTGCTGCCGCGCGCGCTTTCCAGCAACCCGGCGGCGGCGAGGCGGCCGAGCAGCTTCTGCGCGGTGGGCAGCGGCACCCCCGTCTCGGCTGCCAGCGCGGCGGCGCTCAGCCGGCCGGACGCGGACGACGCGCCGTGCCCACGCGCGGCGGCGGACATCATCACGACGGCATAGTCGGCCAGGCTGGACAAGCGCACGGCGGCGGGAAACTCCGATGGGGGAGCCGCAATTCGGATCGCTGCGGTCGGATATGCAGGTGGGCCGGGCCGGCTCCTTCGTCAACCGTTCGCGGACATTTGCGAGTCGTTTTCACGGTGCTAGGCGCAGGACCCATGACCTTCCCGCTCCGCCCCCTTCTCTTCCGGATCGAGCCGGAACGCGCGCACGCGATGACCATCCGGGCGCTGGAACTGCGCGGGCGGCTGCCCGGCGGAAAGCCGGTCGCGTCCCCGCGGCTGGGGATCGGCGTGGCGGGGATCGACTTCCCCAACCCGCTGGGGCTGGCGGCGGGCGCGGACAAGGACGCGCGCGCGGTGGCGGGCTTCCTGGGGATGGGGCTGGGATCGGTGGAGGTCGGCACGCTGACGCCCAGGCCGCAGGCAGGCAATCCCCGGCCGCGATTGTTCCGGCTGGTGGAGGACCGGGCGCTGGTCAACCGGCTGGGCTTCAACAACGGCGGGCTGGCGGCCGGGCTGGCGCGCGTCGCCGCAGCGCGCAGGCCGGAGGGCGGCAGGCTGGGCGTGAACGTGGGCGCCAACAAGGATTCGACCGACCGGGTGGCGGACTATGCTTCGGCCGTCGCGGCCGCGGCACCTCTGGCCGACTGGGTGACGATCAACGTGTCGTCGCCCAACACGCCGGGCCTGCGCGACCTGCAGCACGGGGCCGCGCTGGCCGAACTGCTGGCGGCATGCGACGCGGCGCGGGTGACGGACGGGCGACGCGTGCCGCTGTTCCTGAAGGTGGCGCCCGACTTGGACGGCGGGGCGGTGGAGGGGATCGCGGAGGCGGCCGTCGCACACCTGGTGGACGCGCTGGTGGTGGGCAACACCACCCTGTCGCGCCCCGGCCTGTCGAGCCGGCACGGGGCGCAGGCGGGCGGCCTGTCGGGCGCGGCGCTGGCGGCGCTGGCGGCGACGCGGCTGCGCGACTTCGCGCGGGTGCTGGGACACGGGCGGGGGCCGGTAGCGCTGGTGGCGGCGGGCGGCGTGGGATCGGGGGCCGAGGCGTATGCCCGTATCCGCGCGGGTGCGTCGCTGGTGCAGCTCTACACCGCACTGGTCTATGGCGGCCCCGGCCTGCCGCGCCGCATCCTGGGGGAGCTGGAGGCGCTGCTGACGCGCGACGGCGCGACCGTCGGCGAGGCGGTGGGCGCGGACCTGGGCTGAGCCCCCTCCCCTCGAGCCGGTGCCTTCGCGACCAAGCCCTCCCCTCGACCAAGCGGAGCCCCGACGTTACGGATCGGCGGATGCGCCGCCCCTTAGCCCTCCTCGCCCTGCTGCTGACCGCACCCGCGCACGCCGCCGACACCCCCGCCCCAGGCGGGATGGTAAGCGCGGCCGATCCGCGCGCCGCGGCCGCGGGGGCGGAGATGCTGCGCGCCGGCGGCAGCGCCGCGGACGCCGCGGTCGCCACCATGCTGGCGCTGAACGTGGTGGAGCCGCAGAGCAGCGGGATCGGCGGCGGCGCCTTTCTGGTCCATCATACCGCCGGCAAGCGCGAGCCCTGGACGCTGGACGGTCGCGAGGCGGCGCCGGCGGCGGCGAACGGGCGCTGGTTCCTGAAGCCCGACGGCACGTCGCTGTCTCGCCGCGACGCCGTGCCCGGCGGCTTGAGCGTCGGTGTGCCCGGCGCGGTGCGGCTGATGGCGGCGGCCCATCGGCGGGCGGGCAAGCTGCCTTGGGGCCGACTGTTCGAGCCCGCGATCCGGCTGGCGCGTGAGGGCTTCGTCGTCTCCCCCAGGCTGGAGAACGGACTGAACCGGTCGGGCGGGCACGTCGACGCCTGGGCGCAGGCGCGCTTCTTCGGGGCGGATGGACGCGCGGTGAAGGCGGGCACGCTGCTGCGCAATCCCGAACAGGCCGCGGCCTTCGAGCGGCTGGCGCGGCTGGGGCCGGACAGTTTCTACGTCGGCCCGGCGGCGGGCCGCGTCGTGGCCGCGGTGCGCGGCGCCGCGCGCAATCCCGCGCCCATGACGGCGGGCGACCTGGCCACCTACGAGGCGAAGCGGCGGCCGCCCGTGTGCGGCCGATACCGCGCGTACCGCGTGTGCGGCATGGGGCCGCCGTCCGCGGGGGGCACGGCGGTGCTGGCGATCCTGGGCCAGCTGGAGCGCTTCGACATCCGGGGCATGGGGCCGCGCTCGGCCGCGGCGTGGCACCTGTTCGCCGAGAGCAGCCGGCTGGCCTATGCCGACCGCGACCGCTACCTGGCCGACCCCGATTTCGAGCGCGTGCCGGTGAAGGGGCTGACCGATCCCCGCTACCTGGCCGAGCGGTCCGCGCTGATCGCGCCCGACCGGACCATGACCGCCGTCACGCCCGGCACGCCGCGCGGCGCGCCGCCGCGCGTGACCGGCGCCGTACGCGCGGAGGCGGGGACCACCGACTTGGCGGTCGTGGACGCCAAGGGCAACGTGGTGCAGGTGACGACCACCATCGAGGGGCCGTTCGGCTCCGGCCTGACCGCGGACGGCAGCTTCCTGAACAACGAGCTGACCGATTTCGACCTGGCGCCCGAGAAGGACGGATACCTGGTCGCCAACCGGGTGGAAGGCGGCAAGCGCCCCCGCTCCTCCATGTCGCCCACGGTCGTCTACGACGCGGCCGGGCGCGTCCGGCTGGCGGTGGGCGCGGCCGGCGGCTCCACCATCATCGCGCAGGTGGCCAAGGCGGTGATGGCGGTGGTGGACTGGGACATGAGCGCGCAAGGTGCGGTGGCGCTGGGGCTGGTCTACGCGCCGGGCTCCGTCGCCACGCTGGAGGCGGGCACGGAGGCGGAAGCCCTGGCCGGGCCTCTGCGTGCGCTGGGCGAGAAGGTGACGGTGGCGCCGCTGGGGCTGAAGGCCAACGCGCTGGAGCAGGTGGACGGGCGCTGGCGGGGTGCTGCCGATCCCCGATCGGAGGGGGCCACGGTGGCGGCGGACGGCACGGTGACGGCACCGCCGCGGGCCGCGGCGCGCGAGCGGCCCCCGGAATAGGCTGGGCGGAGCAGATAGGAGCCGACCGGCCGACAGGGCCGGCGGCGCGGGAGTGGATATGGCGGACGATTTCCCCAACTTGGTGACGATGTTCTTCGCCCGCGCGCAGGCGCGGGGCGGCCGGCCCTTTCTTCATCGCAAGATGGACGGGCAGTGGGCCGCGACGAGTTGGGCCGACGCCGCGCGGCAGGTGGCGTCGCTGGCGGCGGCGCTCCGCGCGGCCGGGCTGGAGCCGGGCGACCGGGTGATGCTGGTGTCCGAGAACCGGCCCGAATGGTGCATCAGCGACCTCGCCATCATGGCGGCCGGCTGCGTCACCGTGCCCGCCTACGTCACCAATACCGAGGCCGATCACCGCCACGTGATCGAGAACTCGGACGCGCGCGCGGTGATCGTCTCCACGGCCAAGCTCGCCCGCACGCTGATGCCCGCCGTGCTGCGCGCCAGCCACGCCCAGACGGTGATCGGCATGGACGAGATGCGGGTCGCGCAGCAGGGCGTTCGATACCTGAACTGGCACGACGCGATCCGCGACCACCCGACCGACCCGGCGGACGCCGCGGCGGCGGTGGCGCATGTCGGGCGGCGCGACCTGGCGTGCATCGTCTATACCAGCGGCACGGGCGGGTCCCCGCGCGGCGTGATGCAGCACCACGGCGCGATCCTGCACAACTGCGCCGGCTGCGCCGAGATCATCCGCGACGATTTCGGCGCGGACGACCCGGAGGTGTTCCTGAGCTTCCTGCCGCTCAGCCACGCCTATGAGCATACGGGCGGGCAGCATCTGTGCGTCTATCTCGGCGGCCAGATTCACTATGCGGAGGGGCTGGAGAAGCTGGCCGCAAACATGGAGGAGGTGCGGCCCACCATCATGTTCGTGGTGCCCCGCCTGTTCGAGGTGTTGCAGGGCCGCATCGTGAAGGGCGTCGAGAAGCAGGGCGGCGCGTCGCGCTGGCTGCTGTCGCGCGCGCTGGAGCTGGGGGCGGCGGCATATCACGGGCGGCTTCGCCTGCGCGACCGGCCGGTGAAGCTGCTGGTCGACCGGCTGCTGAAGCCCAAGATCGCGGCCCGCTTCGGCGGGCGGATGAAGGCGCTGGTGTCGGGCGGCGCGCCGCTCAACCCGGAGGTGGGGCTGTTCTTCCACTCGCTGGGCGTGACGCTGCTCCAGGGCTACGGCCAGACGGAGGCCGCGCCCGTCATCTCGTGCAACCGGCCGGCGGCGGGCATCCGCATGGACACGGTGGGCCCGCCGCTCCCGCACACGGAGGTCCGCATCGCGGACGACGGCGAGATCCTGGTGCGCGGCGAGCTGGTGATGACGGGCTATTGGCGCGGCGAGGCGGAGACGGCGGCCGTGGTGGACGCCGACGGCTGGCTGCACACGGGCGACGTGGGCGAGATCGACGCGGCGGGGCGCATCCGCATCACTGACCGCAAGAAGGACCTGATCGTCAACGACAAGGGCGACAACGTGGCGCCGCAGAAGGTGGAGGGGATGCTGACCCTCCAGCCCGAGATCGCGCAGGCGATGATCGCGGGCGACCGGCGGCCCTACATGGTGGCGGTGCTGGTGCCCGACCCGGAGTGGATGCAGGGCTATTGCGCGCGCGAGGGCGCGCGGTGCGCTATGGCCGAACTGGCGCACGTGCCCGAGTTCCGGGCGGGGCTGACGGCCGCGGTTGAGCGGGTGAACCGCGACCTCTCCGTCACCGAGCGCGTGCGCCGCTTCGTGGTGGCGGACGAGGCGTTCACCATCGAGAACGGCCAGATGACGCCCAGCCTGAAGATCCGCCGCCACAAGCTGCGCGAGGCGTATGGCGAGCGGATGGACGCGCTCTACCGGGGATAGCCGGGGCCGCCGCCCTCAGCCGGACGACACCCGCATCAGCTGGGACGGAAAGGGCTCGACCAGCCCGTCCGTCTCGCCCGCCAGCCAGCGTTCCTCGCCCGCGTCGTCCAGGATCACCGGCATCGCCTTGGGGTGGACGGGCGCCACCACCGCGTTCGGCTCGCACGTCAGGAAGCCGTAGACCGCGCGGTCGCCGTCCGGCCGCCACAGCCCCGCGAAGGAGAAGATCGGCCGCGACGGCACGTCGAACCAGCAGAGCGGCCGCCGCCCCTTCTCGCCCGGCCCGTACTCGCTGAACGCGGAAACGGGGACCAGGCAGCGCTGCGCGGGCTGGGCCAGCGCGCCCCGCCACATCGGCGAGGACAGGTTGCGGATGTTGGTGACGGGCTTCGGCCGGGCGCTGCCCGCCACCTTGAGCGGCCAGCCCCAGGAGGCGACGGCCAGCTCGCGGCCCCCTTCCCCCCGGCGAACGATCAGGCCGGGGCGGTCGGGAAACAGCTCGGGCGTCGGCATCTCCGTGTCGAAGGGGGCCGACATCGCGACGCCGTAGCGCGCCGCGATCGCGGCCTGGTCCGCGGTCAGGCGGTAGCGGTTGCACATGCCCCCGTCCCTACGCCCCCCGGAGCCCGTCCCTCAAGGAAAGATCAGCCCCTGCCCGTTGCCGCCGTCCAGCGGCGCGCCGCGACGCAGCATGGCGATCACTTCCGCGCCCGCCAGCAGCACCGGGCCGTAGCCGTGCGCGGCGCGGACGTGGCGGGGGCGGTGATAATAGAAGGCGGGGTCGAAGGCGACGCCCGTGCCGACGCACACGTCCTCCACTTCGCCGGCCGCGTTCACCTTGGTCGACACGCCGTTCCACGCCAGCATCGCGACGGGCGCGAAGGCGCGGCGGTCGAGCCAGCCGCGATTGACGCCGCGCGCCAGGGCGAAGGCGTACATGGCGCTGGCCGAGGTCTCGAGATAGCTGTCGGGCCGGTCGAGCAGCTGGTGCCACAGTCCGGTGCCCGACTGGACGCGCGCCAGCCCGGCCGCGTGCGCGCGAAGCTGCGCCAGCACCGCCGGCCGACCCGGATGGTCGGCGGGCAGCACGTCGAGCAGCTCCACCATCGCCATGATCGCCCAGCCGTTGGCGCGGCCCCAGTGAAAGGCGGGATGCGGCTCCATGCCGTCGGCCCAGGCGTGCATGTAGAGGCCGCGATCGGCCACGAACATGCGGGCGGAGAATTGCAGCACTTGGGCCACCGCGTCG
>Ga0325400_1000476_pt1 | contig 29603 bp, 18 predicted proteins | sample PopdelMetagenome_2_FD_205662 | JGI IMG/M metagenome (GOLD analysis project Ga0325400, IMG submission 205662) | Populus deltoides microbial communities from Bellville, Georgia, United States - Xylem-PdKOR-R1 | ecosystem: Host-associated > Plants > Phyllosphere > Stem > Wood/Secondary xylem...
AAGGGATAAACTACGTGTCAATTGCCTCTTTTACTGGAAAACAAAAAACACAAAGCCTAGCCTCTGTATATTGGGCATGTTATGCATATCTTTATTTATTTTTTTTATATAAAAATAAATAAATTTTAAATATATTAAAAATGCCATTTTCTGTGGAAACTTTTTTTTATACTCCTTCGTGATTTGTATTTTTTTTCTTCATAAATTCTGTTTGTTTTGGCTTTTATGCAGAAATTTTGTTTATCAGTTTAATTGATTGATTTATTTAAATACATTCATCAACTATTCTATTCACAATTAAAAAAAAAAATGAAGTTATAAAAAACATTGACAATGCTCGTAACTTCTTTATTTTGCATTAAAAAACTAATTTTCTAAGACCTGTAATAGAGCACGAGTAAAGTTGTGAGTTATTCACCAGCCCATAAAATTACCTTTGCTAAACCCATTTCTTCTGATTTTTGAAATTTCTCCAGTGTTTTTACAGTAATCAAGGACATTGGGGTTTTTTTTAAAAAAAAAATCGAAATTCATCTTTATTTTTTAAACATTAATTTTTGTTTTCATACCCAGGAAGCATTTTTTCTGACTTTATCTCCTAATTAAAATACATATTTTTACCTATTAAATAATTTATTTTCTTCAGAATAATTAAGGATGACTTTTAGTAATAGTAAATTATTTATTCATGTAATTTTTATTTTATTTTGTTATATATAGGTGTTGGACCATCACATGCAATAAGACAGAACTAATTAGTTATTATAATAATTAGTAGTGTTAGGTATCTTTTGTACTAGTATATTTCTAGGTGTATTAATTAGAATTCCTTAATTATTAACTTTTATTAATTCTTATGTGGTATTTTAAATTTTCATATTATATATGAGTACCATTTTCTTTCTTCTAGACTTTAATTGATGGTATATGTACTACTTTTATATTGTTCTTGTTCATAAGATATATATGATGGATAGATGAATTGTGTGATGTATTTAGTAATGATGATAGAAGTAAGTCCAGGATGGTTGGACTATGTAATGATAGTGGTTTGAATAATTATAAATTAGTCGATAACTTGATATATTCTAAATATAAAGAAAACTCTGTTAAAATTTCGGTAAACTCTAATACAAATATGATAACGTGTCAAGGTGAATCTTTTATAAAATAAAAAAGAAAAAAATATATAAAGAAGTCATATTACTATGATTAATGAACTTAATGTGTAATGGAAGGTAGAATGTTAGATTAAATTTTTATTCTCATTGTTATTCATGGGATGTCAAGTTTGCATGCTTTTATGCATTTTGCATATATGTCTAAAGTATAGTAATTGGTTTACAATTTTGTTATGAGTCGTACCATTACTTTTATATGTAAAAAAAAATTTTACATGTTGTTTTTTTATTTATAAGTGATATTTTAACTATAAACTTAAAATTTAATGTATATGAAGTAAAAAAATTTCAAAAACCTTAGTTAACTCAAGCAAACATGTCACATTAACGACTCAAGTCATGAACTTGACTTGGTTTAATAACATCAATTTTTTGAAATTATTTTTATTTAATTATATAATAATAAAAATATACACTATTAGAAAAATAACTAGATACAAATTTTAATAAAAATAATAACGGATTGTAAAAAGAATCTTGCAAATATTATAATAAGAATGCTATGCTCATATCCAAAAACAAATAAAAGAGTAAATGGTATTTAATAAAATAACATATAAAATTTATTTTTAATTAATTTAAGAATTTAATAAATTAACACATTGTTAATATTTTAAATAAATTATTTTTTAAATCTAAATCAACCAAAAAATGCCATGTAATTGATGCTGACCTAAATTAAAATGCATAAGCTCATGTATAGGATTTCTTCTTTTTTTTTTTCCTTAGGAGTGGTAAGAGCTAAATTAATAAAATATTATTTTGAATAGGTATAAATATGGCTTTTTATAATGTATACTCTAATGAGAAAAGGTCATATGAAAAGCCAATTGTATTAAAGTGTGAGAAATAAGTGTTTTATTTTTTCTTCAATGAGTTTGATGCTATTTTTTTTTTTTACATTGCTTAATTTAATTGATTTATTTTTTTATGGGAGAAATAAGATCCTATCTTTTTTAATCAAGCATGTGACAAGTTGTCTACTGTTCCTAGAATCTGGATAACACAGTGATGCTTGAAAAATCAAGGGGAGAGATTTTTCAACTTAAAATTATGTTTTCAAGCCATTTTGATATATATATCTCTAGAATATCGTAATAACCAATATAAACCATATTAAAACCCCAAAATTACTAAAAAAAATGAAAACTAAATGAATCTAAAAAATGAAAATTGAATATGTTCTACCATTCCTAACATTTTTAGAGGAAAAAACCATCATTATTAAACTCATTTTGTTAAATGAAATCCTTTAACACCAAGTTTAGCCTTTTGGTTGTCAAATTCATGACTGTTGTACCCTTTTCGTAGGGCACGACGTCGAGGCAACATTTTTCGAGCGGTGTTCTGGAAGGATCTTTGGTTGATTAAGGGAGTCGTTACCTAGTATTATAGTTATTAGAAACCCTAACTAATCTTTTAGAGATTCTAAGTAAGTGATTGGTTGTGTATATGGAATATATTAGCATTTCTAATCATAGTTATTAAACCCGGATCGGCCCGGTGGGTTGACCCGGTGGCTGGACCGGTTCGAGTTTGTCAAAAGACTGGCCTATGCAACAACCCCGCCAAACCCGGTCGACCCGGTGGGTCAACCCATGACCCGGGCGACCCGGGCAAACCCGGGCGAGACCTGGGTGATTCTCCATGGCAGATTTGAGATCTTATCTTTGTCTGGATCTTTCTTGCCGCCTCCAGCCCCTCCAGGCACGACAAGCCTCGCAATCTTCTTTACTAGGGAACAAGGCCAGGCGATTTGAGATCTAACTTCAAAAAACTTGAGAAAGGCTTCTCAAAGGACCACAAAAGCACTCATAACCCTTTGTGAAGGCATATATATGAGACCGCAGAGACATGGCCTGGAGCTCACTGTTCCTGCATCCAAGCCCAGAACTGAGTAAGAAAGTGATTGAAGAAAGAAAAGGCAAGCAACATCATGGCTAACCTGGAACAGCAAATCCAACCACAAAAAATGGATTACGCGTTGGCAAGAAAAAGAAGTAGCGGTTGCGAATAGTAAAGTATGGAGGATAAAGATGAAAAATGAATCAAGAATAATAGGAGCATAAATAAACATGAAGGACAATAGCGCAAGCATTCGAGAAAGCAAGAGAGGCTGCCTTTAGATGAGGATGACCAATTACTGATGCAGAGTGGTGGAGGGGATGGAGGTGGTGCTGGTGGTGGGATTTGGGTTGGGAATAATGGTCTTTTTAATGAAACGGGAACGGATTCTAGAGTTGTTTTTTTTTTATATTTTTTAAATGTGGGTATTTTTATATTTTTTAGTTGGTTAAATTTTTTAAAGTTTATTATATAAATATTAGAAAAATATTTTATTTACAATATACATAGCCCTATATTCATATGAATTTTTTTTTATGAAATATTAAAATTTAAAATTTATTTTTAAAAAATTTTCCAGATTGACCCGAGTTGACTCATAAAACCCGGGACCTAGCTCCTTGACCGGGTCAATACCCAGGCCGGATTTGATAACTATGCTTCTAATAGGTCATACCTAAGGTAGGTTACATCATTTTTTTTTTTTGCTATGATCTGATGATATTTCCATTTCTACTAGTCTATAATGACGAGTTTACTACGATAAACAAACCCTATCTTTCTAGGTCAAGAACTAGATCTAGAATGGTGAAATATCCTCAATTATCATTGAGACTTATTTAAGGTAAAAAAAAAAAAGAGAATTTTTAGCTATTACATCATTCCAAATAATATTTCAAATAAAATTCCTTACAGTTTTTTTTATTCTTAAATTATGAGTGAATGAGTTGTATTATTCTCAATAATATTCTGGATATTAACCCCATATAAGTTTTTTTTATCCTTATGTTGAGTGAGTAATAATAAACTATTATCCCTAATAATATTTTAGATGTTTACCCCTTTTAGGTTTTTTATCCTTATATTAAAAGTGAATAATATTTTTTTTGTCAAAAATAAGTTTTTAATATTTTTGAAATATAGGCAAACATCTTTAAAAAATTTACAAATTTGTTGTAAAATCCATGAAATATTTTTAAAACATGCCAAAATATTTTAGATTTTTTTTTGAAAACATACTCAAATAATTTTTAGGATTTTGGCCATATGCAATGAAAATAAGAATTTTTTTTTTTACTTTTTTATTTAGGCTTTATTTGATGAAAACCTATTTTTCTTGAAATAAAAGTGGCTTAAGGAGTGTTTTCCAAACACACCTGTAAAAAAAAAAAAAACTTTAGCAAAAACATTGCAAGCTAGACAAAGCCTCAACCATTTGACCCGAATTTGACCCGATCAGGTTGACCTTAAACCTTTGGTTCAACTATAAACTGAATAAAAGAATACTAGGTTGACCTGAAAACCAAACAAAAAACAAAACCAAAACTTAAAATGAATTAAACTTAAAAAATAAAAATAAAAACTAAAAAATGTTTGACAAAAAACGGATCAAATGCATAAAAAATGAAGAACATTCATATCAATTCCAAAAACATAACTCTCCAACCAGACCAGATATGATCAAAACAAGGCCACAAACATGTTGTGAATCATACAAGGATCAATAATCTATCATCCATTCACTTCGTTTATCAAAGAATCATCACGATTTGATCAACATGGATTGTGGTTTTAAACCAAAATTCTAGAATTAAAACCCATTAAAAACTTGTTATTGATGTCAATAAACCCTGAATTATTAATAATTAAGTATCACAGAGTGTTTAGTGTAAATAAATAGACCAAAATTAATCCAAATTATAGATCTATGAGAACACTATCCTTCAACCTAGAACAACTCAACACATTGTTAAACCTTAGAAATAACCCTTTAGGTCTCCAAACACACTGTTTTTGGTCCTCACGAACCACATTACCAATATCAAATATAGTTGAATTAAAATAACTAATAAAAAACATCAAATCATCAAGATTATACATTAGATTCCACCTTTATAATTGCAGCCCCAATGACAGCCAACAACAACATCAAATTTCAATTCCAAACTGACTCTTTAAATCAACTTGGGACCCAAATCAAGCTCAAGAACCAAGATCGTACACTAATTAAAAAAAACATCAAACACTTATTGCCGGTAGTATATAAAAACCATTTTATTTCAGCAAAATAAACATCAAAATATTTCCAAAATATTCAGTAAACAATAACAAACAACTCGGATCAAAATTAAGCAAAGAAATACAAAATCTCATGCATCAATCAAAATACAAGAACAACACAATGTATCACAAAAAAAAAAGTTCAAACCATCATTGAAACATGCAATGGAGAGCTAGATGTGTGCCTCATGAACATCACTAGTTAGATTAGAAGAGTTTTTTTTTTTATACCTTCAAGCTCTTATAATGGTTGTTGCATTTTCTTTCCCAAAGTTGAGGAAATCTTCGTGCTAGGCTCTTAAACCTTCACACTTGGATTCCCTTTATCCTATCTTCCTCTCGTTTTCTTTCTCTCCTCATTGCTGCCGCTTTACCTTGATTTTCTAGAGGTATTTATAGGGTTTCAAGCTAAGATTTTGTTGGATTCAATCAAAGATTGATCCTTCTTCATCAAAACTTAGCCCTCTAATAAAAATATGAGAGTTTTTGGTACGTTTTATAGTTTTGAGCTCTGTACCTATATTGGTTTTACAATGGTAGTTTTGTAACAAACTTAGTTTTGAAGATTTTGATGGTTTTTCACAAACTTTGAGACCAAAAAACTTGTTTCTGGCTTTTTTATCTTGAGAGAAACATGACCAACTTTTGACAAGAATCCATTGAGAAAGCTTGAAGTGTGAACACACAAAAAAGATTAGTAGTTTAGCAAAATACGTATCACAACTATTGATGACTAAGTCAACCACTTTCAAGTATTCATCGGAGCAACTCCAATGTCATCGTCATTGAAGACTACCTGAAGTTGATAGAGGGAGTACACATCTTTTGTTTGGATCCAACCTTGCTCGATTTAGAGACCTATAGCTTCACATTCATTTGTTTGAAGGTGTCAACTCGATCAACCCAGAATTTGCTAATATAACGAGGCTGATTAATGCAATAAGGCTACTCAATGACAAGATATTGCTAAGATCATTGGAGAAAATGGGATGCAAATATTTAATAGGAGTAACTGATGTTTATAAAGGAGGTGTTTCTCAGTCGAATGGTGGTGGTTACAACCCATGAGATGGTAAAAAACATCACATTCATTCGCTTGAAGCTGCTTACTTGATCAACTAAAACTACTAGAGAAGAAGATACATAGTGCCCGAACGACGCATCATTTAGGTTAAACCCTAAAAATTAGAGTTTTTAATTTGAGATTTTGATAAATTTCAATTTAATCCATTTTCTTCCAATTGTTTGTAATTGCATTCATGATTGCCTCTCAACTTTTAATTTTTCTACAATTTCACCCCTGACAAACTCAATTACCAACTCTAAAGTTTAGCACCTTTTCTAATTAGATCACTGGTTCATGATTTATGAAAATTGACCCTAAATCAACCGTCAAACTTTTAATTTCTTAAATTTGATCCCTAATTTGATCGATTTCAACCCTTTTATTCACATGCATTTTTTGGTTTGGTCCTTAGTTTTGGATTTCTTAAATTAAGTTCCTAATTGTTCATCAAACTTCAATATTTATGCAATTAAACCACTGATTTGACCAAGCTAACTCTTTAAAATTACAATTTAACCCATAGACTTTAATTTCTTCCAATTAAAGCCTAAAATAATTTTTTCTTGCAATTATGCCCTTGAAAACTCAATTAAACATGAAAAAATTCCAATTAAGTCCTTAAATATCTAATTTTAATTTGTTTTTCCCTGAATTGAATTTTTCTTGTTAATAGGGTCTTCATCAGTTAAAATTGAACTATAAATTTGGGTATTTTGATCCTTCTTAACTAGTCTTTTGACAATTTTATGAACATTATCCATGTTCTTCCTACTAAGGTGTATATATATTTTTTATTTTTCCAACCCTTTAATTTATTTTTTGTATTTTGTATTTTTTTGTATATTTATATAGGGTCCAAAAATAGGTAATAACAATGACAAGTGACAACTAACCATTTTCTTTCTCTTTCGCTTTTTTTTTCTTATGACTTTCTCTCTCCCCTCTCTAACACAAGGATTGAAAAATTAACAAAATAAATTTTTAGACCAAAATAAAAATTATCATAAATTTAGAGTGAGTCATGTATTTTCTTCATGTTTTAATTTTCAGTGATCTATCTTTCAATTTGGTGTTATTTTTCTATAATTTCAAGTTTGAATTTATCTAATTAGACTATAAAATGTCTCGATTGAAAAGGAAAAAAAACTTTCAAAATAAAAACAAAAAGTTCCGAGTGTTTCACCATTCATATGAATAGTGAAATACCTGGAAAAACTTTAATTATTTTAGTATATATGTTAATGGAAGTGGGTTTAAGTAGAGGAACCAAATTACAAAATTAATTGACGAGGAGCTACATTTTTTTTTTTATATATATAAAGTGGAAAGACGTGTGAACTTGTAAAGGGGATAAAGGGATAATAATAATATAGCAGGATTCTGGGCTGATAAACAATGTATCATCTACTTTATTTAATTTTTTTAAAGGGGTGGATGACAAGTCACCTATCCTTTATAAATCTTTTTTTCTATAAAATAAATAGGCTTAATCACGCCGACATAGGTGGAGAGGCTTAGGCATACGAGCCTAGTTTTGTAAAGGCTCTAGAGTGTTGGGCCTCTCGAGCCAGGCTAGCGTGCCTGGGCATGGACTTTTTTTCCCATTAGTTTTTCCTTGTTTTATTATTTTTTTTTATTTTTTAATTATATATTTAGTAAAAGAATTATTAAACCCAATAAAATTCATGACTCTAATCGCAAGTTTGACAGATTGGGCCACAAAACTCTTGTCAATCTAATATATTGTCATGTGTGTGTGTGTGTGTATATATATTTTAAAAAATGTCATGTTTATTTTGTTTTCAAAATCATTTTGTTTATTTTAAATTAATATTTGTGATATGTTTCGTGTTTGTTTTTGTATGATTAATAATTTACTTTTACAAGATTGTTATACTCTTAAGACTTATGTCAGAGCATAGTGTATACATGTGATAATTATTGTGTTTTATTATATTTAAGCATTAATTTTTGGATTTATAGTTATATTTTCTCTAGATGTCAAAAAATATATTAACAACACATGCATGATTATTTTTTTGCGTTGAAAAAAAATTATCTGACTTGAGTTGAATAGATGCGTTAATATTTTTTTTTGTATTTATTGTTATAAATGATTCTCAATTTATTTAATTAAATGCATTCAAAAAATTTTTAATTTATGCTTTATATTTTTTTAATAAAAAACACATTTAAAAAATACAAATTTATTTATTTTATTAAAAAATGTATAATATGGACAATAATATAGATGAAATGCCTTAAAATGATATATAATGTGTTTGAGATTGTGATATATGTTGTTTTTTAAATTTTTTTTTAGAAATGTATTAAAATAATATATTTTTTATTTTATAAAATTTAATTTTAATATTAATATATTAAAAAAATTCAAAAATTAAAAATTAAAAAACTAATTTTTTTTCAAAAACACTAGTGGAAGGGTATTTTCAAAGGTTGAAAAAAAAAAGTATTATAAGAAAAAGAAAAAGAAAAAGAAAAAGGAAGAAATAGTAACATAAGAGATGACGCGAATAAATATTCAGATAATTAATATTTGAGAGTGACAAGTGGAAGGTCCTCTACCTCAAAAAGGCAATTACTTTATATCCATACCTTTCTTGAATCTTTGCCTTCCATCAGTCATCTCTTTACTGTTCTCCGTTGCTGTGTTGAATCAAGAAAAAATGGCAGGGTCTCAGTGCTGCGCTCACCCACCAACCCTAAACCCAAGCAGTGGAGCTGGCCATGTTGAGAAAGTTGGTGGCCTTGACTCTTATGTCTCTGGCTCTCCTGACTCTAAACTTGCCATTCTTCTTGTCTCTGATGTTTTTGGTAAGCTATCATTTCCCCCCAAGAAAATCTTATTTAAAGCGTTAAGGTTGTTTCTTTTTTCGTTTTTCGTTTTTGTTGTTGTTTTAGGGTTTGTCTTCCATTGTCTTGATTATTGTGATCTAATCCTGCATTTATGGCTTGATCTGCAGGATATGAAGCGCCGAACTTGAGGTATGGTTGATCATCCTTTTCTTTTCTATTTTTGATGTGTCATAACCCTCTTGTTTTTAGTACCTAGAAAACACAATTTATTTGAGATGCTTAATATTTGTTTTGCAAATTCTTTTGTATGTCAATCTTGTGATTCAAAGCTAAACATGATGCTAGTTAAATTATTAAAGTTACAATGGATCTATTGAAGAAGAAAAAATATTAAATAAAACTTCGGAAAAGAAAAGGATATATTATGGATTTTCTGTGTGTTCATGATTTTCCAAGGCCATCTGGTGTCAAAACATTCCAAATACAGCTGCTTGATGCATTACTCATCTAACGTATTTGATTTGTGTTTGCATTTTCTTTTCGTTTTCTGAGTTAGTTCAATATGCATTTCTGAAAACTATAATCTGGTTAAAGATATTTAAGCATGCCCATTATTGACACCTGCTTCTGTACTTGACAATGGCTTGTTGGCTAACTAGCAAGTTTCACTACCAACTGTATTGGAAGGGGAGGTTATACTCTGTGTGGTGTGTTAAGGAAAGAAGCATTTAGCTCTTGTTGTTATATCTTTGTTTAGAATGGTGATACTGTGGTTCGTTGTGTTTCTGGGTATACCTGTGTGGCGTGCTGTTTGATAATTTTGTACACTAGTGTGACCTAATGGCAGCTTCTTCATACCGTGAAGGAAACTTGCAGACAAGATTGCAGCTGCTGGATTCTATGCTGTAGTTCCTGACTTCTTTTATGGAGATCCTTTTGCTCCTGACAATGCTGAGAGACCCATTAAAGTTTGGTTAAAGGATCACGACGTGGTTAGTTCTTGGAGATCCTTATGCTACATTGATTCTCTGCTATGGTTTTGTTGAACATCAGTTTTCACGGGCCTTCTGTAAATTTCACACTTCAAGTTGTATGAATTCTATCTAGAATCTTTCACCTGCTTTGATGATGTCATCATTGCTTGCATGAGTTATGTGTATTCTGACTGCCTTGCTGTCATTCCAATCCTTAACAACATTTGAAATTTGAAGTGATCCACATTGGAATGCATTTTTTTTCCTGCATTAATTGTGCACCAACTCAATTTTTTAACATCTTAGCCTGTTTCCATTTTTGACAGCATAAGGGATTTGAAGATGCAAAACCTGTGATTGAAGCTTTGAATAGTAAAGGTGTATCTGCAATTGGGGCTGTGGGCTTTTGTTGGGGTGGTAGGACATCTTTTTCTTATGTGAAGACTGTCATGTATGCTAGAAACCACATCTTCAACTAGAAGTCAATTGAATTCAGTAATCCTCTATTTTGCTTTGTATTGAGCTATGAATGGAGCTCGCTGATTTGGTATTATGATTTCTTCTCAGCCAAGGTGGTAGTTGAACTAGGAAAATCTTCTGCTTTCATCAAAGCTGCTGTTCTGTGTCATCCTTCATTAGTTACTGTAGACGACTTCAAGGGTATGGATTTCCGAGTTAAAGATTCTCAGGCTACGTGCTTCTCTCAGTTATTGTTTTGCTTGTTACAATTTGCATTTTGAAGTAGCTTCAAACAAATAACTCATTGTATTTTGTACGATATGTGTGTGTGGGTGTCCATATATGAATCATTGCAGGGTTCCCATTGTTCTGAGATTTTCTGCTATCTTTTTGCTATGAAGTCCATTTTGTACTTCATTGGATGCGATTTATATTAACTTGCATTCTATTTTTCATATCTTAAAGTAATAAATTTTTCTAACATGCTACTAGACAAAATTTTCTCTATATAATGCTGGTCCGCCTTGAAGTTGGCAGCTTGTCAAGCTACCAAGAATCAATTCTCAAGCTGATCAATTCCTATCATTTGCAGCTTTTTAGCAACTCATAATGTTTGTAACCACTTGCAGAGTTTAAGGTTCCTATTTCAATACTAGGAGCTGAGACAGACCATATGTCTCCACCAGCGCTCTTGAAACAGTTTGAAGAGCTTTTAGCTAGTAAATCTGAGGTAAGAAGACAATACCTTTCTCTAATATATCAAGTGCCTTTTGTAATGTTTTCCTGTGATCCTAGTTACTGGATAGTCTTTCATTAGTTTCTTTAGGCAGCAGCATGATATGTAAGACGGGCAACTGATAACTTTGTAGCAGCATTTCAGAGCTGGTGCCATTTCATTTATTTATTTTTCTTGTCCTATGTAGTAACATGAAAAGACATACAAACTAGAAATTTGTAGCAAAACTGTGGAATTCCACAGGAATTTATTTTTATTTTTGTTTTCCTAGGTAGTAGTATGATAAGACATACAAACTAGGAATTTGTAGCAAAACTGTTGAATTCCACTGGAATTTTCTGTTTTTTTTTCTCAATCTGGCTACCAAATCTCAATGTACCAGGGAAAAAAATAATCTGTGTAGTTTGGGGCTCTTAAATTGTTTATCATTGATTCATGTACACAATTAAATATGTAGGCCTTCGTCCCAGATGAACCTATTGTTTTCTATCCAAAATATAAGATAGTGGTGATACTAACCTAATACCAATCACATTTTTATTGCACACATAAATTGTTTTTCCTGTGGAACTGATGTATTCTTTATTGGTTAGCATTCAGCACTTTCAATCTCTACTTTTCCATCCGTATTTGTTCTTTGTTTACTTTGGAACACCTATGACATCTACTTCTTTACATGTTGGAATGTTTCTTTACAGGTTGATAGCTTTGTGAAGATATTTCCAAAGGTTGCTCATGGATGGACAGTGAGGTACGATGTTGAAGATGAAGCTGCCGTGAAGAGTGCAGAGGAGGCCCATGGAAACTTGTTGGAGTGGTTTGCCAAATATGTCAAATGAGTAGAAACTAGAAATTTGCCCGCGTATGTTGAATTGCAGAGAAATCATGCAGTTTTATTATGCTCGCACTACGTTAAACTTCAATAAAGATGGCTCTTTGATGCTTTGTGACTTCCTTTCACGCGTTCCTTCTTTCCTCCTGTTTCTTTTATATACTTATCTTTTTTTGATATTTTGAGCACAGATTTGAAACCTGGACCGGCCCGGCGGGTCGACCTGGGACCTTGCCGACCCGGGCCTAGAATCGGTCCGGGTCTAAGTAAAAACCCGCCTGGAAGTTGGCCCGGAAAAACTCGGTTGACCCGGTGGGTTGACCCAGAACCTGGGCGACCCGGGAAAACCCGGCTGAGACCCGGTCTCCTTTTTTTTTTTATACAGACACATTAAACTACATTGTGTAAAACGATGAAGATGAGTAAATGCCTTCCAGGGGGGCTCTATCATTAGTTGGAAAAGCGCGGATTTTCAGGAGAGAAGCAAAATACCTTTCTTTGATCCACCTTGATGGACATGAAAGAGAACAAAAAGAGACGCGTTAAGGTCATGTGATTGAGGCTCGCAGTTGATAGATATGGCTGAGGCTGAGCTGCTGCTAATCTTGACCAAAACCAATGTTAGAGATGAGATTCTTAGTTGAAAGCAAAGTTGTTGATGCTTAGGGATGAACTCATGCTATTATTGGTGTAACTGAAGCTCACAGTTGATAGCGGCTGCTTGCTGTTGAAGAAAGAAACTGTTCACGTTTGAGATCACAATGGTTGAGCTGGTATGTGACCAAGGTGTTGTTGCTAGAGAAGAAGTCACCAGCGGCTAGAAGAGAAAAATTAATTAATTACTCTCTTGCTCTCTAGGTTTTTTATTTTTTTTCTTTCTTTCTTCTCTGTGTGTGTTGGGGAATGAGAGAATAGAAAAGTGTGTTCCAGTGTGGGGTTTTTTTGAGGGATAGATAGATAGGATGGTCATGGATCGTAATTACACAGGACTCTCTGATTATTAAAATGATTTCAAATTTGATGAAACGATCATGTTCCCAAATTCAAATCAATACCCAGTCATTGAACACGGACTTGAATTCAATACCCCTTCTCCTGATCTCACCCCCGAGGATAGTGATTCCACTGACCCGCTTTTTAAGTACATAAGCCAGATGCTTATGGAAGAGAACATGAAAGATCAGCCACACATGTTTCATGATCACTTTGCTTTAAACGCCACTGAGAAGTCATTGTATGTTTCATGATTACTGTGCTGGGGTTTTTTTTTTGGGTTGACCCGGGTCAACCCATCTAACCCGTGACCCAGTCATTAGACCGGGTCGACCATCGGGTCGGGTTTCAAAACTATGATTTTGAGGACCGAGGATTTGTACGTAGAGTAGAATCTCTTTAGAGAAGGTCTGTCTACTATATGGTGGTCTTTGCCCTCGCACTGATAGATTGTACTTTAAACAGCCTGGACCGAAAAGTGTTCTGGGGCTTGGTGTTATTTGAGTAGATTAGGTGAATGGAAATGATGGGCTGGATGGGCTAGTGTTGACCTATATTTAGAGAGGACTTAAGTGAAGAACAAAAGCGACTTAAAGAGACTAGCGTCCTGTTTGTTTGTTTGCTGTAAAATAGTTTTTTTTTTAAGTGAAAGTGAATTCCGGGAAAGTAAATTTTGAAAAAGTGAATTATTTTATAATGTTTGGCAGTGTAATGAAAAATAAGTTGGAAAACACTTTCCAGTGTTTGGTTATGTCATGGAAAATGAGTTGGAAAATAACTTATTAATGTTTTATTTTTCTCAAGTTTATTAAAATAATGAGGAACAAATCTTACAAATTAAAAAGTTGAATGAGAATGAAATTGAAAAAAAATATAATTTCATAAATTATCTCTAATAAAATAAGTAGTAATCAAAATAATAGAGATCAAATCTAAATAAAAAAAAATGAAAGATAAAGAAATTAAAATAATAATAATTAACATTTCATAAATTATTTCAAATAAAATAAGTAACAATCAAAAGAATGAGGACCAAATTTGATATATAAAAATTTTTAATAAAAAAATGATAAGGGAAAAATAAATAATAATTATAAAAATGAGAACTAAAGTTAATATAAAAATTAAATTTTAAGAGATGAAATTGAAAAATAAATATTCAAAACAAAATATATATAGCAATTAAAAGTTTGAGGATCAAATTTGATATAAACAGTAAATAATGTCATTTTTAAATTTTTCACAACTTTTGGAAAGTGTTTTCCACCCAAATTTTCCAAGAAAACATTTTCTTGGAAATCAAGTCAAATTTTCCTTTGACTGGAAAGTGTTTTTTGTTGACCAACTTTTTTAATGGCAAACAAACACAGGAAAGTTTGGAAAATGATTTTCTGGAAAGTGAATTCCGGGAAACAAACATAGCCTAGCAAAGAAAGTGAGAGTTTTGAACACAAGTGGATTTTTAGAGGGTAGATGATAGGAGGGTTGAAACTAGCTCATGGAGATGATTTGTCTGTTCCTGTTTGTCTGTATGGTGTTTGTTTCATAGTTTGTCAACACTGCTCACTATGTAACAGGCCTGAATCCCTGAAGTTTGAAAGTAAAATCGATGCCAAAAACTGTTTGATGGTAAAATTAAAATTGTATATATAGTTGAAGGGTATTTTAAGAGATCACGATAAAAATACTGGGATAGTTAATATTGAGAGTGACTAGTTAATTAGTACTTAAAAGTGCATTCTCATTAAGGCTTTATATCATCATATTACACTAAAGTATCATTAAATTCCCTAACTAAAGCATTTTTTATAATAACAAGTCTGATAATATAATATATCTTTACTTTATGATAAATGCTTGTTTTGAATGCAGGTATATCTCACAATTCAAAGGATTGATTGATGTGATTAACTATTGAAAGTGAAGAGACAAAAAGAGAACAGGCTAAGAGAAGAGATGTTGGTTCAATTCCAAACTGGAACACCATTCGGTTATTGGATCATAACTGGAGTTGTAGAACTTGAATTTAGGTCTACTTTATATGGATGGAAAGCTAAAATATAGATCTAAAACTTTCATAAGGAGTCCAAGACTCAATGTTTCCATTTTCAAGTTCAAATCTTAGCAACAAAGAGAAGTCGGAACCTGTCCTGCAGCTCAAACATTGTTCGGTTTTCAGCTTATATCTTGAGTTATAGAAGTCCAAATGAGCTATGCTTTTTTTTGTTGGAAAGATAAGACAATTTCCCACAGATTTCATGGAACAAAGGGCTTAAATTCTGATGTTAGTAATGATATTTTGGCCAGCCAACAATGTCAATAACCAGCAGCCATCAATGTCAATAACCAGCAGCCAAATCAATGGTTGGCCACCAACCAAATAGCTTGTCAACCAGTTTGTCAATCAATAAATAGTTCCACATCTTAGCCTATAAAAGAAGGCATTTGCCATGTATTTAATCATCTTGGTTTTCAGATCAAGATCATGTTCTTGCTTTCTTTCTTTATATTTTTGTAATGCTTAAGTTTTGCTTTCATTAATTTCTTGTTTATGCTTTTCATCATAACTATGTTTTTATCTAGTTTATTTATGTTCTTCTTCTTTATTATGTTTAGCTAAGTTAATTATGTTAAGGTGAAAATGTTTTACTAATGGTGTTAGAATATGTATAATATAAACTCAACATGGATTTCAATGTTTATATCCAAGGAAGTTTGCTATTAACATGTCTTATCTTTTTATCTTACCAATTCGTAATACCTTACTTGTTAAATGGTTAATCTAGATTTGTGTTGTATAACACTTGGTACATCAAATGCTTGATCCTTCCTAGTTTTCGGCCGACATCGTTGTTATGCTAGGAACTTGATTTGTTGTTAACATAAGTTAGCAACATGAATGCCTGATGATATTTATAAGTTAAATAGGATAATTAATATGATCATGTTAATACTTTATAATGAGCCATTAACGATAAATCATCCGATTGGAACCTCCTTTGTGTGTGGTTTCCAATTGAGGAATAAAAAGAGTTTATATTATATTTATTTGAAATACCATTAGTGGATCCTCTAACATTGACATCTGTTTTATCATTGTTTAATCCTTACATCAATATCACATCCCAAAACTCTCTTCAACTCCTTTTCTGTTATTATTCTTTTCAAATCTTTATCTTTATTTGTAATTTATATAGTTGACTTCCCTGTGGTTCGACCCCGGTCTTGCCGGGTTATTTATTACTTTGACACTCCTGCACTTGGGATAAGACATCAACTCTTTGATCGTGTCATTAGTTGAATTTTATATCCGCACCTTTTGTTAGACCGCCACGTTAATCTGAGAGGAGTTTTAAGCCAAATTCTAAATATTTGGGATAAGCAGAGGACATGCGGGATCATGGCATGTGTATACATGCATGCAATATTGGAGGTTAAAATGAAAGAAATGCAACGTTGGAGGTTAAAATGAAAAAAAGTGCAACAGGAAATGGTCTTTCATCATTGCAAGTTTTATGTCATTTTATTTCTGTTATGATTGTTCTATTTTTTTGTTTTGTTAATTCTCTGTTTTATGTGGGTAGAGCCCATTTGCTTACGATTAGTTTTTCCTTGTAATTCGGTTTATTTGTTTGTTTGGACGGGGCTTGCTTATTTAAGCAGCCAATGCTTTCATTAAAGGATAAGAAAAATTTGCATTCAACTTGTGGTACTTTTCTCACCCGAAGAGAAAACAAACTTTATTAGCCTTTTACATTTTGCGTTTGGGATGTATCATTGGTATCAGAGCTTGGTTTCCAAATGGGAACTAATAAAGAGCGTATTGAGCACTTGGAATCTGAACTTGGTGTAGTTCAAGAAGGACTGCTGCGAATGGAGGAAACACTCAATCGACTTTCAACTGTGTTGATCACAAATCATGAAAATCCCAACCACGGCAACCATCCAGGCAACGATGGGGGTCGGCAGATCGTCTCCGCTAAAACAGCGAAGCTAGAATTCCCATGATTTGTGGGGGATGACCCAACCGAATGGTTCAACTGTGTGCATAAGTTTTTCGAATACCAAGGCACGGCAGAAGCCCAAAAGGTTTCCATGGTAGCATACCAAAAAAGAAGGCTAACTAATGGTGGCAATAGATTCATAGGATGTTTAAGGATGGAGGATACATGTTTTCATTGGAGAAATTCAAGGAAGAACTTTGACCTTGCTTCGGATCCTCGGAGTGTGAGGACTTCAACGAAGCTCTTTCCCGTGTCAAATAGCTAGGAAATTTGCGTGACTACCATCGCGAGTTCAAAAAGCTTGGCAACAGGGTCTAAGGATGGACTTAGAAGGTGTTGATGGGCACATTCATGAGGGGTTTGAAGACAAAAATAACGGATGGTATTCAGATGTTTAAGCCACGATCACTCAAAGAGGCCATTAACTTAGCATGGATAAGGGACGACCAACTCGCACGATAAAGGAGGTTCATGCGACCACTATCTAAATGAGCTCTGTTCGCTCTTCCACAAACCACTCGTGTAGCTCCTGCTACACTTGCGGGTCCCATCAAACGTTTGTCCTAGAAAGAAATGTAGAGGAAAAGAGCACAAGACCTATGTTTCAACTGTAATGAGCGTTTTATAGCAGACCATATATGTCAAAAGCTACAGCTGTTACTCTTGGAGGGCCATACAGGTAACATGATGTGTGAGGACATTACGGATCAACAGCTGTTAGAAGATGGCAATGGGGGAGATACAATAGTGGTGCAGGAATCTGAACTTGAACCATAAATAACCTTGCACGCTTTAACAGGTTGGACAACACCGGAAACCATGCGTGTATCGGCAAAAATAAGGTCACACAAAGTAATAGTTTTAATTGACAGCGGATCGACACACAACTTCATCAGCAATCGCTTAGCAAGTATGCTCAGGTTGCCAGTCATCCCAACTAAATCATTCCATGTCCAGGTGGCTAACGGGGAAGGATTAACATGTCAGGGGCGTTACGATAAGGTGCGGGTAGAGTTACAAGGCACCGAATTTTACCTCACCCTTTTCTATTTGCTTTTAACAGGTATTGATCTTGTCATGGGAGTTCAATGGCTTGAAATGCCGGGATCTATGATTTGTAACTGGAAATAGTTGACCATGGATTTTATTTGGGAAAATTAAAACCGTAGGCTGCAAGGGGTGGATGTCCAAACCATTCAGGCAGCTTCACCAATAGAAATAACGAAGGAGTTTCGCTGTGGACATGCACTCTTTGCTGTGTGTTTCCAATTAACCAGGGAAACCGTACCACCTGAATTACCAACTAAAGATGACAACCAGAATATGCACTGTTTGTTGAAGGAATATGTAGACGTGTTCTAAGAGTCATCAAGATTACCACCTGCACGTGATGTGGATCATTGTATCACGCTAAAAGAGAGAATTGAACCTATTAATGTACATCCGTACAGGTGTGCTCACGTCCAAAAAACTGAAATCGAGAAACAGGTCCAGGAAATGCTAGATTTAGGACTCATCCGTCCTAGCACCAGTCCATTCTCGTCGCCGATGCTACTGGTAAAGAAGAAAGATGACAGTTGGTGATTTTGTACATATTACCATTCACTTAATGTCATTACTATCAAAGATCGTTTTCCTATTCTGATAGTTGATGATATGTCAGAAGAATTATATGGTGCCGCTTACTTCACCAAATTAGATTTGAGAGCCGATTATCATCAAATAAGAGTAAATCCTTCTGATGTTAATAAAACTAGTTTTCATACTCATAATGGTCATTACAAATATCTCATAATGCCTTTTGGCCTGTGTAATGCACCCTCGACATTCCAAGTCATCATGAACTCAATATTTTGACCTTACCTTCGAAAGTTTATTTTGGTCTTTGTTGATGATATTTTGGTCTAGAGTCCTACTTGAAATGAACATCTATTACATGTTAGACAAACATTGGAAACTTTGTGACAACAACAATTCTTTGCCAAGACCAATAAGTACGTGTTTGGTCAGCAAGAACTGGAATACTTGGGGCACATTGTCACACATCAGGGAGTAAAGGTTGATAACAGTAAAATTGCAGCCATGGTTGCATGGCCACCCCTCACTACTATTTCTAAGTTATGTGGTTTTTTAGGCCTAACATGATATTACAAAAAATTCGTTTAGAACTACGACATCATAGCAAGACCCCTGAACAATTTGCTTAAGAAGGGAAAATTTGGCTAGAATGAAGAAGCCAACATAACCTTTTTGGCTCTCAAACAGGCAATGACAACTACGCCTACATTAGCTATGCCTAATTTTGATGACTATTTCACCATTGAAACCAATGCATCTGGGGACAGAACTGGTGTAGTTTTGTCACAATAAGGCAAGTCGATAGCATTCATGAATCGAGCCTTGGGGGTTACAAAAAAATCCTGGTCTACTTACACTTAGGAGATGCTAGCATTGTGGAGGCCATACGCTTATGACATCCTTATTTCATGTGAAAACAATTCTTCATTCTCACTAACCACTGTAGTTTGAAATATTTCTTGGAACAGCATGTGGCCACGCTTGAACAACAGAAGTGGGTGATCAAGCTTCTGGGCTATGATTATGAGATTATTTATCGCCCAGGCCGTGAGAATTTAACAGCGGATGCCCTCTCACATAAATCTAGTAGTCTAATTCTTCACCATTTGCATATGCTGACAGTGACCATATGGAATGAAATTCAAAAGGCTTTTGCGGGAGACTCTTACATCCAATCTCTAACTTGCCTGGCCAAGGATCAACCAACTAAACCATATGTATGGCGTAATGGGTTGCTGTTCTTTAAAGAAAGAGTAGTCATTCCCTTTCAAACAACACTACGATCACAATTACTTCATGAAATGCACGATAAAAAAATTAGAGGACACTCTGGGGTCTTACAAACGTTCAAGAAATTATCTCAACAATTTTACTGGCCTAAAATGTACCAGGCGATGTAAGAGTATGTCAAAAAATGTGATACTTGCCAGCGGGTGAAGTCTGAAACGTTGTCTCCAGTAGGGCTCCTACAGCCGTTACCAGTTCTATATCAGGTCTAGGACGACATCCCTTTAGATTTCATTGAAGGCCTACCGACATCCCAAGGCAAAGACATGATCTTAGTAGTTGTTGACCGTTTGAGTAAGTCTGCTCATTTTCTACCCTTAACTCATCTTATTGCTAAAGTCATGGCAGAACAATTTGTAGAATGCGTCATTAAATTGCATGGTTTACCCAAGTCCATCATCAATGATCGAGACCCCATCTTTATTAGAAAATTATGGCAAAAGTTTTGTCACATGTCCAACACCAAATTAAAACTCAGTTCCGTCTATCATCCACAGACAAATGGACAAACAGAGGTTGTTAATCGCTGTGTTGAGCAATATCTCTAGAGAATGGTTCATTAGTGGCCGCGCCGGTGGAGCAACTACCTTTCATAGGCTGAGCTTTAATACAATACAACTTATCACGCGTCCACTGGGATGACCCCTTTTCAGGCCCGATATGGATGTTTACCTCCTGCAATTCCTAATTACCATAATAGGTGTTCTTCCGTTCAGGAAGTAGACCTCAGTCTAGAGGCTCGTGACGAGCTCTTGCATCAACTCAAATATAAACTGGAGACTTCCATTAATCACATGAAACAACTTGCCGATAAAAAACATCGAGATATTTCTTTCGAAGTTGGGGATTTGGTGTTTCTTTAGCTGCACCCCTACATGCAATAGACCGCCTTCAAACACGCCTACCAGAAGCTAGCTAGTCACTTCTACGACCCATATCTAGTGACACAAAAAATTAGAGCCGTCGCATACAAACTTCACATGCCGAATGGTGCTCGCATTCATCCTGTCTTCCACGTCTCGCTCTTAAAAAAGTATATTGGCGAGTCTGCAGTGCCTTCAAAAGAACCGCTACCCGTTACTGATGATTAGGTGGTTATACTCGAACCTCAGCATATCCTGGACACTCGTTGGGTCAAACAAGGAAATAAATTTGAAGAAGACTCTTTGGTACAGTGGAAACATCTACCAGTTGAAGATGCCACATAAGAGCCCTATCAGTCTTTACTTGAGCGATTTCCTTCTGTGGACCTTGCGGACAAGCGTCCACTTAATGAGGAGGGTATTATTAGACCACGTCGATCTGATAGGAGTCTTAAGCCAACTCCTAAATATTTGGGATGAGTATAGGACGTGCGGGATCTTGGCATGTGCATATATACATGCAATGTGGGAAAGGGATGGACTGGGTTATGGAGGTTAACGTGTAGAAGTGCAGTAGGAAATGGTATTCCATCATTGCAAGTTTTATGTCATTTTATTTCTGTTATGATTGTTCTGTTTTTTTTCACTTTGTTAATTCTCTATTTTACGTGGGTAGAGTCCATTTGCTTACGATTAGTTTTTCCTTGTAATTTGGTTTATTTGTTTGTTTAGACGGGGGCTTGCTTATTTAAGTAGCCAATGCTTTCATTAAAGGATAAGAAAAATTTGCATTAAACTTGTGGTACTTTTCTCACCCAAAGAGAAAACAAACTTTGTTAGCCTTTGACACTTTGTGTTTGGGATCTATCACCTTTCTTGAATCTTTGCTTTCAATCACTCATTGATCACCATCTCTTTATTGTTTTCTGTTGCTCTGTTGAACCAAGAAAAAAAGACAGGGCCTCAGTGTTGTGCTAACCCACCAACCTTAAACCCAAGCAGTGGAGCTGGCCATGTTAAGAAAGTTGGTGGCCTTGACTTTCATGTCTTTAGCTCTCCTCTCTTTAAACTTGCCACTCTTCTTGTAAGCTATTATTTTTTAGCAAAACTATAATGCATCGTTTTAAAATATTTAATTTTTATTTATTTTAACCATCCTTCTTGCCTTTTTAGATGCAAATTGGCTAATCAAAGTTATAAAATCCAGCTTTACTAATAGATGCTTCTCTATACATAATATAGCTAATTCATTTAGTTTTTCTTGTAGCATCGTTGTCCTTAAACAAGATTTAATTAATTTTCGAAAAACTTCTTTCAGCTATTACAACAGCTACAGTCTTATAGGTATTGTCAATAAAATTCTATAAGCAATACATGTATTTAGAAAATGATTTAATTTTATTATATAATCTAATATTTCAAGTGCAGTACTAGTTTCTGTTTGTAAAATTTCTCTAACACTTTTAATTCTAGGAGCATATCTAAACATTTAATATCATAATACATGTCATGCTTTAAACTATTTTCAAGAACTAAACAACTTTCTTTGAAAGCATCATTACTTAAATTTCTCAACTTCTCAAGGCTAAATAAAAAACCAAACAACTTTTCATACGTAGTAAATTGTTTAAACCCATTTTGAATTGAGAAAATTGCTTGATCTACTATGTATTAGAAATAATTAATTCAAAAATATCCTTCATCTGTTAATACTATGTTATCATCAACAATTTCATAAAAAATTCTAGATCTATGAATCATACATTTTTCATGAAATACCAATTCTATTTCCATTTCAACTACATTTCTTTAGCAGAAATCATAGCATCCTTGAATTCTGTTCTTTATAACTTTTTAAGTATGATATAAGACTTTATAGTTGATCTATAGCAACATCATTATGATGTATTTTTTTAGATTGTAAACTCTTACTAATTAAATTGACACAAAGCAACAAGTCATACCAAATATGCATACCTAATAAAAATTCAAGAATTTCAAATTCATATGTCGCTAAGCAATTGGCTTCACTTTATATCTTAGGATCTTCACTTATTTTTGCTAATTGTAGCAAAGAATCTCTAATTTTTAGAGCTTGATATCTTATAGCCTTAATACTTTCAATTTGACTTTCCCAAAGTGTTTGTGATAATTGTTTAAAGGATAAAATTAGATTATCTTGTAATATTTCCCATCTTTTTGTAGAAGTGGAGAACCTTGAATATATATGTTGATCTACAACAAAAAATGATATAGCCTTAGAACATGAATTACTCATATCACATAAAACCAAGTTTCAATAACGACAACCACATATGGTGTAAAAAGCTCTACCATTAATGTCTAAAAGTCTCTTTTGTACACCTTGGTATTTTCCTTTCATATTAGAGTCATTAACATATCCTTGTCCCTTTATGTTATTAACTTCAAGTTTATGTTTCTCTAATGCATTTATATGTTCATCAAAAAGATCATTTCTAGATGTGTCATGTACATTAAAAAACTCAAGAAATTATTCTTCTACTTTTATTGGACTTGTCGTTAAATCTACACATTTTAAAATAAGAGTTATTTGCTTATGATGACACTTATATGAAGAGTACAATCAAGTATAATTGAAAAGTATTTTACTTCTTTAACTTTCTTTGTTATAGCATTTTTTACATTAGATGCTAATAGTTTTATCAATTCATTTTATATATAGTGTCCTAAATAGTGATTTTGGATTTCTCCACCTCGAATTCTTAGAACATGTTCTTGCATAATCAAATCAAATTCTGTGATCATTTCAATTAGACCTAAAAAAAATTCTATTATTCTTTTGGTAGATCTTTTCATTACTTCCATGCAATGCTAGATTATTTTTAGCAAGAGTTTTCACTACAACTATGATTCTCAATAATATTTTGTTCCCATGTCCTTTTTCTTTATTGACTGATCTTGTAGATGTTTGTTAATTGTCTTCTTTTTAAACAATCTCAATTCTAAATCAATCCAACCAAGCAATTAGTAATATGTTCACTACCTGTTTCATGACTTACAAGTTTATCACTAAGATGCTTCCAATCACTAGCTCCTTCGTTTACTAATCAACTTGAACTAAACTTAATGCGAAATAATTTACAACAAAATTAGTAAACATTATTAGAAGATTTTGAATGAACTAACCATCTCCTATCTTGTGTTTCTCCATTGGCAATTTTCAGTGTAAAATGCAACTAAAAAATTTATATTCATATTGGACCCCTTTTTACTAGAATATCTCTTAAACTAGTATCAATATTTTTCTATTGAGCAAGATCATAAATAACTTTTTCATTAGAATTAGAATCACCATCAGCATCTATATTTTCTTCAATCATATAATCATTTGTTTCTACTCTAGGTTCATCATTATTTTCTAAGTCATTATTATTACTAGTATTTATATCAATATTTATCAAGTGCACCTTTTTGAGATTGAATCAATATCAATTCTTTTTTTTTTTAAAGTTTTTCATAACCAGATGTATATTTTCTTCTAGACATTATAAAAATAAAATACAACAATTCAATAATATATAAAATATAAAAATATACTAAATTAGAAAATGAAGAGGAAAAAAACATGTAATAAAGGTTGGAAGGAAATTTATGCAGCCACTCATTAGGTTCTTATGTGTGTGACTCATTAGGTTTTCTAATAAGTTGGTCTAAATATAAATCACAATCCTAAATAAAATAAGATTAAATCAATTAATTTATTATCAATTTAATAATTTATTGATTTATATTTGAAGATCTAGTATAATATCTAACAACTTGTATGATTATGTAAATAATGACTGATTTCTCAATGTAATTATTATTTTTTCATCAACAATGTTTCAATTTAGATATTATAGCATAAAATGTGTCTACTATATCAAATCATGTTTGTTCTCACAACATAGTCATTAATTATTTGAATCAGATTTGAAAGTATTTTCAAATCTCATTCCACCTTAAGCAATAATTTACAATGAATACTATTTGAGAACATATGAAATGTTTTTTCTAATTCATCTAAGGTGATGAATCCTCTTTTGATTGCTCAAATACCTTCATATATTTCATGTTATACCCAATATCTTCCATTTTGTTACCCCTGATTAGAACGTGTAACAGGATTAAAACATAACATTCCTTATATAAGATAACTTAGTAATCTCAAGTCTAAAGACTACTAACACAACCGTCATGTGAGCTTTTCCATAGACACAAATGATCTCACCATATGAAATTCTTATTTGAGTCAGTTCAGAATACATGTCATTAGACAAGAACCTAAATATTAGTTTCAAGTATCTCTTTTACCTCAACTTATGAGAATAATTGCTTCATTTTATAAAAGGAAAGAACATAATATATACAAATCTTAATAGCTCTAATTAATGTCCAATTTCAATACCTTGATGCAATAAGAATTCCATAATTATTACAACTTTATAATTCTCTTTACAAAACATTTTTGTTTAAAGGACTTTATCCTTACTCTATATTCATTAATCAAATATTTGATGAATATTAAGGAAAAATAAAGCCTTTATTAAAAATTAAATATGTTACATGAACAAAATCAATGCCACATGTAACCAATCGATTGGTTACAAGACATATAAACTAACATGTTTCTACATGGACCTTTTTGTGGTTAGTTTTTACTAGATCAGTAAACTACACTATCTTACGAGTCATATCAATTTATTTTTTAGTGCAAAACTGAAATGTGTGTATAGAATTTTTTTTTTATCATGAATTCAAAAATCAATACACATTGGACAATATGCTTTTTAAATATTGAGACAATGGTATATCAGATGATATTTTTTTTTTTAATACTTAGATGATGACTTATTAGATTGATATGTGCTAACTTGTCAAATTAACGACTCGAGTTATGAGACCATGATAATCCCATAGAAAATAAATCAAAACAAAACATGAAGTTCAATTACTGGCCAACAAAATATTGAACGATGAAATTTTTTTAAAAAATGATTTTTAAAAGAAGATATAAAAAGCTTGAGTTAACTCGAATAAACCTCCCAAATCCGTGACACAAGTCATGATAATGAGATTACCTCATGGAAAGCCAATTGAAAAAAAATACCAAACTCAATTTCCCAACATTCAAATGTTAAAGGATGAGATTGAAAAAAAAATTTAATTTTAAGAAATGATAAAAAAGATTTGAGTCAACCTAAGTTAGCTTATCAAACCCGTGAACTGGGCCGACCTTTCACGGGTTATGAGATTGAGATAAGTACGTAGAAAGCAAATCGAAATAAATCATGAAATCCAATACCCAACCAATTCAATTTTGAAGGATGAATTTGAGAGAAAAATCAGACAACATAAAATACAAAAAAAAAAGACTCAATCTAACCCAGACTAACTTGTCAAACTCTAGACCCCAGTTCCGATACCAAGATAGCCTTATAAAGAAAATAAAAAATTTTCACAAAGTTCAATTCTCAACGAACTTAATGTTGAATAATAAAATTAAAAAAATCAATTAAAAAAAGATAATAAAAAAAACCCTAAGACAACTCAAGTTAACTTGCCAAACCTGTGACCCGATTTATGATACTTAAATTATCCAATAGAAAAAAAAAACCTAATTCCTAGACATCTGATGACATTAATTAAGATAAGATGGCAGCGTTGGAAGCCAGAATCAGGGCTATTGAAGGGGTAGATATGTACGACTTAGTACAGGTTGCGAAAATGAGTCTAGTCCCGAATGTGGTTGTACTAAAGAAGTTATTTGTTCCTGATTTTATCAAATACTTTGGAATTCAATCCCCGTGACTCACCTCATATCCTATTACAATAAAATGATAGAAGTAGTGCATAATGAGAAACTACCATTGTATTTTTTTAGGATAGTTTGAGTGGGGCAGCTTTGAGCTGGTACATGAGATTGGACAGCACAAAGATCTAAAGATGGAAAGATCTGGTAGATGTTTTTGTCAAGTAATGCAAGTATAACATGGTCATTGCTCCCGACAGAACCAACCTATCCAATTTGAAGAAAAGGGATAAGGAAAGCATAAGGGAGTATGCCTAGAGGTGGAGAGATCTAGATGCTCAAGTTTATCCCTCACTCTTCGATAAAAAACAATGGCCACTATATTTGCTAATATCCTTAAGGTGTTGTATTATGAGCACGTGTTAGGTAGTTCGACACAACAATCGTTGCAGTATTTGAGAGCATCGAATAAGGAGTTAGGAGTGGTAGAGTTTCTGCGCCCATCGAGAAAAAGGGCTTCAAAGGGAAAAAAAAAGGAGGTCAACTATGTTAAAGGTGACTACAAGGGTAAGGAAAATCAATTTCAAAGCTACCACACTCCAAACCCTCCATCCTAAATTGCCAATATCAATTTCAACTCTCCATTTCCTACCAAAAACCTGAGCCCCAAAACTTCCAAGCCAAAAACTAAACTGAAAATTTCCCAAAGAAAAATTATCAACGAGTCCAAGAACAACTACCTTCATACCGCTATCCCTAAATGAGATGTATCAAAAGCTACTAAACATCAGGCATGTAGCTCCAGAACCGTTGACACCTCTATAACCACCTTACCCTAATTGGTATAAGCTAGAAGTCACTTGCGAGTACCATGCTGGCGCTGCATGATATAACATTCATACGTGTAATGCCTTCAAGAAGAAGCTCATGCGGCTGATTAAAGCTGGGTGGATAACATTTGAAGAAACTTCGAACATAAGTACAAACCCCCTACTCAATCATGCTTTAGGTAGTGGATCAATAAATGCACTTGAGGCAGAATGCTCGAGAAACCTAAGAGCACTGATGGCAAGAGCAAGATGCGAAAAAGACAATATGGATTCTCAAGGGTGTCCATGATAGAGGTTGAAGTTTTTTGTCCACACCATTGATGAGATTCCTAGAAGAGTTTTTTGTGGGGAGGCTGGCCGAAGAGGAAATGTACTAGCGTTGGAAAATGAAGCTTGTTCCCATTGTATCAAAAAAATAACTACCTTTGTCTAATTATGCTTGTAAAATTATTTTGATTTTATCATGTTTCAAACTATTTTAGTCTTGTCAACAACTTGACTCATAATGCCACAATACCTTCTTTGTCAAATGAGCCATTTTTTAAATAAGATCATGTGTTTTCTCATGTTCATGATGTACCTTATTTTTTGTTGTTGTTTCACATAACACACCTACATGAGCACACCATTTACTCACAAAACCATTGCACCAAGAATTCTTTGGTGTATTTCCCTTTCCCTAAAAAAAAACTATGCATGATCTCATGCTTTTTTAAAGGTTTCTGAAAAAATCAAAGTTTTAGTACAAAAACAGAAATTATATTGGTGTTTGTTCTGATAAACAAGTTCTAGAAATCCAAGTGATCTCCTAAAAAGGTGACCATACACCTAGAAAAACCTGAAGAGTAACCTAAACACTATGGGATGACTTCAAAGCTGAGTTTTGGTTGAATGAATAATGAGAAACCATTCTGCATAATCATATGAAAGAAAGAAAAGCTTACCGAGTCTAAATGCATGCATTTAAAATGAGGAAAAACCATATTTGATAATCCTTTCACAAGGCTAAATTTATCCTTTGCGGTTCTTAATGAGCTTATTAAGTTTCTCTTGAAAAATAACCTTGGCTAGGATCACACATTGGAGGACAAGTGCAAGAAATATGCAAAAAGATTCTCAATGATTCAAGGTGCCCAAACAAAGCTAGAGTGGCATGAAAGAAACTAAAGAATCAAAAAGGTTTGAGCATACCACAAAAATAACTAATATGATGACAATGCTCAAAACCAAATGAAGAAAAAAATAAAGATGAAAAGCCTAAGCCTAACACCAGGAGGCAAGATGGAACATTTTGCAATTCAAGGTCCAGAAATCCATGGACCAAAAAGAGGTCGGTAGGCAATAGCCAAAGCATACGTTACGTGCCTAATCAAGCCCTTTTTGATAAAAGGCAGACAATCTGGATCGGTAGGCAATGTTTTCCCATATGAAACAAGCTCCATGAATGCTTTGAAGACTGGTTTTTTAAAACCCTCAAATTGAATCCTGAACCATTTTGACCAACAAAATATCATTTCACATTTTCACCAAAAGCAAAACAAAAATTTTCAACACATATGAAGACATGTTCATGGGAATCGCTTGAATTATTTCAGAATAAGTTTGCTTTAAACCAACATCAAAGTGATTTCTGTGTCTGGAATAACTCCGAATTTTCAAAAATTCTTCATGAAAACAACTCCTTGTAAATAACCAAATCTTCTTTTGCACAGCCCCATCCCTAAAGAAAACTTGAATTAAACACTTTGGGGTATGATTAGGCTGGGGGGCAATCCAACAAACACATAATAGGGCGGCTCCATGATTCCTTTTTCTAAGAAAATAGAAAATATAGGGCAAAGCTAATGACTTTTGAGATAAAGGTTTGTAAATATGCTGATGTCGTGCCCTTTCTAGAGGTTAAGATCACAAGTTATGATTCGAGTAAACAAGAGCAAAAAAGTCATCAAAGCTTACTATAGAGACTCAAACTTTTAAGAAAAGGAAAACTCCATGAAGGAAGGGGACCTATATTTCTCAGGTAAGTATACAAGCATATTGATTATAATGCATTACTTTGATCTTTGAAAGATTAGTGTTTTACCA
>Ga0325400_1000477_pt1 | contig 29597 bp, 27 predicted proteins | sample PopdelMetagenome_2_FD_205662 | JGI IMG/M metagenome (GOLD analysis project Ga0325400, IMG submission 205662) | Populus deltoides microbial communities from Bellville, Georgia, United States - Xylem-PdKOR-R1 | ecosystem: Host-associated > Plants > Phyllosphere > Stem > Wood/Secondary xylem...
AGGGCGCCGCCGCCGCCGCCCGCCAGCGGCGCGCGCTGGCCGACTCGGACCTGCGCTTCCGCACGCTGGCCGACACCATGCCCCAGATGGTGTGGTCCACGCTGCCCGACGGCTTCCACGATTACTACAACGCTCGCTGGTACGAGTTCACCGGCACGCCCCCCGGCTCCACCGATGGCGAGGCGTGGAACGGCATGTTCCACCCCGACGACCAGGAACGCGCCTGGGCCGTCTGGCGGCACAGCCTGACGACCGGCGAGCCGTACCAGATCGAGTACCGGCTGCGGCACCGCGACGGCGACTATCGCTGGGTGCTGGGCCGCGCGCTGCCCATCCGCGCGGGCGGACGGCCGGACGGGCCGATCGTCCGCTGGTTCGGCACCTGCACCGACATCCACCAGCAGAAGCTGGCCCTGGAAGAGCGCGAGATCGTCAGCCAGGAACTGGCGCACCGCATCAAGAACATCTTCGCGGTCGTGTCGGGCCTGATCGGTTTCGCGGCGCGTGCGCGCCCCGAGTTCGCGCCGGCCGCCACCGACCTTCGCCAGCGCATCACCGCGCTGGGCCGCGCGCACGACTTCGTCCGCCCCCACAGCGCCCGGTCGCGCCCCAGCAGCCGGCAGGACAGCCTGATCGGCCTGCTGGGCGACCTGTTCGAGCCTTATCAGAATCCGGACGGCGCGCGCGTGATCGTGACGGGCGACGACGTGGCGGTGGATGACCGCGCCGCCACCCCCATCGCCCTCCTGTTCCACGAGCTGGCCACCAATGCCACCAAGTACGGCGCGCTGTCGGTGGAGGGAGGCCGCGTCACCGTGTCGATCCACGGCCACGTCGCGGCCACCGGGGCGGCACCCGACGCCCCCTCCGCGACCGATCGCGTGCGGCTGGCCTGGCGCGAGACGGGCGGACCGACGGTCCGGGCGGAGGACGAGCGGGTCGACGGTTTCGGCAGCCGCCTGATCGAGTTGAGCGCGGTGCGCCAGCTGGGCGGCGAGGTGCGCCGCCACTGGCGGCCCGAGGGGCTGGTGGTGGAGATCGACGTGCCACGTTCCGCCTTCAGCCGCCCGCCTCGCGCGGCGCCGGGGGGAAGCGTCGCCCAGGCTCCCGCCCCCCTCCCTCCGGCACCCGTCCCCCCCGCCCCGACCCCATCGGGCGTCGTACCCGCCTGACGCCCCGGCCGGGGTCGCCCGGCGGCGCGCGCTTGCATCGGCGTCGCGCGGGGTGCATCCTGACGCGGTCATGGGGAGGATGTTTGTCGCGGCCGTCGCCTTCGCGGCGGGATCGGCCATCGCGCAGGGTGCCGCCGCGCAGGACGCCGCGCAGCGAGGCCCGAACCCTGCGCCGGTGCGGCTGGCCGCCGCCGCCGTGCCGCATACGCCCGCCCCCGTCGACCTGCCCGCCGCCCGCCCGCCCCGGCCCGACGCCGCCCCGCTCGACCCGGAGACCGCGCTGACGCTCGCGCTGGGCGAGGCGGGGAGCCGAATGACGGTGCCGGTGCGCGTGGCGGGGCGCGGGCCGTGGGGCTTCGTGATCGACACCGGCTCGGAACGCACGGTGATCGGGCGCGAGCTGGCGGGCGTTCTGCGCCTGCCCCCCGGTCCCTCGGTGCGCGTCACCGCCATGACGGGCACCGCGCCTGCCGCCACCGTGCGCGTGCCGCACCTGATCGTCGGCGAGGACGCGGAGGGCAGCGGCAACCGAGGCGCGGGGCGGAGCGGGTCGGGCAGGCGCGCGATCCGGGCGGGTGCGGTGGACGCGCCCGTGTTCGGCACGCGCGACATCGGGGCGGCGGGCCTGCTCGGCGTGGACGCGCTTCAGGGGCACCGCGTCACCCTGGACTTCGACGCGGCGCGCATGACCGTCGAGCCGGCGGGCCGCGCGCGCGGGGCGGCGAGCGACGAGATCGTGGTGACCGCGCGCTCGCGCTACGGCCAGCTGATCGTGACGGACGCCAGGCTGGGCGGCAGGCGGGCCGCCGTGATCGTGGACACGGGATCACCCGTCAGCGTCGGCAACACGGCGCTTCTCGCCGCGCTGGGCCGCCGCCCGCGCGGCCTGGGGCAGGTGGAGGCGGTGTCGGTGACGGGCGACGCGCTGGTGGCGCCGGCCTATTCGGTGGACGCCGTGCGGCTGGGCGACGTCACGCTGAACGGCGTGGCGGTGGCGGTGGCCGACCTGGCCCCCTTCGCGCGCTTCGGCCTCACCGACCGGCCGGCGCTGCTGCTGGGCATGGACGTGCTCAGGCTGTTCCGGCGCGTCCAGATCGACTTCGCCAACCGCGAGATCCGCTTCCGCCTGCCGCGGCGGCCGGGATAGGCGGATATCGCCGCCGGTCAGTTGCGAGGCTTACCTGCGTCGCTGCGCTTCTCGCGCCAGCGGCCGTCGTCGTTCCTCGCCCTTGTCAGGCCGGCGGTCGGCCCAGTCTTGACCTTCGGACCGGCCTTGGTGCGGTCGTTACCATTACTGTCGAACAAGCCCATGGTAACTTCTGCCTTCTGCTCAATTCTTCGACTGATTGATACCGCGTTTGGTCATGATGGAGTAAGAACGCTTTTTCCCGACCGGCGGCATTCGTGACATTGCCAGCCGCCCCCGCCGCCGCTCTAACGGCGGCGTGACGGCAAGGGGGACAGCGATGCGCGCGGTGCTGGCGGGAGTGACGATGTTGGTGGCGGGGGCGCCGGCGCTGGCGCAGGGTCGGCCGGACCAGCGCGCCTTCTTCGACCTGTACCGCGAGATGGTGGAGACCAACACGGTGGTGAAGGTCGGCAGCTGCACGCGCGCCGCGACCCAGGTGGCCGCGCGGCTGAAGGCGGCGGGCTACCCGGACGCGGACGTCACGCTGTTCTCCACGCCCGAGCACCCGCAGGACGGCGGGATCGTGGCGGTGCTGCCGGGCTCGGACCCGAAGGCGAAGGCGATCCTGCTGCTCGGCCACCTGGACGTGGTGGAGGCCAAGCGCGAGGACTGGACGCGCGACCCGTTCAAGCTGGTGGAGGAAGGCGGCTATTATTACGGCCGCGGTACCGTGGACGACAAGGCGATGTCGGCGGTGTGGGCGGACACCATGATCCGCCTGCGCGGCCTCCCCAAGCGGCCCAAGCGCACGATCCGCATGGCGCTGACCTGCGGCGAGGAGACGACCTGGGCGTTCAACGGCGCGCAATGGCTGGCGAAGAACCGGCCCGAGCTGATCGCGGCGGGCTTCGCCTTGAACGAGGGCGGGGGCGGCCGCGCGGACGCGAGCGGCAAGCCGGAACTCATCGCGATCCAGGTGGGCGAGAAGGCGGTCCAGAACTACCGGATCGAGGCCACGAACCCCGGCGGCCACAGCTCCAGGCCCCGGCCCGACAACGCGATCTACGAGCTGGCGACCGCGCTGGACAAGGTGGCGGCCTATCGCTTCCCCGTGCGGTTCAACGACACCACGCGCGCCTTCTTCGCCCAGGTGGCGCGCGCGCGGGGCGGCGAGGCCGGCGCGGCGATCACCCGACTGCTGGCCGATCCGACGGACGCCGCCGCCGACGCCGCCGTGTCGCGCGACCCCGACCTTTACACCGCGCTCAGGACCACTTGCGTCGCGACCCTACTGGACGGCGGCCACGCCAACAACGCGCTGCCCCAGCGCGCGGGCGCCAACATCAACTGCCGCGTGATCCCGGGCGAGGATTACGGCACCACCGACCGCGCGCTGACCGCCGCCATCGGCGACCCCAGGATCAAGCTGACGCGCGTGCCGCCCGACCGGCCGGTGGCGCCGCCCACCCCGCTCGACCCGGCGGTGGTGGAGCCCGCGCGCAAGCTGGCGGCGAAGTATTTCCCGAACGTGCCCTTCACCCCCACCATGCTGCCCGGCGGCACGGACGGCGTGTACACGGGACCGGCGGGTATCCCCACCTACGGCGTGCCGGGGCTGGTGATCGACCCGGACGGCAACGGCATCCACGGGCTGAACGAGCGGGTGCGCGTGGACGCGCTCTATCGCGGCCGCGACTACCTGTACGATCTGGTGCGGCTCTACGCCGGTTGACGCGGGCACGAGCGGCGCTCGATAGGCGGGACCGATGACGCAGAGCCCCGCCGCCGACACCGCCTCCGCCGATACCGCCGCGGACGTGCTGATCGTGGGCTCGGGCGCGGCCGGGCTGACCGCCGCGCTGGCGCTGCCCGATCACCTGCGCGTCACCGTGCTGGCCAAGGGCGCGCTGGACGAGGGCTCCACCGCCTGGGCGCAGGGCGGGATCGCCGCCGTGCTGGAGCCGGGCGACACGTTCGAGCATCACGTGCGCGACACCGTGATCGCGGGCGCGGGACTGAACGACCCGGCGGTGGTGGAGCAGGTTGTGGGCCGCGCGCCCGCCGCCATCGAGCGGCTGCGCGAACTGGGCGTGCCCTTCGCGGAGGAAGGCGGCGCGCTGCACCTGACGCGCGAGGGCGGGCACAGCCACCGGCGCATCGTCCACGTGGCCGACGCGACGGGCTGGGCGGTGCAGGAGGCGCTGCTGCGCGCGGCCGCCGCGCGGCCCAACATCCGCCTGCTGCCCGACCGGGTGGCGGTGGACCTGGCGACGGGGCGGCACGAGGAGCGCTACTCGGGCGCCGGCAACGTATGGGGCGTCTACGCCGCCGACCGGCGGACGGGCCGGGTCGAGCTGCACACGGGCCGCGCCACGATCCTGGCGACGGGCGGCGCGGGCCGCGCCTATCTCTTCTCCACCGCGCCCGCCGGGGCCACCGGCGACGGGATCGCCATGGCGTGGCGGGCGGGCGCGCGCGTCTCCAACATGGAGTTCATGCAGTTCCACCCGACCTGCCTCTACGACCTGCGCGTCAAGAACTTCCTCATCACGGAGGCGGTGCGCGGCGAGGGCGGGCGGCTGGTCAACCCGGCCACGGGCGAGCGGTTCATGGCGCGCTACGACCCGGAGCGGCTGGAACTGGCGCCGCGCGACGTGGTAGCGCGCGCCATCGACGCCGAGATCAAGCGCCACGGGCTGGATTACGTCCACCTGGACATCAGCCATCAGCCGCCCGACTTCGTCCGCGCCCATTTCCCCAACATCCACGAGAAGCTGACGGGGCTGGGCATCGACATGACGCGCGAGCCGATCCCGGTGGTGCCGGCCCAGCACTATACCTGCGGCGGCATCGTGATCGACGCGGACGGGCGCACCGACCTGCCCGGCCTGTACGCGGCGGGCGAGTGTACCCAGTCGGGCCTGCACGGCGCGAACCGGCTGGCGTCCAACTCGCTCCTCGAATGCTTCGTCTACGGCGAGGCGGCGGCCGACCATATCGGACGCCACCTGGACACCCTGCCCCCCGTGCCCCCCATCCGCCCCTGGGACGAGAGCCGCGTGACGCACTCCGACGAGGAGGTGGTCATCAAGCAGAACTGGACGGAGATCCGCCGGTTCATGTGGAACTACGTCGGCATCGTGCGCACCACCAAGCGGCTCCAGCGTGCGGCCAGCCGCATCCGGCTGATGCGCGACGAGGTGGCCGACTATTACGGCCATTTCCGCGTCACGCCCGACCTGATCGAGCTTCGCAACCTGCTGGAGGTGGCCGACCTGATCGTGCGCTGCGCGCTGGCGCGGCACGAGAGCCGGGGACTGCACTACACGCTGGACTATCCGGACACGCTGGCGACGGCGGCGGACACGGTGCTGGTGCCCTGAGATGCGGGCGGGACGGGCGGGCGCGGGTGGGGGGCGCTTCGTCGCGTGCGCGATCAGTGGCTTATGGGCGAAGTCGTCCCCATATGCGCAAGGGTGACGGACGGGCGGGGAGCATCGACGCGAGCATGATTCGGAGCCGGACGGGACGCTGGATGCTGGCGGCGGCGGCGGGCGCGTGCGCGTGCGCGGTGCTGACCGCGTGCGGCTCGGGCTCGCGCCCGGACGGTTCGGCGGGCGCGCCGACGATGACGGCGGCACCACTCATCTCCGTGCCCGTGCCGCCCGTCAGCCCCCGCGTCCTGCGCCCCGCGCCCGCCGGGCTGCAATCGGCGGTCGACGCACTGTGGCGCGGTTTCGGCGGGCGCGCGGGCATCGCGGTGCGCGCGGTGGACGAGGGGTGGACGGTGCAGGCCGGCGGGCGCCAGCGCCTGCCCCAGCAGTCGGTGAGCAAGCTGTGGGTGGCGATCACGCTGCTCGACCGGCGCGACCGGGGCCTGGCTCGGCTGGACGAGCCGATCACGGTCCGGCGCGAGGACCTTACGCTGTTCCACCAGCCCATCGCCTTCCTGGTGAAGGGCGAGGGCTACCAGACGACGGTCGGCGACCTGCTGACGCGCGCGCTGACGCAGAGCGACAACACCGCCAACGACCGGCTGCTGACCTATGTCGGCGGGCCGTCCGCCGTGCGCGCGATGATCCTGGACAAGCGGCTGGGCGACATCCGCTTCGGCCCGGGCGAGCGGCTGCTCCAGGCCGGCACGGCGGGGCTGACGTGGCAGCCGGCCATGTCGCTGGGCAACGCCTTCGCCGCCGCGCGTGCGCGCCTGTCGCCGGAGGTCAGGACGGCAGCACTCGATGCCTACGTCGCCGACCCGCCCGACGGCGCGGCGCCGCTCGCCATCGCCGACGCGCTGGCCAGGCTGGCGCGCGGCGACCTGCTCTCCGAAACTTCGACGCGCATCCTGCTCGACACCATGGGCGCGTCGCGCACGGGCCACGCTCGGTTGCGCGCCGCCGTGCCGCCGGGCTGGCAGATCGCGCACAAGACGGGGACGGGCCAGGACCTGGGCGGGCGCAACGCCGGGTTCAACGACGTGGGGCTGCTGATTGCGCCCGACGGGCGGCGCTACGCGGTGGCGGTGATGATCGGCGACACGACGCGTGCCATCCGCGAGCGCCAGCAGCTGATCCAGTCGGTGGCGCGCGCCGTCTCCACCTATGCCGGCCCCCCGCGCGGGCCGGTGGCGGTGCCGATGCACGTGGCGGGCGATCCGACGGAGGCGGGGGCGGGCGGGATCTACTGAGGAAGAAGCGGCGGCTGTTACAGCAACGTAGTCCATGGGGAATTGCCAATGTTCTCCCCTGATCCTACCATCATCCTTTGTATAGGGAGGCTGCCATTCTCCTCACCGCAATGATATGGGCGTCAGGACTCGGCTATGGTCAGGTCTACCTATCGCCGACACTGTTCTGCCAGAAGGAAGCGCGAAGCGGGGTGCCGCGCTCGTGGCAAACGGCAAGCATAGAAGTAGATAGCGGATATAAGGTCCTGTCGTCCACGGTCCGCATTGGAATGCCCGGGCCGCCGCAATGGGTCGCGGAATGGGACGTGATCACCGGCAGCAATAGGCCTGTCCCGAAGTTGCGAAACATCAAAATAAGTGCTTGGAGCCTCCCCAGGAATACCTTGTTCCCCGTCACCGTCACCGTCCAGATCGATGGCCTCCCGGCTGCATCGCAGACGTTCAACGGGCCGACACCGACGATCTATGATCTGGTCAACGATCCGAAACGGCAGCCCTCCGATCCCGAATGGCCGCTGACCATCGGTAGCCCGGCGGTCGACCTGCGGGAAACGCTTCCTCTCGTTACCCTATGGAGGGCCGCACGCGTCGTCCTGACGACCTTGGACAGGAACGGGAACCGCGTCGACGGGCGCGCCCTCGCCTTACCGGACTGGCAGGCGCTGACAGCCTTCACCGACGAGGCATTTCCCGAACTGGAGAAGCAGCGAGCGGCCCGAGGCTGCAGCCCCACGGCCAGGGTCGTCGTGTCGTGAAACCTACTTCATCGGAGACCGGGCCTCCCGCGATCTGACCCTCGCTCACCCCGGAAAGATCAGCGCCGCCTCGTCGGCGGTCAGGTCGATGCCGAACATCAGGCTGAGGCGCATCCGGTAGACGCGGGGGTCGGTGATCTCGCCCGCCGTCTCCTGACCCCCCGCGCGCCGGCGGTAGCGGCGGTCGGTGAGCGAGGCGAAGCCGGTGGGCAGCACGACCGACACGATGCGCTGGCGCGTGAAGCGGCTGGCGGGCGCGGTGGCGATCCAGTGGTTGGCGAGTTGGAGGTCCGCCTCCTCCACCTGCGCCAGCGTGAAGGAATATTGCCGCTGCCAGCCGTCCGCGTCCGCCGTGCCCGTGCGGCCGTCGGTGGTGCCCGCCTCGCCCAGCCGCCACAGCGTCCAGGTGCCGCCGCCGTCCGTTTCCAGCCGGAAGCGCGCGCCGTCGGGGGCCTGTGCCTCCGCGCCCGCCTCCAGCTTCATGGGCGGCGCGTAGCTGCCGCCGAACCCTGCGTCGGCGATCCAGGACGGCCCCCCGCCCGGCATCCCCACCAGCGACAGCGTGTGCGTGAGCGGCGGCGGGGCCGCCCCCTCCTCCACCCCCAGCCACACGCGCGCGAGCAACGGGCGGGCCGGGAAGCCCAGCGCCGCCAGCGCGTCGGAGAACAGTCGCCCGTGCTCGAAGCAGTAGCCGCCGCGCCGCCGCTCCACGAGCTTGGCGAAGACCGAGGCGGAGTCGATGGCCACGCCGCGACAGAGCAGGACGTCCAGATTCTCGAACGGGATCGACTGGCGGTGCGCGCGTTGCAGGCGCGTCAGCCCCTCCCCGTCCGCGGTGACGCGCGACGGCAGCCCGATCCGCAGCAGATAGGCGTCCAGGTCGAAGGCGGGCACCGGCCCGCTCACGCCGCGAACAGTTCCGGCTCGACCGCGTAGAGGACGGACGCGTCGGCGGTGGCCGCCGCTTCCAGCCCCATGGCCTCGGGCACGATCTGGTCCAGATAGAAGCGCGCGGCCGTGCGCTTGGCGCGGCCGAAATCGTCGTCGCCCGCGGCCGCCGCCTGGACCTCCAGCAGCCGGCCGCAGGTCGCGACCGAGAGCATGGTCAGGAAGGGGTAGCTGGCGGCCAGCCGGTCGTCGTGGTCGAGCCCGCGCAGACGGCGGCCGATCCCGTCGCAGGCCTCGGCCAGCGCCGCCAGCCGCTCGTGCCGCGTGCCGCGCAGGTCGGCGATCAGCGCGTCGAAGGCCGCGCCGTTGTCCAGCGCCAGCTTGCGGCCGACCAGGTCGGCGGCCTGAATGCCGTTGGTGCCCTCGTAGATCGGCATGATGCGCGCGTCGCGGAAGAAGCGCGCGGCGCCCGTCTCCTCAACGTATCCCATGCCGCCGTGGACCTGGATGCCGATGGAGGCCACCTCGTTGCCGAGGTCGGTGGCGTGCGCCTTGGCCAGCGGGGTGAGCAGTTCCAGGCGCGCGCGCGCGGTCGCGTCGCCCGCCGCCGCCCGGTCCACCTGGCCCGCCGCGTGATAGACCAGCGCGCGCGCCGCCTGCGTCTGCGCGGCCATGCGGGTGAGCATCCGGCGCACGTCCGGATGGTCCGCGATGCGCACGGGGTCGCGGCTGGCGCTGCCCGCGCGCGCCGACTGGACGCGGTCCAGCGCATAGGCCACCGCCTTGCGCGTCGCGCCCTCGGCCACCTGCACGCCCTGGAGGCCCACGTTGAGGCGCGCGTTGTTCATCATGGTGAACATGGCGCGCATCCCGCCCCCCACCGGGCCGATCAGCTCGCCCAGGCAGTCGCCCCCGTCGCCGAAGCTGAGCACGCAGGTGGGGGACGCGTGCAGGCCCGTCTTGTGCTCGATGGAGACGACGCGCACGTTGTTGGGCTCGCCCGGCCGGCCGTCCGGACCGACGCGGTATTTCGGGACCAGGAACAGGCTGATGCCGCGCGTGCCGGCGGGCGCGTCGGGCGTGCGGGCCAGCACCAGGTGGACGATGTTGTCGGACAGGTCGTGGTCGCCGTAGCTGATGTAGATCTTGGTGCCGGTGATGCGCCACTTGTCCCCGTCGGCCGGCTCGGCGCGCGTGCGCAGCGCGCCGACGTCGGAACCCGCCTGGGGCTCGGTGAGGTTCATGGTGCCCGTCCACTCGCCCGTCGCGAGGCGCGGCAGGTAGAGCGCCCGCTGCTCGGGACTGCCGTGGTGCGCCAGCGCCTCCACCGCGCCCACGGTCAGCGTCGGGCACAGCGCCAGCGCGGTGTCGGCGGTGCCGAGCGTCTCCAGCACCGCGGCCTGGACCGCGAAGGGCAGGCCATGGCCACCCCATTCCTCGCCCACGCCGATGGTGCCCCAGCCGCCCTCCACATAGGCGCGATAGGCCTGGACGTAGCCCGGCGGCATCCGCACGCCGTCGGGCGTCCATTTCGCGCCCACCGTGTCGCCCACGCGCGCGAGCGGCGCCCATTCGCCGTCCGCGAACCGGGCCGCGCCGTCCAGCACCGCGTCCAGCGTGTCGGCGTCCACCGCCTCCTCGGACAGGCCGGCCGAGTGGCGGAGCGCGAAGCGCTGTTCGGCGGTGACGGTCATGGGATGCTGGCTCCGGCAGGCTGACGGACGGGGGGAGCGCGGCTATAGCGCGCGGCCGTGGACGCTCCAAACCCCGCCATATGGCCTTTCGGCGCGGACGCGGTGGCGCGCGCGGCCGAGGCGATCCGTGCGGGCGGCATCGTCGCGGTGGCGACGGAGACGGTGTACGGGCTGGCCGCCGACGCGCGGTCCGCCGCCGGCGTGGCGCGCGTCTACGCGGCCAAGGGGCGGCCGGATTTCAACCCGCTGATCGTGCACGTGGCCGACCTGGGCGCGGCGGAGCGGCTGGCGGTGCTGGACGAGGATGCACGCGCGCTGGCGGCGGCCTTCTGGCCCGGGCCGCTGACGATGGTGCTGCCGCTGCGGGCGGACGCCGGCATCGCGCCGGCGGTGACGGCTGGGCTGGCGACGGTGGCGGTCCGGGTCCCCGCGCACCGGGCGATGCGCGCGCTGATCGACGCCGCCGGCTGCCCGCTGGCGGCACCGAGCGCCAACCGCTCGAACGGGGTGAGCCCAACCACCGCCGCGCACGTCGCCGCCAGCCTGGGCGCGGCCGCGCCGCCGATCCTGGACGACGGGCCGTGCGCCGCGGGGCTGGAGTCGACCATCGCGGCGCCGGTGGCGGGCGGCTGGGCGATCCTGCGCCCCGGCCCCGTCACGGCGGCGATGCTGGCCGACGTAGTGCCGCTGGTGCCGGCGCCGGCTGGCGGCGGCGTGACCGCGCCGGGGCAGCTCGCGCGCCACTACTCGCCCGACCGGCCGGTGCGGCTGGACGCGACCGCCGCCGGGCCCGGCGAGTGGATGATCGGCTACGGCCCGGTGCCGGGCGACGACACGCTGTCGGCGGCGGGCGACCCGTGGGAGGCGGCGGCGCGGCTGTTCGCCTGCCTCCACCGCGCGGACGCGAGCGGGCGGGCGGGGATCGCGGTGGCGCCGGTGCCGGGCGACGGCGTGGAGGCGGCGATCCGCGACCGGCTGCGCCGCGCGGCGGGGTGAACGCCCACCCGAATGTTCCACGTGGAACATTCGGGTGGGGACGGCTTCAGGCCGTGACGCTCGCCTTCGAGCGCTGGGCGAAGCTGCGGCGCAGCTTCTGGAGCTTGGGCGGGATCACGGCCAGGCAATAGGGATTGGAGCGCCCCTCCGTCTCCCAATAGTCCTGGTGATAGTCCTCGGCCGGATACCAGGTGGACATGGGCTCCACCGTCGTCACCACAGGCTTGTTCAGTCCCTCGCCCGCGCGCGCGATGGCGGCGCGCATCTCGGCCTCCTGTTCCTCGTCGGCCGGGAACACGGCCGAGCGGTACTGGGTGCCCACGTCGTTGCCCTGGCGGTTGAGCTGCGTCGGGTCGTGGGTGGCGAAGAAGATGTCGAGGATGTCGCCCAAGGACACCTGCTCCAGGTCGAAGCCGACGCGGATCGCCTCCGCATGGCCCGTCGTGCCCGAGCAGACCTCGCGATAGGTCGGGTTCTCGGTGTGGCCGCCGATATAGCCGCTCTCCACCGAGGAAACGCCGATCACGTCCTTGAACACCGCCTCCGTGCACCAGAAGCATCCGCCCGCCAGCGTCGCATAGTCCGTCATTATCCGCTTCTCCGAAACCTTTGGCGCGATATGGGGACGCCGTGCGCGGCGGAGAAGGGAAAAGGGTCGAGTGGACGGCAAGGTGATGGTGACGGGGGGCGCCGGCTATATCGGCAGCCACGCGGTCCTGGCGCTGCTGGACGCGGGCTACGGGGTGGTGGCGGTGGACAACCTCGTCACCGGCTTCGACTGGGCGGTGGACGCCCGCGCCGAGCTGGTGGTGGCCGACGTGGCCGACGAGGGGCGCGTGCGCGCCGCCATGCGCGACCACGGCGTGCGCGCGGTGATGCACTTCGCGGGCTCGGTCGTGGTGCCCGAGTCGGTGTCCGATCCGCTCAAATACTATCGCAACAACACCGCCGCCTCGCGCTCGCTGATCGAGAGCGCGGTGGCCGAGGGGGTGGCGCACTTCATCTTCTCCTCCACCGCCGCCACCTACGGCAGCCCGGAACGCGTACCCATCGCGGAGGGCGACCCCACGGTGCCGATCAACCCCTATGGCTGGTCCAAGCTGATGACCGAGCGGATGCTGGCCGACGTGGCGGCCGCCCACCCGCTCAACTACTGCTGCTTGCGCTACTTCAACGTGGCGGGCGCGGACCCGAAAGGACGCTCCGGCCAGTCCACGGCGGGCGCCACGCACCTCATCAAGGTGGCGGTCGAGGCCGCGACGGGCAAGCGATCCCACGTCTCCGTCTTCGGCACCGACTTCGCCACGCCCGACGGCACGGGGGTGCGCGACTATATCCACGTGTCGGACCTGGCGGCCGCGCACGTGGCGGCGCTGGAGATGCTGATGGCCGAGCCGGCGGAGAGCCGCACGCTGAACTGCGGCTACGGGCGCGGCTTCTCCGTCGCGCAAGTTCTGGACGCGGTGGACCGCGTGACCAACGTGACGGTGGAGCGGCGGCTGGAGGGGCGGCGCGCGGGCGACCCGGCGGAACTGGTGGCGGACAACCGCGCGATCCTGGCCGCGCTCCCCTGGCGGCCGGCCCACGACGACCTGCCCGGCATCGTGGCGGACGCGCTGGCCTGGGAGCGGAAGCTGGCCGAGCGGGGGTAGGGCACAGGCGCCGTCATCCCGCCCCCGCCCCTCCCCGCCCCCGTTCGTGCTGAGCGAAGTCGAAGCACCTGTACCTGCCCTTCGACTTCGCTCAGGGCGAACGGAGGAGACGGGACGAACGGAAGGTGGGAATGGAGGGGGGCGGGGTGTCCCTATTTCAGCAGGTCCGGCCCCTTCTCGCGCAGCTTGTCGCGCAACGGGCCGGCGAGCATCCCCAGGAAGGGGGGCAGCTCCAGGTGGGCGTGGACCACCGCCTCGCCCACGTCCAGCCGGGCGGCCACGCGCTGGCCCATGGCGGACACGGTGAAGTGCAGGCTGTCGCCCTCCCACCGGTTCTCGGACACGGCGCCGCCGGGGATCCAGTCCGCCAGCCGCCCGAAGCCGCTCTCCACGCGCCGCCTGGCCTCGGCTCGGCCCAGCCGGTGGGGCACGTCCACGTCGACGGGCGCGCTCACGCCGCCGCCTCCATCGGCGCGGGGTCGGTGGCGAAGATCATGGCGTCGTCGGCGAACGCCTTGAACTCCAGCGCGTTGCCGCTGGGGTCCAGGAAGAACATCGTGCTCTGCTCGCCCGCCGTGCCCGGGAAGCGCGTGTGCGGCGCGATGCCGAAGCGGACGCCCGCCGCCTCGACTCGGACCGCCAGCGCGCGCCAGTCGGCGGGCGCCAGCACCACGCCGAAGTGCGGCACGGGCACGTGGTGGCCGTCCACCGCGTTCGCGACCGCCACCGGCTCGGCCGCCGGGTCCAGGTGCGCCACGATCTGGTGGCCGAACAGGTCGAAGTCGATCCACAGGTCGCTCGACCGCCCCTCGCCGCAGCCCAGCACGCCGCCGTAGAAGGCGCGCGCGGCCGCCAGGTCGTGGACGGGAAAGGCGAGGTGGAAGGGGCGCAGCGTCATGCGCGCCATCCTAGCCCGGCGGCTGGGCGGCGTCACCCCGGCGGTATAGGGAACGGGGCCATGACGTCGCTTCCCCGCCGCTATCCCGCCGCCGCCTGCCTGCTGCTCGGCGCGGGGGCGGCGTGCGGGTTCGCGCCGCTGGAATGGTGGCCGCTGCTGATCGCGGGTCTCGCCGGCTGGGCGGCGCTGGTGCGGGCCGCGCCCGGCGCGCGCTCGGCCGCGTGGCGGGGCTACGCGTTCGGGGTGGGGCATTTCACCGTCAACGACAACTGGTTCCAGCACGCCTTCGACTTCCAGGACAAGATGCCGCCCGTGCTGGGCTATTTCGCCGCCGTGGCGCTGGCGCTGTACCTGGCCGTCTACCCGGCCGCCGCCGCCTGGGGCGCGTGGCGGCTGGCCGGGCGCCCTGATGGACGATCGGCGGCCGCCTTCCCGCCCGCGCTGGGGGCGGCGTGGATCGTGACCGAGTGGCTGCGCGCCACGCTGTTCACCGGCTATGCCTGGGACCCGGTGGCCGTGGCCTGGGTGCCGGTCATGGGCGTGGCGCGCGTCGCGGCGCTGATCGGCACCTACGCGCTGTCGGGCCTGACGGTGACGCTGGCGGCGCTGCTTGCCCCGGCGCCGGCCGGGCGGTGGCGGCCGGCGGCGGCGGGGCTGGCCATCGTCGCGCTGCTGGCCTCGAGCGAGCCATGGACGCGCGCGCCCGACGCCGCCCCCGCCGGCCCCCGCGTGCGCGTGGTGCAGCCGAACATCGGCAACGAGGCACGCACGGACGCGGGCGAGCGGTCGCTGCGCGAACTGATCCGTCTGTCGGGGCGGCCAGGTGCCGTACCCCGGCTCGTGGTGTGGCCCGAGGGGCTGGTGCTGGACATGCTGGAGAGCGGATATCCGGATTATGTCTACGGCGACCGGCCGCCCGAGTGGCTGCGCGAGCGGACGGCGGCGGTGCTGGGTCCGCAAGACCTGCTGATGACCAACGCGCAGCGGCTGATGTTCGACCGAGACGCGCGGATCGTGGGCGCCGCCAACTCGGTTCTGGCCATCGATTCTGATGCCCGGATCGCGGGCGTGTACGACAAGGCGCACCTCGTCCCCTACGGCGAGTATCTGCCCATGCCGTGGCTGCTGAGGCCGCTGGGGCTGGCGCGGCTGGTGCCGGGCGACATGGACTTCACGCCCGGCCCCGGCCCGCGCGCCATCGCCTGGCCGGGTTTCGGGCCGGTGGGCGTGCAGGTGTGCTACGAGATCGTCTTCTCCGGCGAGGTGGCGGAGCGGGGCGGGGCGCGGCCCCGGATGATCTTCAACCCGTCGAACGACGCGTGGTTCGGCACCTGGGGTCCGCCCCAGCACCTGGCCCAAGCCAGGATGCGCGCCATGGAGGAAGGGCTGCCCGTGGTGCGCGCGACGCCGACGGGCATATCGGCGGTGGTGGCGGCCGACGGCCGGCTGCTGGCCGCGATCCCGGCGGGCGTCGCGGGCGCGGTGGAATTGCCGATCCCGCCCGCGCTGGCGCTTACGCCCTTCGCGCGCTGGGGGAACTGGTGGGCGCTGGCGGTGGCGGCGGTGCTGCTGGCGGGCGCTCTCGCCTCCCGTCGGCGGGCCGTTGCCTATGAGCAGCGGGGTCGCTAGTGGCGATATAAAGGTTTCTTTATATCGGAATGAGGCCCGCCCGATGCGCCAGAACTACCTCTTCACCTCCGAATCTGTTTCCGAGGGTCATCCGGACAAGGTGGCCGACCAGATCAGCGACGCCATCGTCGACCTGTTCCTGGGCAAGGACCCTGAGGCGCGCGTGGCATGCGAGACGATGACCACGACCCAGCTCGTCGTGCTGGCCGGCGAGATCCGGGGCAAGGGCATCATGGATGCGGCCGGCAACTGGGCGCCGGGCGTCCAGGCTGAGATCGAGGACACGGTGCGCGCCACCGTGCGGCGCATCGGCTACGAGCAGGACGGCTTCCACTGGGAGCGCTTCCGCTTCGAGAACAATCTGCACCCCCAGTCGGCGCACATCGCACAAGGGGTGGATGCCGGCGCCGACAAGGACGAGGGCGCGGGCGACCAGGGGATCATGTTCGGCTTCGCGTGCGACGAGACGCCCGACCTGATGCCCGCCACGCTCGACTACAGTCACAAGATCCTCCAGCGCATGGCCGCCGACCGCCATTCGGGCACCGCCCCCTTCCTGGAGCCCGACGCCAAGAGCCAGGTCACGCTGCGCTTCGAGAGCGGCCAGCCCGTGGCTGCCACCGCGATCGTCGTCTCCACCCAGCACGCCAAGGGCTACGACGCGGGGGACAAGGAGGCGGAGCTTCACGCCTATGTGAAGGGCGTGGTGGCCGACGTCCTGCCCGCGGCACTGCTGAGCGACGTGACCGAGTATCACATCAATCCGACCGGCAGCTTCGAGATCGGCGGGCCGGACGGCGACGCGGGGCTGACGGGGCGCAAGATCATCGTCGACACCTACGGCGGCGCCAGCCCCCACGGCGGCGGCGCGTTCAGCGGCAAGGACCCGACCAAGGTCGACCGCTCGGCCGCGTACGTCACGCGCTACCTGGCCAAGAATGTGGTGGCCGCCGGCCTAGCACGGCGCTGCACCATCCAGGTGGCCTACGCCATCGGCGTGTCCAAGCCGCTGTCGCTCTACGTCGACACGCACGGCACGGGCACCGCGTCCGACGACGCTCTGGAGGCGGCGCTGACGACGGTGGCGGCCGAGAAGCTGGGCGGGCTCACCCCGCGCGGCATCCGCGAGGCGCTGCGCCTCAACCGCCCCATCTACTCGCCCACCGCCGCCTACGGCCATTTCGGGCGCGAGGCCCAGGGCGAGTTGTTTCCCTGGGAGCGGACCGACCTGACCGACGCGCTGACGGCGGCGGTGAAGGGCTGACGCAGCCGGGCCGGGTCGTCAGACCCGGTCCAGCACGCCGCGCGCGACCTTCAGGTGCGGCAGGTCGTACATGCGGCCGCCTATCCCCACCGTGCCCGCCGTCGGATCGGCCGCGAAGGCCGCCACCACGGCTTCCGCGTGCGCCACTTCTTCCGGCGTGGGGGCATAGCCCTCGTTGATGACGGGCACCTGATCGGGGTGGATGGCGAGCCGGCCGGTGAAGCCGTCGCGGCGGCTGATCCGGCAGTCGGCCGCCAGCGCGTCGGCGTCGCGATAGTCGGCCATCAGCGTGTCCACGGGTGCCGCCCCCGCCGCGCGCGCGGTCAGGAGCGCCAGCGTGCGGACCTGGGCATAGGGGGGGGTCCAGGCGCCGTCCGCCCGATTTTCGGTGGCGCCGAGTGCTGCCGACAGGTCCTCCGCCCCCCAGCTCAGCGCCGCCAGCCGCGGGTGCGGGCGGTAGCTGCCGAGACCGAACACCGCCGCCGGCGTCTCGGTGGCGACCAGCGCGATCCGGACCGAGCCCTGCGCCACCCCCGCGCGCGCCTCCAGCGCGTCCAGGCAGTGGCCCAGCCGCTTCACGTCCCCCTGGCCCTCCGCCTTGGGCAGCATAACGCCGTCCAGGCCGGGGCGCACCACGGCCGCCAGGTCCGCCATTGTCAGCCCCGTGTCGAACGGGTTGACGCGCACGAACAGCCTCCACGGGCGATCCGCCCCGGTGATCGCCTCCGCCGTCAGGGCGCGCGCGCGCGCCTTCTCGGAGGCCGCCACCGAATCCTCCAGGTCCAGGATCAGCGCGTCGGCCCCCGCCCCGGCCGCGCGCGCCAGCTTGCGCTCGCTGTCGCCCGGCACGAACAGCATGGAGCGCAGCCTCACGCCACCGCCTCCCGCGGCTTCGCCATCATCAGCGCCTGGCGCGTCGTGCGGCAGACGATCTCGTCGCGCTGGTTGAGGCCGCTGTGCTCGAAGGTGACGATCCCCTGGCCGGGGCGCGAGCGCGACGGGCGCAAGCCCTTCACCTCCGTCTCGACGCGGATCGTGTCGCCCGCGAACACAGGCGCGGGGAACACCGTTTCGCTCATCCCTAAGTTGGCGACGGTAGTGCCCATGGTGGTGTCCTGCACCGACAGGCCGATCACCAGGCCCAGCGTGAACAGCGAGTTGACCAGCGGCCGGCCGAACTCGGTGCCGGCGGCGTACTGGTGATCGATGTGTATGGGCGCCGGGTTGTACGTCATGGCCGAGAACAGGGCGTTGTCGGCCTCCGTCACGGTGCGCCGCACCTCGTGGACGAAGCGCCGCCCCTCCTCGAACTCCTCGAACCACAGACCGGCCATGCGTCCTCCTCCCGCTATCGGGGCGGGGTCTAGGCGCGGTCGGGAACGAACGAAAGGCGGCGCGCGGCGCCGTTCCCGCGCGGGCTACCGGATGAAGTATCCGTTCACCCGCCACCCCGCCGCCTCGCGGGACAGCACCACGGTTTCCACCGCGCTGCGGCGGCGCGCGAAATCGGTCGCGAACTCGATCAGTTCGTAGTCGCCCGCGGGCACGCCGGGCAGCGAGGACATCCTGGTGACGCTGCGGATCGCGCGCGACGTCATCGGCCCCAGCGGCTCCCGCACGGAGCGCGCCGTCGATGCCCAGCCTTCCCGGGTCAGTTGCGACCGGAACAGCGTTCCCGCCGCGTCCCAGCTCTCGTTCCAGCGCCGCCGGTCCAGCATCGTCGTCCAGGTACGGGCGGACACCGCCGCATCGCGATCCGCGACGGCGACGGCCGGGGCGGGAGTGGGGGCGGGACCCGATCATGCCCCGCCGTCGCGGAACGCGGACGGGATCAGGACGGCCGCGGCGATCAGGATCGACATGACGAGCATTCCTCCGCTGAGCCAGAACAAGGGATGACCCGTGTGCCGGCGCTGGTTCGACCGCTCGTCCGCTGGCCCGCCGGGTGCCGCCCCGACGACCCCGAACGACTTGTCCCCCGCGGATTTTGGGGTCCGTCCCTCCGCCTCGGCCAGCCGGCGGGCGGCCTCGCGGCTGCTGCTCACGCCGAGCTTGCGGCGCGCATCGCGCAGCCGTTCGTTCACCGTGTGGACGGACAGCCCGAGTTCGCGCGCGCTCGACTTCGCGTCGTGGCCGCCGAGCAGCAGCCGCAGGGTCGCCTTCTCCCGGTCGCTGAGCCCCTCGACCCCCTGCGTCATCCGTGCGGTTCCGGTCGCGCTCGCGCCCTCAGGCCGGGCGCACCGTCGCGTCGAAGCGGATTGGCTCGCCCGCAGGGGCCTCGCCCAGCTCGCCTTCCCACATCGCGACGCGGCCGCGCACCACCGTGCCCAGCGGGCGGCCGACCATTTCGTCGCCCTCGAATGGGGACCAGCCGGCCTTGCTGGCCAGCCAGTCGCGCGTCACGGTCCAGCGCGCCTTCCGATCCACCACGGTGAAGTCGGCGTCGTAGCCCGCCGCAATCCGCCCCTTGCCGGCGATGCCGAAGATGCGTTGCGCTCCGGCTGACGTCAGCTCGATCACGCGTTGCAGCGACAGGCGGCCGGCCGCCGCGTGGGTGAGCAGCAGCGGCAGCAGCGTCTGGACGCCCGGCATCCCCGACGGGCTGTCTGGATAGGACTTCGCCTTCTCCTCCAGCGTGTGCGGCGCGTGGTCCGACCCGATCACGTCGGGCACCCCCTGGTTCAACCAGTGCCACAGGCCGTCGCGGTGCGCGCCCGACCGGATGGGCGGGTTCATCTGCGCCAGGCTGCCCAGCCGGGGATAGGCCTCCTCGCCCGCCAGCGTCAGGTGCTGGGGCGTCACCTCGCAGGTCGCGATGTCCTTGTGCTGGCCCAGCAACTCCAACTCGGCCGGCGTGGTGACGTGCAGCACATGGACCCGCCGGCCGGCGCCGCGCGCCAGCCCCAGGATGCGGCGCGTGGCGATCAGCGCGCTCTCGTCGTCGCGCCACACGGGGTGGCTAGCGGCGTCGCCGGCGACGCGCTCCGAGAGGCGCGACAGCATCCGCGCCTCGTCCTCCGCGTGGATCGCGACGCGGCGGTGGCCGGAACGCAGCACGCGCGCCAGCGTGGCGTCGTCGGACACCAGCAGGTCACCGGTGGACGCGCCCATGAACACCTTGACGCCCGCCGTGCCGGGCAGCCGCTCCAGCTCGGCCAGGTCGTCGGCATTCGCGTTGGTGGCGCCGACGTAGAAGGCGTGGTCGCACCACATGCCGCGCGCGCGGTGCAGCTTGTCGGCGATGGCCTCGGCCGAGTCGGTGTTCGGCTTGGTGTTGGGCATCTCGAACACGGCGGTGACGCCGCCCAGCACGGCCGCCCGGCTCCCGCTGGCCAGGTCCTCCTTGTGCGTCAGGCCGGGCTCGCGGAAATGGACCTGGGTGTCGATCACGCCGGGCAGCACGTCCAGGCCGGTGCAGTCCAGCGTGACGCCCGCGTCGCCCGCGCCGCCGATCCGCGCGATCCGCCCGTTCTGCACGAACAGGTCGGCCTGCACCGGCCCGCCGGGCGTATGCACCGTGCCGCCGGAGAGCTTCAGGTCGAACGATGCCATGCCGATTGCCCTTCCGCAGCCACGGCCCCGTTCCTACCTGCCCCCCATGGACGACGCCACCCCGGGGATGCTGACCGACCGCGCCGTGCTTCGCGTGTCCGGCGACGACTCGCGCGGCTTCCTGCAGGGGCTGGTGACGAACGACACCGGGGCGCTCGCGCCCGACCGGCCGCTCTGGGCGGGGCTGCTGAGCCCGCAGGGCAAGGCGCTGTTCGACTTCCTGCTCTGGGCGGAGGGCGACGACGTGCTGATCGACTGCGAGGCTGCGCAGGCCGACGCGCTCGCGCGCCGCCTGTCGATCTATCGCCTGCGTCGCGCGCTCACGATCGGGCGGGCGGAGCTGGCCGTGCACTGGCATCCCGATCCGGCGGCGGCCGACGGCGTGTCCGATCCCCGCCTGCCGGCACTCGGCCGACGGCGGTTGGCGCCGCCGACTGCAGCGGCCACGGGTTGGACCGCGCGTCGGTTGTCACTCGGCGTGACGGAGGGCGTGGCGGAGCTGGGATCGGGCGAAACGCTGTGGCTGGAGGCCAATGCGCGCGAGTTGAACGGCGTCGACTTCGCCAAGGGCTGCTATATCGGCCAGGAGAATACGGCGCGGATGCACTATCGCGCCAAGATCGGACGGCGCCTGATGGTGTGTCCGCTGGGAGAACCCGGCGCCCCCGGCCGGGTCCGCGCCCGATACCCCGACCTGGGCGTCCAGATCGAACTGCGCCGCACCTCGAAGCCGGGGGACGCCCTAATGCCGGCTTGGCTGCACGCCGCCCTGACGGCGGACCGGGAAACCGATCCCGACTAAGGCTCGCCGCGAAAGACGGCGATGCGACGCAGCGCCCGGCGGCGGGATCGACCATCGGCCACGGGTCGACCGGGCACGGGAGCTCGTGGATGGCGCCACCTTGAGCACAGGCCGGACACGGCGATCAGGACGAACGGCAGCGTCCGTCCGGGACGGACGACGCTTCGAGGTACCGCCTGTCCGCCGGTGACGGCTCGCAGGACATCTCGGCTAGGTAAAGAGTACCGGCAAACGTCAGGGGGTTGGTGCCCCTGGCGGCAACATACCGACCGATATATGACCCCTGTACCGCGGAGGCACCGGTCGCCCTTCTCGCAAGGTCATGGTCCGCGATGGGGCGGCGCGTTCGTACCGGACGGGTCCTGATCAGCGAAGCGTGTACGCGATTTCCGTTCGGCGACGGACTGTTGCGTACCGGATCGGTGCTTGACGGACCGATACCGCGACGTCCGATTCGAGAGGCGCCAGTCGGGTGATCCGTCCGAGCCCGCTTCGGCCATCGCCGCCGGACGGAAAGACCGTGAGGGCCGGGAGTCACGGTGGCGAAGCGGCTCACGATGACGCAGTCACAAAAAAGGGGAGCCGGTCGCCCAGCTCCCCCATTCTTTCCGTGACGGAAGCGGTTGTTACTGACCGGCACCCTGACCGTAGGTGATCTCCACACGACGGTTCTGGACCTCGCGGACGCCGTCCGCCGTGTCCACGCGCGGGCGGCTCTCGCCGAACGCCTCGGTGGAGATGGTCGCTTCCGGCACCGAGCGCGACACCAGGTACGCCTTCACGGCATCGGCGCGACGCTGAGACAGGCCGACGTTGTAGGACGCCGTGCCCGACTTGTCGGTGTGACCCGCCAGCTGGACCGAGGCGTTGCCGCAGCTCTGGTAAGAGGTGACGGCGTTGTCCAGGATCGACCCGGCTTCCGGCGTGATGTCCGACTTGTCCCACTCGAAGAAGACAATGAACGGACCCGGAGCGCAGACGGGCGGCGGTGCGGGCGGGGGGGCCTCGGCCGGCGGCGGCGGCGGGGTCGGCGCGGGCTCGGGCGCCGGGGGAGGTGTCGGCTCACCGAAGTTGAAGGTCACGCCGCCCAGCACGCTGTGCGACCGGAAGCGACCCTCGAACTGACGGTTGGCCACGTCCACCAGGCGGACGTTGTCGGCGTTGAAGAAGCGATACTTCAGCGTCGCGTCCACCCGGTCGCTCAGCGGCGCGCGGATACCCGCCAGACCCTGCCACGCGAAGTTGGTGTCGGAGTCCTCGAGGAACGCCGCGCGACGGTTCAGCGAGTAGTTGGACGCCTTGACGCGCGCCACGCCCACACCGCCGCCGACGAAGCCCTGGATGCCGTCGTCCTCGCCGAAGTCCAGCAGGCCGTTGACCATGAAGCTCAGCGCGGACGTGCTGCCGCCGGCACCGTCATAGGTGCCCGCCGCCACCGTGCCGGCACCGATGCCGGTCGGGATGCGCGCGGTGGAGCTGAACGAGTCGACCCGGGCGCGACGATAGCTGACCTCCGTCTCGACGCGGAGCGCGCCGAAGTCGTAGCCGACGTTGCCGCCGATATCGTAGCCGTAATCGTGGTCGCCGGTCGCGGCGTTGGCGAGGCGGGTCCCCGCGGCGGTGGTGACGTCGAAGTCGATGTCCTCGACGATCATGGCGCCGCCCTCGACGCCCACGTACCACTGGTTGTCGCGTGCGAACGCGGGCGTGGCGAGAGCGGTGGAGGCTAATGCCAGTACAACGGCAAGCTTCCGCATCAAGAATCCCCTTTTCACTGATTGTCCATACGAACAGCGCAAACTCCCTAGGCACGGGTTGGTTTCCGCGCAACCGACAAAAGGGTGGACCATGTTGCCCTCAGGGCACACAGGCCGTCCTACACGATACCGGCCTTGCGTGCTCAGCGTTCGATAAGTCCGTGAGAGCGCAGCGTTTCCAGTATCGCGGCAACGGCTCGACGCGCCTCGTCGTCCGCCGTGGCGCCCCCGACCGGCGCGGCGATGGACGGCCGGCGCGCGCCCACCACGGGCAGGCCGTCGACGACGAGGGACGCGGCCGTCACCTGCCCGATGGTCCAGGCGCCGTTCCGGAACCGCGCCTCCACGCCACGAGCCTTTACCCAGGCCGTCGTTCCTTCCGCCGCCGGGACGAAGCGCCACCCGCCCGCCGTCCACCCCGCCAGCGCGTCCGCATGCCCGGCCCACGCCCCCGTCGGCGCATCCCCCACGATCCAGGTCGCGCCCTCCGCCGGGTTCGCGGGCGGCACGTTCGTCCCCGTCCCGTCCACCGCGGCGCACAGGGCGATGTCCAGGAGCGTCAGCGCCTCGTTGTGCGTGATCTCCTTCTGCGCCTGCCCCGCCGCCAGCATCGGCAGTCCCAGCCGCGCGCTCGTTCCCGATACCATTCCCGCCTCCCCTTGGAATTCCGCCCCGTCAGAAGTCCAGCGCCGCGGCGGCGCCCACGCCGGCCACGCCGCGCTGCCGCACTTCCGCACTCGCGATGCCGCCGACCCGCTGCGCCGCGGTCAGCGCCAGCCGAGGCTCCGTCACCTCGACGACACCGGTCCCCCTGCCGCCCGCCAGCGCCACCTCGTACCGCTCGTGTTCCTCGCCCAGCGGCGCGTCGGCGCCGTCCACCCAGCTCCAGCCGACCCGGCTGCGCCGCACCCAGCGCAGCGTGCCCCCGCCGTCGGGCGCCGGTTCCCATCGGAGGTGGACCGGGGCCGGCGGCAGCACCGACGCGCCCGTCAACACCGCTTCCGTCGTCGCCGGTCCATCCGCGTCGCCGGGACCCTGCGCCATCAGCCGGACCCGGTTTCCCAGCGCGGAGAGCGGCAGGTCCAAGTTCCGCGCGTTCTCCCCCAGCAGGACGAAGCGCGCACCCGGCATATGGAGCAGCGCGGCCGTGCCGCGACGCCCGCGCAGCAGCCGCCCCAGCCGCCACCGCCCCGCCCCCATCGGTTCCGCTCGTCCGAACTGCAGCAACTCGTCGCCGATCAGGGCCGCGTTGGCCCCTGCGTCCAGGGCGCGGTCGTCGGCCTCCTCCAGCATCGCGTCGTCCCGGTCGAGCCGCACCAGCAGCCCGCCCGCCTCGTCGAACAGGTCGGGCGACCCGGCGGGCAGGGGGGCGAACAGGCCGCCCGTCACCGACGGCGCACCGATCGCGCCGGCGTCCTGCCAGCTCGCGCCGTCGTCCATGCTGAGAAGCAGCGCCGCTCCGCGCCAGCCCGGCCCGCCCGACGCCGCCACCGTCAGCCGAGGCCCGGCCAGCGGCGCGTCGCCGCCCGGCGGCAGTTCCGCGGCGACGAGCCGCGTCGCGCCCACCGCCCAGTCGGGCAGCAGAGTGGGCCGCCCGCCCGCGGCGGCGCCCGTCGCGGCGGCGGCCGTCAGCGGCACCAGCTCCACCGTGGCGACCAGCCGCTCCACCGCGACGCCGCTCACGCGCCACAAGCCCGGCTCGCCGTTCAGCCGCGCGGCATCGCCCGGCCGTGCCGTCAGCCCGGCCGCGCCCGTCCGCACCGTGCGCCGGACGCGGCCGGTCTCCGCGCGCGCCAGCACGCCCGCCGCCACCGCCTTGGCCGCCGCAGGCGCCAGGGCCGCGGGCAGTTCCACCCGTTCCTCGCGCCATCCCGCCCCCGGCCGCGCGACGCGCTGGAAACCCGCCTGATAGTCGCGGGCGGGATCGTAGTGGAGCAGGCCGACCGCGCGCGGCACCGTGTCGGCCGGCGCGAAGCCGCGGACCGGCCCGTCGTCCGACGCCCCGCCCTCCCCCCGCACGGCCTCGTCCGCGAGCATCAGGGGCTCAGCCGCCTCCACCACCGCCCGGTCGCGCAGCCGCAGACGCCCGTCCGACTGCGCGGCCCAGGCCCCGCCCGCGCGCATCAGCAGTTCCACCACCGCCCTTGCGCTGCCGCCGGTCGCGGCGAAGCCGTCCAGCATCAACTCCACCGTCGCGTCCGCCCCCGGCGCCACCGCCTCGATCACCGCGCCGGCCGACACCGGCTCCTCGTCCGCGATCAACTCGAAGGTCATCTGGGGAATGCGGTTGCCGAACTCGGCCAGCGCCAGGTCCTCAAACACGGCATAGGCGTGGCCGCGCTGCGCCGGCGTGCGGCCCACCCCCTCGGCCGCGGCGATCAGCGGGTCGGGCGCCTGGTCCTCCGTGCCGGGATGCAGGCGCAGTCCGCCCAACGAGACCTTGACGTCGCCCGCCGCCCCGCGCAGCAGCCGCCCGTCCGCCCATATCCGCCCCAGCCGCCGGACCCGCCGTGCCGCCAGCAGCACGGCGAAGGAGGCGGAGTAGCTGTACGTCGCGGTGGCGGGCTGGCCCTTGGCGCCGCGGCTGACGCTGCGCGCCTCCTTCAGGTCGGTCGCCCAGAACACGGTGCCGGCCACGCGCATCCGCCCCCAGACGCGCGGCACCTGCTGCCCGTAGCTCGAGGTCTGGAGCGCCAGCTCGGTCAGCCTCGGCCCCTCCCGCCGCCGCCCGCCGCCCAGGATCGCCCCGTCCGCCGCCCGTCCCACCAGGCCGCCGATCATCGCGCCCACCGGCCCGCCCACCGCACCGCCCACCGCCGTCAGCACCAAGGTCGCCATGGCCTATCCCCCCTGTTCCACCCGCCACCGCCCAAGCACGGGCCAGGGCACCGGCCCCGGCCGCTCTGCGACGCGGCCCAGTCCCAGGTCGGTGTGCACCAGCCCGGTGCCCGTCCAGATCCCCAGGTGCAGTTGTCCCGCCCCCGGCCGCGCCAGCACCGCGTCGCCCGTCGCCCACTCGCCAGCCACCCGCTCCAGCACCGGGTCCAGCACCGCCGCCACCGCCGCCGGCTCCCCGCCGCGCAGCGCGTATCCCCTGGGCACCGCCAGCCGCACCCCGCCCGCCGCCAGCGCCGCGGCCGCCAGCCCCACGCAGTCCAGCCCCGTCGCCGGATCGCGGCCGTGCCGGCGATAGGGCACGCCCGCCAGCGCCAGCGCGGCGTCGGCGATCAGCCGCCCGGGTAGCGGGTGATGAGGTCGATCCCCGGCAGAAAGGGCTCGCCCCGAAAGTTCGCCGCATTGTTGAAGCGCGCGGCGCACGTCTCCAGGCTGCGGTCGCATCCCTCGCTCACCTCCACCAGTTCGCCGCCCGTCACGGGATGGGCGGGCGGGGCGCGCAGTCGCACCGTTGTTCCCTCCGACCGCACCACCACCGCCTCCAGCCCCGCGTTCGCCCCCTCCAGCCAGCGCAGCCGCCCACCGCCCCAGCCGTCCGCCACCGGCTCCGCGACGTCCAGCACCAGCGCGTCCCCGTCCCCCGACACCGCGCGCGCCAGCTGCCGCCTGGTCGCCATCGCGACGCGGCACCGCCGGTCGCTCAGCTCGGCCCGGCATTCGGGGCTGGTCTCCTCCGCCACCGGCGCGTCCAGCGCCGCCGCCGGCCCCCGCAGCTCGGCGGTGAAGCCCCGCTCCGTCAGCTCCACCGCGCCCAGCCGCCCCTCGGACAGCGCTACGCGCCGGCCGGTGTCGCCCCAGTCGGTCGCGAACAGCACGACGCGCCCCCCGTCCCAGCGCCCGTCCGCCAAGTCGTCCGCCCGGATCGCGTCCGCGCTCAATGCGCCGCCCACGTCGCCCGTGTCCGCGTCCAGCCCGCCCTCGCGCCGGATCGCGGAGGGCACCATGCCCGGTGCCGCGCGATAGGTGACGCCGTCCACCACCAAGTCGCGGTCGTGCCCCGTCAGCGCCACCGCCACCCCGTCGCGCCGCTCGGCCCGCCAGCAGAAGGCGATGCGCGTCGCCTCCCCCGATAGCCAGTCGTCCGCCCCGCTCATGCCTCGCGCACCTCGATCAGCGGCACGCTGGCCGCCTCACCCGCGCCCCAGGTCGCCCGCGACACGGTCAGGCTGTCCTCCGCGAAGCGGACGGGCACGTCGAAGGCGAAGCTCGCCCGCACCTCCGCGCCCGCCGGCGGGGCCGTGCCCAGCACCGCCCAGCCGCCCGCCGCCACCGTCGCCGCCGCCGCGACGCCGTCCACCGTCACGGCTACGCTGCCCGCCACCGGCCGCGTGATCCGCCGCGCCGCCTGTCCGTAGCGCCGGACCAGCGCGAAACGACGGTTCGCCCCGTCGCCTGTCCCCAGCAGCTCCTCCGTCGCCCGCCAGTCGAACGGGTCGCGGAACCGGAAGGCCCGCGCGCGGCCCATGCGCGCGCGGAAGAAGTCGAGCAGGACGCCCACGTCCGCTTCCGACCGCACGCCCGGCCCCGCGTCGTAGCGGGTGCGCGCGCTTGCCCAGTCGGCGTTGCGCCGCTCCGCCCCCCCGCCCGCCGTCACCACCGTGGTGGAGAAAGCGGGCGCCACCTCCGCCTGCGCGCCCAGCGCCAGCGGGAACATCACGTCGTCGAAAGCCTCCACATCCCCCTCCCCTTCCCATCGGACCAGCCCGTCGCGCAGGATCTGGGGCAGCGCCCACAGGAACGTCTCGGCCACCCCCCGCCCCCGCGCCGCGGCCGCCGCCGCCTCGATCCGGTCCCACTGCCACCGGTCCCCGGGGTTCAGCACGAAGCCCGAGAAGTAATGCTGCCGCGCCGGTGGATAGCCCAGCCTGGCGCCCGCGGCGGCCGCGGCCGCCGCGCTGCGGTCGGCCTCGCCGCCCGTCACCCAGTCGTAGTCCTCCAGCTGCAGCACGTCGAAGGCGGGGCTGGCCCAGCCGTCGGGCAGGTTCATCCGCCACGCTTCGGGCGCCGCCCGGTCCAGCACGGTGGGCAGGTAGGCGAGCAGCAGCCGCTCGCACCCCAATCCTGCCTGCGCCGCGGCATCGGCGGCCGCGTCGGCCAGCGCCGCCGTGGTCCGCGCCAGCAGCGTGCCCGCCCGGTCCAGCGTCGCCTTCTGGCCCGCGTCCAGCGCCCCGCGCACCGTCGGAATATCGACTGGCGCCAATGCGGCACGCGCGGCCGCGTCGTAGAGGCACGGCCGCCCGTCCGCCGTGGTCCACCACCAGGGCTCGCCCACTTGGAACCGCGGCTCCAGCCCCGCCGCCGCGCCGATCTTCACGAACGCGCGCGCCACGGCGCGCAGGTACGCCATGGCGTCACCACTGGCCGGCGACAGCACCGTGGACGGCGGCACCCAGCCCGTCAGCGCGGGCGATCCGTCCGCCGCCCGCTGCTTCCACCCTTCCGGGCAATGCGCGTCGAACAGCTCGTAGCTCAGCGACCAGATGGGGCGGAACCCCATCGTCTTCGCCACACGCGCGAAGTCCCGGTGCCAAGCGCGCGCCGCGACGTTCAGCGGATCGGTGCCGCCCGCCACCTGCCCGCCCTCCAGGCGGAAATAGTGGCTCATGCCGACGTAGTGGACCAGGCTGCCGCGATAGCCCAGCATCAGCGCGTTGTGGAGCAGCCGCCAAGGCGTCAGGTGATAGCTGTCGTCGTACCCGCTGGCGGCGCGCGAGGCGTGCGGCGGCACGATCGCCTCGCCCACCGCCAGCACCGCGCCCGGCCCCTCGCACGCGATCCCGCTCAGTTCCGCCCAACCTTGCGCGGCTACCGCCAGCGGTCGGTCGACGCCCGAATAGCCGGGCGGGGCCAGCGACACGAACATCCGGTCCACGTCGCCCGCCCATACCGGGTCCGCCTCGCCCGGCAGCAGGAAGCCGCCGTCGAGCCGGCCGAAGTCCAGCCGCACCTCCGCATCCTCCGGCGTGCCGTCCGCGTAGTTCCACAACCGAACGTACCAGGCGCGCGGGTTGCCCGCCGCGTCGCGCCCCTCGATCGTCAGCGTCGGCCCGTGCACCTCGTCCAGCCGCCGGACGCCGCCGGACCGCCAGCGGAAGCCGAGCACGCAGTCGCGGAAGTCGCGCGCCGTCTCGTACCGGAGCAGCGGATGGTCGTGCCGGTCGTCGGCCTCCCAGATCAGCCCGGCCAAGTCCGCCTCGCCGTAGAACACGGCGTCCACGCGTACCGCGTCGGGCGCGGGCGAGGTGGCGGCGGCCATCATCGGCCTGGGAAAGTTCACGGTCCAGTAGCGCGCGTCGAACCGCGTCAGCCACCCCTCCGCCTGGACCGTCCGCTCCGTCATCAGCCAGTGGGCCATGCCGCTCCCCCCTCAATCTTCGCGCAGCGCCGCCCGCACCGCGCGCGCCACCTGCCGGCCCGACCGCGCCAGCGCTTCCGGAGCCCCCGCGCCCGCGCCGCCCGCGACCGTGATGGACACGCGCACGTCGCGCGGAGGGCGGGTGTCCCCACCCCCGCCCGGCACCACGCGCCCGCTGGCGGTGGGCACGAAAAGCTCCGGCCCCCGCTCGCCGACGCGATACGCGCGGCCCGGCGCCACCGGCCCGCCCGTCGCCCGCCCCGGCGCGCCCCCCGCCAGCACCGTCAGCAGGCTGCCCAAGGTGCTGGCCAACCCGCCCCCGAACAGCCCGCCACCCCCGGGGGAGCCCCCGCCCCGCCCCCCGCCCATCGGCGCGGCGCCCCCCAGCACCGCGCCGATCCCCGCCCGCACC